>Ga0207695_10004176_pt1 | contig 19842 bp, 15 predicted proteins | sample KBSC54metaG_FD_184354 | JGI IMG/M metagenome (GOLD analysis project Ga0207695, IMG submission 184354) | Corn rhizosphere microbial communities from Kellogg Biological Station, Michigan, USA - KBS C5-4 metaG (SPAdes) (version 2) | ecosystem: Host-associated > Plants > Roots > Rhizosphere > Soil... | reverse complement strand
CTGGTGCCGATCTTCCAGCAGGGTCTGCAGGAAGATCGGCACCAGCAGCATGCTGCCATACAACACGAAGCCCAGCACCGTCATCAGGAAAACGCCCGCGCTGTAGGTCCGGTTCTTGAACACGCGCAGGTGCACTACCGGGTCGCGCGCTCGCAATTCCCGCAGCACAAATGCGATCAGCGACCCGGCCGCCAGGAACGCCAGAAAGAGTATCCAATTGGAGCTGAACCAGTCTTCTTCCTGTCCCTTATCGAGCACGATCTGCAGCGCGCCGACGCCCACCGCCAGCATGCCCATCCCCCAGAAGTCGATGCCGCGGCCGGAACGCCGGATGTACGGCGGATCGAAGATAAACAACCGCGTCATGACCACCGACGCCAGTCCTACCGGGAGATTGATGTAGAAGACCCATCGCCAGCTATAGTTCTGTGTCAGCCAGCCGCCGATCACCGGACCGAGCATCGGCGCCACAACAATGCCGAGTCCCCAAAACGCCATGGCCTTCCCGCGATCCTGCGGCGGAAAAGCCTCCAGCATGACGGCCTGCGAAAGAGGCTGCAGCGCGCCGCCGGTCGCGCCCTGAATGATGCGGAAGAAGATCAGCGCCGGCAGTGTCGGCGCCAGTCCGCATAACACCGAAGCCGCGGTGAAGCCGAAGACCGCGGCCGTCAAGGTCCGCTTCCGCCCGAAGTAGTTCGCGATCCAGCCGGTCATCGGCAGGATGATCGCGTTGGCTACAAGATAGGATGTCAGCGCCCACGCCGCCTCGTCCACGCTCGCCGAAAGACTGCCGGCGATATGCGGCAGCGACACGTTGACCACGGTGGTGTCCAACACCTCCATAAAGGTGGCGAACATCACGGCGACTGCAACGATCCACGGGTTTACATAGGGCTGCTCTGGGGCAGACGGCATCCGTTATTCTCATGATGCCTGAAAACCCGACAAAGATGCGAAGCGCGCGGTTGGAATATCTACGTTTGGAACTTCGCACAGTCGTTTGGCGTCGAATAATGCTGGAGGCGTTATGCCCGCCAGCTTCGTCGGTCGGCCGCCCATGGCCTTGCGCGGGCTGCTCTATCTGGCAGCCCTGATTGTGCCCGACCACGAACGCGACGCCTGGCGCACGCGTCGTCACGCGCTGCTCGAAAGCCTCCTGACCCTGGCACTCCGCGGCGAACTGGCAGGCAAGGAAGCGGCCTGCATCGCCTGGTGGTGCCGCCGCACTTTCGCCGATGCTCTTACCGCCCGCTGGGGGACATGCGATCTGCGAAGCTGTGCGCGAGGACCGGCCTTCCTCGTAGGCGCGGCCTGCTCCGTTCTTGTACTCCTCGCAGTCTGCACTCACGGACTGGCAGTCACGCGGTCGCTGCTGACCTTATTAGGCCGCGTCCCGCAGCATGGCTTTACCGACCGTCTGATGGGCAACCTTTTACCCTTCGTGTTTGCGCTCGCCACTGCGTTCATGGCGTCCGCCGGCCGCATTTCTCAGCGCGGCCGCGGCTGCCGCTACATCGCCTTCCTGCTGCTCAAGATGACGCTACTTACCACCATCATGCTGCTGCTTTGGATCGAAGGCGGCGCGGCCCTCCGCGCTTCTCTGCCGAACGCTCCTCTTCGAGTATTGATCGGCGGTGTCCTCCTCACCGTCGCCCTCGTCGTGAGTTTCGATTGGGTGATCCTCTGGGGACTGGCCGATCAGCATCACCGCTGCCCCGTCTGCCTGCGCCGTCTGGTGATGCCTGTACGGATCGGGTCGTGGGCCAGTGTCTTCGAGCCCGTCACTACCGAATGGCTCTGCGACACAGGCCACGGCTTGCTCTCGATGAGCGAGACCGAAACAGGTCACCCCGATTCCTGGACCACGCTGCAGCCCGAGCCCGCCGTTTTTGTCGAAATGCATTTGCGGTAAGCTGTAGATGAGGGAATTTTTCGCCAGAAATTCGCCTCAACACCACCCTCTGGTGAGGTTGACTGCCCCTTTACTGGAGTGCTAACCTGTACTCCTTAAAGACACCCGTCTCTCCGAAATCGCATGGACGAAATTCTTTCACAGCTTGGTCAGCTCTTGCTACGGGCGGTGCCTACCTTTGCACTCGTTGTGGTTCTCCACTTCTATCTGAAGTACATGTTCTTTGCGCCCCTGCACAAGGTGCTGCACGAGCGCTACGAGGCCACCGCAGGCGCCAAGAAACTCGCTGAAGAGAGCCTCGAACGCGCATCGAAGAAGACAGCGGAATACGAACTGGCGATGCGCAGCGCCCGCGCCGAGGTCTACCAGGCGCAGGAGCAGGTGCACAAGCAATTGCAGGAGCGCGAAGCCACCGAGTTGGCCGAAGCTCGCGTCCGTACCGAAGCCCTCATCCAGGAAGCTCGCGCGGCGCTCGGCAAGGATGTCGATGCCGCCAAAGCCAGCCTGTCGCACGATAGCGAAATCCTCGCCAATCAGATTGCCGACGCCGTGCTTCGCCGGAGTGCCGCATGAAGAAGCTGATCCTCGTGTTGCTGATCGGTGGCGGATTCTTCGCCGGGTACGCGCAGACTCCCGAGAAGCGGACCACCGCGCTCGAGCGTGCCTCCGAAACGCCGGCCGAGGGCGAACACGGCAACCTGGAACTCTGGAAGTGGGCCAACTTCGCGCTGCTGGCGGTGGGACTCGGCTATCTGGTCAAGAAGAATGCCGGGCCGTTTTTCGCCGCCCGCAACCTGCAAATCCAGCAGGACATGCTGGACGCGCAGGAAGCCCGTGCCGCTGCCGAAAAGCGCGCCGCCGATGTGGACCGCCGGCTCGCCAACCTGGCCGCCGAGATCGCCTCGCTGAAGGCCGAGTCGCAGGCGGAAGCGCACTCCGAAACGCAGCGCAGCATGCAGCACACCGCTGCCGAAATCGCCAAGATCCAGGCCCATGCCGAGCGGGAAATCGCGAGCGCCGGCAAGGCCGCTCGCATGGAATTGAAGCGCTACTCGGCCGAGCTGGCCGTTGAACTCGCCGAACAGAAAATCAGCGCCCGAATGACGGGGGAGGCGCAGGATAACCTGGTGCGCGGCTTTGTCCACGACCTGGAACATCCTGCTTCCTAAAACTAACCAATGACACTTTCAGCCGTAGCGACCCGATACGCGAACGCCCTCGCCGACGTAGTCACCGCCGGAGGCGCGGCGCTCGCCGGAGTGCCGCAGGAGTTGCGGTCGTTCGAATCCACGCTGAGTTCTTCGCCGGAACTGCTAAATGCGCTGATCACTCCCGCCGTGCCGGCGAGCCGCAAGAAGGCAGTCGTCGGACGAGTCGCCCAAGCGCTGCAGCTTTCCAAAATCTCGCAGAATCTCCTCTTTGTGCTGATCGACAAGCGGCGCATTTCGTCCCTGTCCGGCATTCTGCACAGCTTTGAATTGATATTGGATGAACGGATGGGCTTCGCGCGGGCTAACGTATCCTCGGCACGCGAGCTCAGCGAACCGCAGCGTGCCGCGCTGACCGCGGAACTCGAGCGGCTCACCGGCAAACGCATCCGCATGCACTTCGCGGTGGATGGCGGCTTGATCGGCGGCGTGGTAGCACGCATCGGATCCACGGTTTATGACGGCAGCGTGCGCGGCCAACTGGAAACGTTGGAACGCCGGCTGTCTTCGGAAGGTTAATCGGAACGGAAGAAATTATGGCTCATATTCGAGCGGATGAAATAACCAGTATCCTCCGCCAGGAGATCGAGAACTACGAGCGTGCCATCGACGTTACCGAGGTCGGCTCGGTGATCTCGGTGGGCGACGGTATCGCGCGCATCCATGGCCTGGAGAAGGTCATGGCCGGCGAGCTGATCGAATTCCCGCACAACGTGGCCGGCATCGCCATGAACCTGGAAGAAGACCAGGTGGGCGCGGTTCTGCTCGGCGATTTCGCCGAGATCAAAGAAGGCGACGAAGTGAAGCGCACCGGCCGCATCATGTCGGTGCCCGTCGGCGAAGCGATGATCGGCCGCGTGGTGAACGCCCTCGGCCAGCCCATCGACGGCAAGGGTCCAATCCAAACCACGCAGTTCAACCCGGTCGAGCGCCTGGCGCCCGGCGTGGTCGCGCGGCAACCCGTGAAGGAACCGATGCAGACCGGCATCAAGGCTATCGATGCCATGATTCCGATCGGCCGCGGACAGCGCGAGTTGATCATCGGCGACCGTCAGACCGGTAAGACCGCCATCGCGCTCGACGCCATCATCAACCAAAAGGGCGGCGACATGATCTGCATCTATGTCGCCATCGGCCAGAAGCGTTCCACGGTCGCACAGGTAGTGAAGACGCTGGAAGACCACGGCGCCATGGATTACACCATCGTCGTTTCGGCCTCGGCGTCCGACCCCGCCCCCATGCAATACCTCGCGCCGTTCTCCGGCACGGCCATGGGCGAGTACTTCCGCGACACCAAGCGCCACGCGCTGTGCGTCTACGACGATCTTTCGAAGCACGCCGCGGCGTATCGCGAGATCTCGCTGCTGCTGCGCCGTCCTCCGGGGCGCGAAGCGTTTCCCGGCGACGTGTTCTATCTCCACAGCCGGCTGCTGGAGCGCGCCGCGAAATTGAACAACGAACTCGGCGCCGGATCTTTGACTTCGCTGCCGTTTATCGAAACGCAGGCCGGCGACGTGTCGGCGTACATCCCGACCAACGTCATCTCGATTACCGACGGCCAGATCTTCCTCGAGTCGGACTTGTTCAACTCGAACGTCCGCCCGGCCATCAACGTCGGCATCAGCGTCAGCCGCGTCGGCGGTAACGCGCAGACTAAGGCCATGAAGTCCATCGCCGGCAGCTTGCGCCTGGACCTGGCGCAGTATCGCGCCCTGGCAGCGTTCGCCAAGTTCGGCAGCGACCTCGACAAGGCGTCGATGGATCAGCTCAATCGCGGCAACCACCTGGTCGAAATTCTCAAGCAGGGCCAGTATCAGCCGCTGCCCATCGAAAAGCAGATCATGATCATCTTCGCCGGCACCAAGGGATATCTCGACGATCTGCCGGTCGAAAACTGCCGCAAGTTCGAAGAGGAACTGTACCGCTTCGTGGACAACGCGCATCGCGGCCTGTGGGATGAAATCCGCACCAAGAAGGCGCTCGACGACCAACTGCGCGGCAAGGTGACTCAGGTAATCGAAGAATTCAAGGCGCGGTTCGTGGCCGAGCAACCCGCGGCAGGGGCACATGCCTAGTCTGATCGACATCCGGCGGCGCATCCGCTCCGTCAAGAACACCCAGCAGATCACCAAGGCCATGAAGATGGTCTCGGCGGCTAAACTGCGGCGTGCGCAGGACCGGGTGATCGCGTCGCGGCCTTTCGGAGCGCTGCTGCGGAAGGTGCTGGCCAACGTGGCCGCGGCGGTTTCGGCCGACGAGAGTGCCGGCAAGAACCGCCTGTTGGCGCGGCGTCCCGAAAAGGACGTGCTGATCGTTCTGATCAGCGGCGATAAGGGCTTGGCCGGCGCGTTCAATTCCAACACCATCAAAGGCGCGCAACGGTTCATGCAGGAGAACCCCGAGACCCGCGTGCAGTTGGAACTGATCGGACGCAAGGGCCGCGACTTCTTCCGCAAGCGCGGCGCGGCCATTCACGGCGAACATATCGGACTGGCCGCCAAGGTGGTCTACGACGACGTGGCGACGATCGCGCGGCGGGCCATTGAGATGTACTGCAACGAAGAAATCGATGCGGTGTATCTCATTTATAACGAGTTCAAGAGCGTAGTCGCGCAAAAGCTGGTGCAATCGCGCGTCCTGCCGGTGGAGTTGCCGCAGGAGCAGGCCCCGGTGGATTACATTTTCGAGCAGCCCCCCGCCGAGATGCTGAACGCGCTGCTCCCGAAGTACGTGGAGATGGAATTTTATCGTGCGCTGCTGGAATCGGCAGCGGCGGAGCATGCCGCCCGCATGACGGCCATGGAGGCAGCAACCTCCAACGCCGGCGAAATGATCGAAAAGCTGACGCTGTATATGAACCGCGTCCGCCAGGCCAGCATCACCAAGGAAATCATCGAAGTGGTCAGCGGCGCCGCAGCCGCCGAGTAAGGAAGCGATATGGCAACAACTACAAGTTCACTGGTAGTCGGAAAGGTCGTCCAGGTGGCTGGCCCGGCCGTCGATTGCGAGTTCCCCGAAGGTCACATTCCCCTGGTTTACACCGCCATCCGGGTGGTCAGCGAGGGATTCCAGGTACCCGATCCCATCGACATCATCTGCGAAGTACAGCAGCACATCGGAGAGGGCCGCGTCCGCACTGTCGCGCTGCAGCCCACCGAAGGTCTGGTGCGCGGGATGAAGGCCATCAGCCTGGGGCATCCGGTGATGGTGCCCGTGGGACCCGAAACCCTAGGCCGCGTGCTCAACGTGATCGGCGAGCCGGTGGACCAGATGGGTCCCGTCAACGCCAAACTGCACTATCCGATTCACCGCCCGTCGCCGTCTTTTGAAGACCAGTCGACGCGTCTCGAAATGTTCGAGACCGGCATCAAAGTCATCGACCTGCTGGAGCCGTACCTCCGCGGCGGCAAGATTGGACTGTTCGGCGGAGCCGGCGTCGGCAAGACCGTCATCATTATGGAGCTGATCAACAACATCGCCATGAAGCACGGCGGCGTTTCGGTCTTCTCCGGCGTGGGCGAACGCACCCGCGAAGGCAACGATCTTTGGCTCGAAATGCAGGAATCCGGCGTGATCGATCCGCATGACTACACCAAGTCCAAGTGCGCCTTGATCTACGGCCAGATGACCGAGCCCCCCGGGGCGCGTCTGCGCGTCGGTCTGACCGGGTTAACGGTCGCCGAATATTTCCGTGACGAAGAGCACCAGGACGTCCTGCTGTTCATCGACAACATTTTCCGATTCACCCAGGCAGGCTCGGAAGTATCGGCGCTGCTTGGCCGCATGCCTTCCGCCGTGGGTTACCAGCCCAATCTGGCCACCGAAATGGGCGAACTCCAGGAACGCATCACGTCCACCAAGAACGGGTCGATCACCTCGGTACAGGCCATTTATGTGCCCGCCGACGACTATACCGATCCCGCTCCGGCCACCGCCTTCGCTCACCTCGACGCGACGACGAACCTCTCGCGCGACATCGCGGCGCTGGGCATCTATCCGGCCGTCGATCCGCTGGCTTCCACATCGCGCATTCTCGATCCGCTGATCATCGGCAAGGAACACTACGAGGTCGCGCAGTTGGTAAAAGGCATTCTGCAGCGGTACAAGGATCTGCAGGACATTATCGCCATTCTGGGTATCGACGAACTGTCCGACGAAGACAAGCTGGCGGTCTCGCGTGCCCGTAAAATTCAACGTTTCCTGTCGCAGCCGTTCCACGTGGCCGAGCAGTTCACCGGCATCGCCGGCAAGTACGTCAAACTGGCCGACACAATGCGCGGCTTCCGCGAAATCGCCGAAGGCAAGCACGACGCGATTCCCGAACAGGCGTTCTACATGCAAGGCACGATCGAAGAAGTGCTGGAACGCGCCGAAGCCTTGAAGAGGGCCTGACGATGGCCGATCAGATTGACCTGGAAATCGCCACTCCCGAACGCCTGCTGGTCAAAGAGCAGGTGAACGAGATCCAGATTCCCGCCAAGAACGGCTATCTGGGGATCCTGCCCGGCCACGCTGCGCTGTTGAGCCAGTTGGGCACTGGCTTCCTCAGCTACACGGCTGGAAATCGCAAGCGATACCTTTCCCTCCACGGCGGGTTTGTGGAGGTGCTTCCCAATCAGGTCCGCGTTTTGGCCAACATCGCCGAACGCGCCGAGGAAATTGATATGGAGCGCGCGCGCAAGGATTTGCAATCCGCTCACGAGCAGGTCATGAATCCCGCGCTCGGCGTTGATCCCGCCGTCGCTCTGGAATCCATGGCCTCCGCGCAAGCCCGCCTCGACGCCGCCGAAAACGAAAAGAAGTAACGCCATCCCCGGCGTGTGCGAATCCTCATAGATCCGCGGGCGCGCTTCGTACGATCCGTCGCGTATGTGCTTTCCGCAACCGCATGGCGGAGTGTAAGCTGCAAAGAGGTCGCGCAATTGCAGCGCGGTGACTCGACAACATGCCACGAAGCGTATTGCCCGGAAAACCGTATCCGCAGGGCGCCACATGGGACGGGACGGGCGTTAACTTTTCGGTCTATTCCGAGGGTGCCAATGCAGTCGAACTTTGCCTCTTCGATGACGCCGATGCCGCCAGTTGCGAGACCATCTCGATCCGCGAATCTACCGGCTACGTCTGGCATTGTTATCTGCCGGGCGTGAAGATCGGACAACTCTACGGCTATCGCGTGCACGGTCCTTACAATCCGGAGCGCGGTGACCGCTTCAATCCCGCCAAACTTCTCATCGACCCCTACGCGCGCGCGCTGGCCGGCGAGATCAACTGGGATGCTCCGGTATTCGGGTACAAGATCGGCGACCCCGCCGAAGACCTGTCGTGCGACACCGGCGACGACGCCTGGGCCGTGCCCAAAAGTGTCGTGACCACGTCGCATTTCGATTGGGAAAACGACCGGCCTCCGCTCACGCCGCTGCACGATTCGGTGCTCTACGAACTCCACGTCAGGGGCTTCACTGCGCGCCACCCCGAGATCCCCCAGGAACTGCGCGGCACGTATGCCGGACTCGCCCATCCGGTTGCCGTCGAGTATCTCAGGAAGCTCGGCATCACGGCGGTCGAGCTAATGCCTGTTCACGAATTTGTCGACGACAAGCACCTCCTCGACAGGAGATTGCGTAACTACTGGGGCTACAACTCGATCAACTTCTTCGCTCCCGAGAGGCGTTATTCCGCGTCCGGCGACCGCGGCGAGCAGATCGGCGAGTTCAAGGCGATGGTGAAGGCGCTCCACCGCGCCGGCATCGAAGTCATTCTCGACGTGGTCTACAATCATACTGCCGAAGGCAATCAGATGGGGCCCACGCTGAGTTTCCGCGGCATCGATAACTCCACGTACTACCGCCTTGCGCCGAAGGATCCGCGCTATTACACGGACTATACCGGGACCGGGAACACGCTCAACGTGCGCCATCCCCAAGTGCTCAAGCTCATCATGGATAGCCTGCGTTACTGGATCGAGGACATGCATGTGGACGGCTTCCGCTTCGATCTCGCCTCAGCGTTGGCCCGCGAACTGCACGAAGTCGACCGCCTCTCCGCGTTCTTCGACATCATCAACCAGGACCCGGTGATCTCGCAGGTCAAACTGATCGCCGAACCCTGGGATGTCGGCGAGGGCGGCTATCAGGTCGGCAAATTTCCCCCGTTATGGGCCGAATGGAATGGCCGCTATCGCGACGTGGTGCGCCGCTACTGGAAAGGCGACGACGGCCAGTTGGCGGAATTAGGATATCGACTCACCGGCTCCAGCGATCTCTACCAGCGCGACGGCCGCCACCCCACGGCCAGCATCAACTTCATCACGGCGCATGACGGCTTTACGCTCAACGACCTGGTCAGCTACGACCAGAAACACAACGAAGCCAACGGCGAGGACAACCGCGACGGCTCCAACGACAATCACTCCTGCAATTACGGTGCGGAAGGTCCCACCGACGATCCCGAAATCAGCGAGACTCGCGAACGCCAGAAGCGCAACTTCCTGTTGACCCTGCTGCTTTCGCAGGGCGTGCCCATGCTCTGCGGCGGCGACGAAATCGGCCGCTCGCAAGAGGGCAACAACAACGCCTACGCGCAGGACAATGAAATCAGTTGGTATTCCTGGGACCTCGACGACCGGGCCAAAGCGCTGCTGGAGTTCACCCGCAAGCTCGTGGAGGTCCGCCGCCAGCATCCCAATCTGCACCGCCGCAAATTCTTCCAGGACCGAGCCATCGATCCCGGTTCCAAACGCCAGCGCGAGATCAACGGCCGCTCCGTGCAGGACATCACCTGGGTCCGTCCGGATGGCAACGAAATGACGCCGGAAGAGTGGCATCAGGGCTGGGTGCGGTGCATCGGTCTGGAACTGAACGGCCGCACTCTCGACGATGTCAACGGCGTGGGCGAACCGATCTCCGACGAAACATATCTCATTCTGCTCAACCCTCATCACGAGGCCATCAAATTCTACATGCCGCCCAAGACCGGCTCGGCGTGGGAGATCGTGCTCGATTCGGCGCGCCTGAATGGTGACGGTAAGCGGCCGATCGCGCCCGGCGAACCGTATGAATTAATCGCGCGCAGTACGGCGCTATTGCGCGAGTTGACGGACTGATGGCCACGTCTGCGCGCAGGTTTCCCATCGGCGCCGAAGTGTTACCCGACGGAGGCGTCAGCTTTCGGGTCTGGGCATCCAGCCGCAAGCGCGTGGAAGTCCTGCTCGATTCGGGCGCAGCTACGGAACTGCAGGCCGAGGCGGGCGGCTACTTCTCCGGTACCGTGCCCGATATCTCGCATGGCGCGCGCTACCGCTATCGCCTGGATGGCGCCGACGCATTTCCCGATCCGGCCTCGCGATTTCAGCCCGACGGCCCCCACGGCCGTTCGCAAGTTGTCGACCCGGGCCGGTTTGCCTGGACAGATTCCGCCTGGCGCGGCGCCTCGCTGCGAGGTCAGGTAATTTATGAAATGCATTGCGGCACGTTCACGCGCGAGGGCACCTGGCAGGCCGCACGCCGGGAATTGGCTGAACTGGCCGCTCTGGGAATCACGGCGATCGAACTCATGCCCGTCTCCGAATTTCCCGGCCGCTTCGGCTGGGGCTACGACGGGGTCGGCTGGTTCGCGCCGGTGAGGCTCTATGGCGAGCCGGACGACCTGCGCCAGTTCATTGACGACGCCCACAACCTGGGAATCGCTGTCGCCCTGGACGTGGTGTACAACCATTTCGGTCCCGACGGGAACTACGTCAAGCAGTTCTCGGAAAGCTACTTCACCGACCGCTACGTAAACGAGTGGGGCGAGGCCATCAATTACGATGGTCCGGACGCCGCCCCGGTGCGCGAGTTCGTCTGCACCAATGCCGCCTACTGGGCGGACGAATATCATTTTGACGGCCTGCGGCTCGACGCCACGCAACAGATCTTCGACAAATCGCCTGAGAACATCATGACCGCGCTGGCCCGCAGTTTTCGCCAAGCGGCGGGCGGGCGCGCCACCTTCATCGTGGCCGAAAACGAAAGCCAGCGCTCCAGCCTTGTCAGGCCGGTGGACAAGGGCGGGCTCGGCCTCGACGGGCTTTGGAATGACGACTTTCATCACACCGTTCGCGTCGGGATAACTGGCCATAACGAGGCGTATTACACCGACTATCACGGCAGTCCTCAGGAACTGGTCTCCGCCGCCAAGTACGGCTATCTTTATCAGGGCCAGCGTTATAAGTGGCAGTCCAAGAGGCGAGGGTCGCCCGCATGGGGCATCGATCCGTGGCAGTTCGTCAATTACATCCAGAATCACGATCAGGTTGCGAACTCCGTTCATGGGGAACGCCTGCGTCGCCTGACTTCGCCCGGCCGGCTGCGCGCCGTCACCGCGCTGACGATCCTTGCGCCCGGTACGCCGATGTTATTTCAGGGCCAGGAATTCGGCGCGTCGCAGCCCTTCCTGTATTTCGCCGATCATCATGCGGAACTGGGAGTCTCGGTGAGGGACGGCAGAATCCAGTTCCTGTCGCAGTTTGCCAGCATGGCGCAGCCCGAAGTCCGTCCCCATTTCCCCGACCCCTGCGATCCCGCCACGTTCGAGCAATGCAAGCTCGATTTCGGCGAACGAATCACTCACGCCGCGGTGTACCAATTGCACAAAGATCTGCTCCGGTTGCGACGCGAGGATCCGGTATTCCGCGCGCAATCGCCGCGCGCGCTGGATGGAGCCGTCCTGGGCGACGAAGCTTTCGCCTTACGGTTCTTCGGCCCCAATGGCGACGACCGGCTCCTGCTCGTCAACCTCGGCCGCGATCTGGTGCTGGACATCGCGCCGGAGCCGCTGTTGGCCCCACCGGAGGGCCGGCTGTGGAGCACCGGCTGGTCCAGTGAGGATCCGGTATACGGCGGTTCCGGAACGGCCCCGCTCGATCACGGAACAGCCTGGAGAATCCCGGGACATGCGGCAGTGATCATGGCTCCGGGCGCGGAGAATGGTCCATGGGAGATTTAAGACGCGTATTGCCGCGGCGGCGGCTGCCTGAACCGGAAGCCGACCCGCATCTACATCAGGAGTGGCTGGTCACCAACGGGCTTGGCGGATATGCTTCGGGAACAGTCGGCGGCGCCATCACGCGGCGTTATCATGGCCTGCTGATCGCCGCGCTGCCCAATCCGCTCGGCCGCATGATGATGCTGAACGGACTCTCCGAGAGGCTTCGCCTTCCCGATCGCAGCGTCTGCTACACAGGCGCGGAGGAGCTATCCGCCGTCCCGCCGGAGAACACTCTGGCGGCCACCGAATTCCGGCTCGAAGCAGGCCTGCCCGTCTGGAAGTACGAGATCGCGGACTTCGTACTCGAGAAGCGACTGCTCATGCCGTACCGGCAGAACACGGTGCACGTCTCGTATCGCCTGCTCGCCGGCACCGGCAAACTTCGCCTGGGATTGCGTCCCGCCATTCACTTCCGCTCGCACGACGCACCGGTCAACCTGGAGAGCACCGGGAAGTACATGCTCACTGTGTGCGAAGATCAGTTCGAGATCACCGGCGACCCTGACTTGCCGTGCCTGCGCCTGCTGGTGCATGGGCCGTCGTCCGCATTTACTTTCGACCGCAAAGAGACTGGTTCGATCCCCTACCCGATCGAACGCAGCCGTGGGTATGAGTGGCAGGGCTCGCTGTGGAGTCCCGGATATTTTCGGTCGGACCTCTCGGCCGGAGACCAACTGACGCTGTTCGCTTCCACGGAAGGTTGGGAAACCGTCCGCGCGCTCAGTGCCTCGGACGCGCTGCAAGCCGAGACTGCGCGCCGCCGCATTCTGCTCGCCACGGCGCCGAAAGAGGCGCAGACCGGGATGGGCGCGGAGTTGGTGTTCGCCGCCGACCAGTTCCTCATCACGCCTGTCGGCCGCGTGGAGGACGCCGCCCGGGCTAAAGCCGCCGGCGACGAGATCCGCACGGTCATCGCGGGCTACCACTGGTTCACCGATTGGGGCCGCGACACCATGATTAGTCTGGAAGGCCTCACGCAGGCCACCGGCCGCAAAAGCGAGGCCGCCTGGATTCTTCGCACGTTCGCCTACTACGTGCGCGACGGGCTGATCCCCAACATGTTTCCGGAAGGCCAGAAGGATGGGTTGTACCATACGGCCGACGCCACGCTCTGGTTCTTCCACGCCATCCATCGCTACGTCGAAATCACGGGCGACCGCATTACGCTCAAGCTGCTCCTCCCCAAACTCGTCGAGATTATCGATTACCACGTCAAGGGCACGCGCTTCGGCATCCACATGGATCCTTCCGACGGCCTGCTGCTGCAAGGCGCCGAAGGCTATCAACTCACCTGGATGGACGCCAAGGTCGACGACTGGGTGGTCACTCCGCGCCGCGGCAAAGCTGTCGAGATCAACGCTCTCTGGTACAACGCTCTCCGCCTGCTGGCCGAGTGGCTGCAGGAGTCGAATGACGTACCACGCGCCGCACAACTCACCACGCTGACCGAGCGGGTGCGCGAGTCATTCAATCGCCGATTCTGGTACGAAGCCGGCGCCTATCTGTACGACATCGTGGATGCCGAAACCGGCGGCAACGACGATTCCTGCCGTCCCAATCAGGTGCTGGCCATCTCGCTGGATCATCCGGTACTGGATGAATCGCACTGGGCGGCCGTGATGGATGTGGTGACGAAGCGGCTGCTCACGCCCGTGGGCCTGCGCTCGCTCGCGCCGGGCAGCCCGGATTACAAATCGAAATACTACGGCGATCTGCGTTCGCGCGACGCCGCTTATCATCAGGGCACCGTCTGGGGCTGGCTGATCGGCCCCTATGTCGATGCCTATTTGAAACTGCATCCCGAGAAGCGCGCCGAGGCTCGCGAATTCCTGATCGGCTTCGAGCCGCACTTCAATGAGCAGTGCATCGGCACCATCAGCGAGATCTTCGACGCCGATCCGCCGTATACGCCACGCGGATGCATCGCCCAGGCCTGGAGCGTGGCCGAGGTGCTGCGCTGCTGGGTGAAAACCGCGCCCTAGTCCCTGTTATTCTGATTTGTTGAACGATTCCCATCAAAAACGCATCGTAATTGCCATCGACGGGCCTGCCGGAGCCGGCAAGAGCACCCTGGCCAAACGCGTTGCCGCGCGGCTCGGCTTCATTTATATCGATACCGGCGCGATGTATCGCGCGGTCGCCCTCTGGGGACTGCGGCAGCACATCGAAATGACGGACATGCACCGCATGGAGCAGCTTGCCATCGCCGCCGACATCGAACTGGCGCCCGGGCGCATCTCGCTGAACGGCGAAGATGTGACGGACGCCATCCGTACGCCCGAAGCGTCGAACGGAGCGTCGCAGGTGGCCGTCATCCCGGGTGTGCGCCGCGCTATGGTTGCCAAACAGCGCGAGATCGGCCAGCGCGCCAGCGTGGTCATGGAAGGCCGGGACATCGGTACCGTGGTCTTCCCCGAGGCCAACGTCAAGGTGTACCTGGACGCCGCACCCGAAGAACGCGCCCGCCGCCGCGCCGAGGAGATGCAGGCGAAAGGCGAGAATCCCGATCAGCGCGCCCTGGCTGCGCAAATGCGGGAACGCGATCAGCGCGACAGCACGCGGGCCGATTCGCCGCTCTCGCAGGCGCCCGACGCTGTTTATCTGGATTCCACCGATCTCAGCCTGGACGAAGTGGAAGAAGCGCTGCTCAAGATTGTGCGGAATCGCGTGACGAACGGAAAGGATTTCAGTTGAAGGACCTGTTGATCATGAAGTTTGGCGGCACCAGCGTGGGTTCCGCGGAGCGCATGCGAATCTCCGCCGGACTCGCAGCCGCGGAAGGCAGGAAACGGCCCGTCGCCATCGTGGTGTCGGCCATGTCGAAGATCACCGACCTTCTGCTGGACACGATGCGGCATGCCGAAGCCGGCGATCATGCCGGAATCGGAGCCAACCTGGTGACCCTGCGCGCGCGCCACGAGCAAGCCTGCCGCGAATTGCTGCCCGAGACGGCGCAACCCGCGGTGCTGGTTCGGATCCAGGAACTGATCGGCGAGTTCGAGCGCATCGTCAACGGCATGGCCATGCTCAACGAGCGGCCGCCCCGGTCGGTGGACGAAGGGGTGGCCATCGGGGAGCGGCTTTCCGCACTGCTGGTTTCCGAGTATCTTTCCGTCACGGGCACGCCTTCCGCGGCGGTCAATTCCTACTCGGTCGTGGTGACCGACGCCGTTTTCGGCAACGCATCGCCGCTCATGGGTCCGACTGGCGAGAAGGCTCGCACCGTGGTCTTGCCGCTGCTGGAAGAAGGAAAACTGCCGGTCCTCACCGGCTTCAACGGTGCTACCGCCGATGGCCGCCCGACTACGCTGGGCCGCGGAGGGTCGGATTTCTCAGCCTCCATTCTGGCCGCCGCGCTGGATGCCTCGGAACTGTGGATCTGGACCGATGTGGACGGCATCATGAGCGCCGATCCGCGCCTCGTTCCCGACGCCCAAGTGCTGGACGAGGTCACCTACGTCGAGGCTGCCGAGTTGGCCTACAACGGCGCCAAGGTGCTGCATCCGCGCACCCTCGCTCCGCTGGCGGAGAAGAAGATCCCCGTGTGGAGCAAAAACAGCTTCGCGCCGGAAAAGCCGGGGACCCGCATTGTACCGGCCATTGCCGGCCGAGGATTGGGCGCCCGAGCCGTCACGTCCATGAAGAATGTGGCGCTGGTGTCGGTGGAGCCGGGCGGACCCGAACTGAACGGGGTCCAAATCATGGCCCGGGCGCTGGATGCGGTGGCGCGCGCCGATGTCGAGATCCTGGTGGTTTCGAGCTCCAGTTACCGGCAGAATTTTTGTTTCCTGGTCCGCGCCGAGGAGTTGGACCGGACCATGCAGGCGCTGGAATCGAGCCTGGCGCTGGAACTGGCACACGGGTATCTCAGCCCCATCCAGGTGGATAGCAACGTCGGCCTGCTCGCCGCTGTGGGCGAGGGGATGCAGGGGAAGCCCGGACTGGCCGGCCGCATCTTCACGGCGATTTCGCGCGTCCACGTCAATATCATCGCCATCGCGCAGGGGGCGAGCGAACTGACCATCGCGGTGGTGGTGCGGCGCGACGGGCTGGAAAAGGCCGTCCAGGCGGTGCACGCGGAGTGCGGATTGGGGCAGCGTCCGCCGGTGCCGGTCTTTCCGTTCACCAGCAAGGATACGGGGGTTCCCAAACCCAAGCGGCGGCAGGTACCGTAGGTAACCCCTCTCTTACGACAGGGGTCAGTGCCCGCCCGTAATGCCCAGGTTTCGCTATAATGGTCTTTCCTCACTTAGAACACAGGAGTTTTCTCTCGCATGTTTGATCTGTTTCGCAGCCGTGAAAAATCGGTGCGCATTCTCTTGGGCGCTCTGCTATGCCTTGTGGCGCTGTCCATGCTTACCTACCTGATTCCGACGTATGGAGAAGGGAACACTGCCCAGCCCGAAACCGTCATCGCGACGGTCGGCAGCGAAACCGTGACTACGCTGGAGATGCAGAAGATCATCCAAGGCACGATGCGCAACCGGCAACTGCCGCCGGGCGCCATCGTCACCTTCATCCCGCAGATGGTGCAGGAAGCCATCACCGACCGCGCATTGGCCTACCAGGCTTCCAAGTTGGGCTTTGAGGTCAGCGATGCCGACGTTGCTAACGTCATCCGGCAGCAGATTCCGAACCTGTTCCCCGATGGTAAGTTCGTCGGCAAAGAGACCTACGCGGCTATGCTTGCGCAGCAGGATATGTCGATCCAGGACTTCGAGGCCGACCTCAAGCGCCAGGTTCTGGTGAACCGTCTGCGCCAGGTTGCCATGGAAGGCACCGTGGTTACGCCGCAGGAAATCGAAGCCGAGTACAAGAAGAAGAACGAGAAGATCAAGATCCAGTACGTCAAGCTCGTGACCGACAAATTCAAGGCCGAGGCCGCCCCCAGTCTGGACGAGATGCAAAAGTATTACCAGGCCAACCCCAGCCGGTACACCGTACAGGAGAAGAAGAACCTGGTGATCCTGGTGGCCGATCAGGCCAAGATCATGCAAGCCCAGACACCCACGGACGCCGAACTGCAAGCCATGTACAACGCGAACAAGCAGCAGTTCCAGACTCCCGAGCGCGTGCAGGTGGTCCACGTCCTGGTGAACACGCAGGGTAAGTCGCCGGAGGAAGAGGCCAAGCTGAAGGCCAAGGCCGACGATATCCTAAAGCAGGTCAAGAGCGGCGCCAATATGACTGAGCTCGTCAAGAAGTACTCGGACGACCCCGGCAAGGTGCAGAACAACGGCGAATACTGGGTGCAGCAGGATAGCGGGCTGGTGCCCGAATTCAAGGCCGCCGCATTCCGCCTGAAACCCGGCGAGAGCGATGTCATCAAGACCACCTATGGGTATCACGTGGTGAAGGTCCTCAAGCACGAGGACGCGCACCTGCGCAGTTTCGAGGAAGCCAAACCCGATCTGCTCAATGAATGGAAGACCCAGCGTGCCGCCACGGTGATGCAGCAGATTTCGGATAAGGTCCAGACCGATCTGCAAAAGGATCCGAGCCATCCCGAAGCCGTAGCCGCCAAGTACAACATGCAGGTGGTGAAGGCGGACAATTACACTCCTGGGACGGCCGCGCCGGAAGTCGGCGTCAATAATGATTTCGACCAATCGGTCGCCGGCCTCAAGCAGGGCGAAGTTTCGCAACCTGTGGCCCTGCCCGGCAACAAACTCGCTCTGGCAGTTGTGGCCGGCCTGGTTCCGGCACGTCAGCAGACCTTCGATGAAGCCAAGGACGGCATCAAAGAAACCATGATCGGCACGCGCGTGAACCGCATCGTGCAGAACAAGGCGACGGACCTGATGAACAAGGCCAAGTCGATGGGCGGCGATCTGGCTGCCGCGGCGAAGGCGATGGGTCTGGAAGTGAAGACCAGCGACGATTTCGGCCGCACCGGCACGGTTGAAGGTCTCGGCACTGCCACCTACCTGCAGGATGGCTTCCGCACTCCCGATGGCGGAATCTTTGGCCCCATCAACATTCCGGACGGCGAAGTGGTCGCCAAGGTGGTCAGCCACGTCGCGCCCGATATGTCGCAACTGGATGCGCAGCGCAGCCAGCTCCGAGACGACCTGAAGCAGCAGAAGGCCCGCGACCGCAACATGCTGTTCGAAGCCGGCGTGCGCGATCAATTGATCAAGGCCGGCAAGCTGAAGGTCAACAATCAGGCATTGCAGCGCCTGATCGCGAATTACCAGTCCGGCAGCTAACCAGCCGGATGATTCACCAACTGCTCGACCTATACCGGTCCCTGACCAACCCGGACCGGTTGATTCACTTGCTGGGCACGCTCTTGTCCGGCTGGCTGGGATATGCGGCGATGTTCGCCGTCGTTTTCTCGGAGACCGGTCTGCTAGTGGGATTTTTCCTGCCCGGCGATTCATTCCTGTTTACGATCGGGGTGGTCTCCGGCGCGGGCGCAATCAACATCGTCGCGGTCAACGTCGTTTTGATGCTGGCCGCCATCCTGGGCGATTCCACCGGCTATCTGCTGGGACGGCAAACCGGTCCGCGGATCTTCAGCCGTCCCGACTCGCGTTTCTTCAAGCAGGAATACGTGACTCGGACGAAAGTCTTCTACGACCGCTACGGCGGGAAGACGATCATCTTCGCGCGCTTCGTACCGATCGTACGCACGTTCGCGGCATTCATTGCGGGCGTGGGGCAGATGCCGTACCTGCGCTTCCTGCCGTTCAGCGTTTGCGGCGGCATCGGCTGGGTCTTCATGATGACGATGCTGGGTTATGAACTCGGCAGCGTCCCGGTGGTCCGGCAGAATTTCGACAAGGTGATCCTGCTGATCATCTTCCTTTCGCTGCTGCCCACGATTATTGAAGTCGGCAAGGCTCGCCGCAAAGCGTAGAACTTATCGCGCCTCGACCGGTGCGGGCATCGTTTCCTTCGTAAACCGCGGCACCATCTCCTTGCTATTCGCGACGTGCCATACAGCGGCTGCGACTACGGCCGCGGCTTTCTTTACGTCGTCCGGAATGATGCGCTCATACGTGTCGAGATTCGTGTGGTGCGTCAGGCTGTTGTATTCGATCGGGTCCTGCGAGAAACCCACGCCCGGCAGACCGGCGTTATTGAACGACGTGCTGTCCGTGCCGCCGGTAGCGCGGCTGCTGGTGGTGTTGGCGCCGAACATTCCCCAATCGGTGAAAGGCGCCAGGGCCGGACGCAATAAGGCGGCCGCTTCCGGCGGTCCGAAGATCCCCGCTCCGCGCAGGCGGCCGGTACCGGTGTCCACATTGAAGTAGCAGTCCAGCTTCGCGAACTCCGGTTTGGGATTTTCGAACGTTCCGAAATGCCGCTTCACATAGGCCAGCGACCCGAGCAGTCCCTCTTCTTCGCCCGACCAGAGAGCCACGCGAATGGTGCGCCGCGGCTTCAGATCGAGCGCATGGATCAGCCGGATCGCTTCCAGCATGATGGACGATCCAATGGCGTTGTCGGTGGCGCCTGTCCCGCTGTGCCAGGAATCCAGGTGTCCGCCCAGCATGACCACCTCGTCGGCCTTATCGCTGCCTGGAATTTCGCCGACCACGTTGTAGCTGGTCTTGCCCTCGGGATACACGTGATTCGTGACCGTGAATTCGAGCCTCACGTCCTCGCCGTCGGCCAGCAGGCGTTCGATGCGGCCGTAATCGTCATTGCGATGGATTACAGTCGGAATGGTCTTGGTAGGATCGTACGCGC
>Ga0207695_10004172_pt1 | contig 19850 bp, 17 predicted proteins | sample KBSC54metaG_FD_184354 | JGI IMG/M metagenome (GOLD analysis project Ga0207695, IMG submission 184354) | Corn rhizosphere microbial communities from Kellogg Biological Station, Michigan, USA - KBS C5-4 metaG (SPAdes) (version 2) | ecosystem: Host-associated > Plants > Roots > Rhizosphere > Soil... | reverse complement strand
TGAGCAATTTATACCCCCTTCGTTAAACCTGATGCTTATACTACCATCCGATAATAAAGAGCCCGAACCTATAATGCCGGAACTTGATGTTGGGTCAATATAAATATGACTGTTACTATCCACCCCTGCCACTATGCTTTTATTTGAATTCCCGAAGTTTGATATCACGACCGTGTCCTGACCGCTATTGCCATTTGCGCTTATTACGCTTTGCCATGTGCCGCCACCTGAGCTTGGGGTACAAGTCTTAGTACAGTTAGTATAAGTAGCTATAAACTTGCTACTCCAGGAGGTGCCGCAATCACTACCGGAATAGCCGGTAAGACATAAACATTTGCTGTCGGCACAGGTGCCACCATTCTGGCAAGTGGTACCTCCACACTTCACCTTACTGCAAGCAGTATAAAGAACGGCGGTAAAAGCAGACAATACCAGCATAGCGGTAAACAATACATTACGAAACGGCTTCACTTATAGATATTTGTTTTATTTATTAAAGTTGCGTACAAAAATAGCATTTCCACACGGCCTTGGACTATCTTATAACTTAAAGGTTTACTAAAGTTTACCTATTTACATTTTTGATAAATGTAGCGCTCCCATCGCCAAATTTATATCCCCTTCCATGGGTGATAATCAAAGCTTTCAGCATCGGCTGCTGTTATCTTTCCACTATTCATGCTAAATATCCACAATACGCTATGTATTTTGTCTAAACGATTATCTTTGTTTCTAAACAACTACTCCAAATGCGATTTATCGTCACCTCCACAGCCTTGCTAAAAAACTTACAGCAGATAAGTGGCGTTATAAGTGCCAATACAGTTCTTTCTGTACTGGAAGATTTTCTTTTCGAGCTGAAGGGCAATACACTTACCCTGACTGCTACCGACCTGGAAACTATGATGCGCATACAGCTGGATGTAAATGACGCACAGGGCAATGGTCGTATCTGTATTCCGTCTAAAATACTGATGGACTACCTGAAGAATTTGCCGGAGCAGCCTATCACATTTAGTATCAACGAACAGGACCTTTCTATAGAAATGTCGAGCGATGTGGGTAAATACCGCATTGGTGGTGAAAAAGCAGATGATTTCCCTAAAGAACCAGCCCCAGGGGATACTACCTCATTCAATATTTCATCTATCGCATTGCTTGAAAGCATTAATAAAACCTTGTTTGCAGTAAGCACAGATACTCTGCGCCCTGCCATGACCGGTGTTTACTTCGAGCTGGCTAAGGATAGCATCACCTTTGTATCTACAGATGCACACCGCCTGGTACAGTTCCGACGTACAGATATTTCCTGTCCGGCGCAGGATGGTCTGGTAGTGCCTAAGAAGCCTTTACAGCAGCTGCGCGCTACGCTGCCTGCAGATGATACACAGTTGCAACTGTCTTACAACAGCAGTCACCTGTTCGTTACCAGCAGCCGTCTCAGCCTTAGCTGTCGCCTTATAGACGCACGCTTCCCTGATTATAAAGCAGTAATACCTACAGATAATCCTTACAGGCTCACCGTTAGCCGTAATGATTTTATCAGCGCGCTACGCCGTATCAGTATCTTTGCCAACAAGACTACCAACCAAGTAGTGCTGGATATAAATGGCAATGCACTACAGCTCAGCGCACAGGACATAGACTTCTCTTATGAAGGAAAGGAAATGCTTAGCTGCCAGTACAGCGGTGAAGACATGAAAATAGCATTCAATGCACGCCTGATGATAGAAATGGTAAGCAATATGGATGGTGCAGAAATACAGGTAGAGCTTAGCACACCAACACGTGCCGGCATCTTCCGCCCAATAGAAAAAACAGAAAACGAAGAAGTGCTTATGCTGCTGATGCCACTGATGGTAGGCGTATAACGCATAAATAACTGATACTGAAAGCGTCTTAATTTTTATTAAGGCGCTTTCGTCTTTTTATATTTATCCATTGCATTTTTTTATCTGCTGCAAAGGCATTTCGGGTTTACATTTGTTCAAAATAAAAACACCATGACAGCTTTTTTAGGAATGGGCCTATTAGGGTCAAATTTTGTAAGGGCAATGCTCAATAAGGGAGGCCAGGTAAACGTATGGAACCGTACAGCATCAAAAGCAAAAGCGCTGGAGCAATATGGCGCAAAGGCATTTGAGAATATTGCAGACGCTGTGAAAGATGCAGACACCATTCACCTGACACTGAAGGATGATGCTACTGTGGATGAAGTGCTGGAAAAAGCGAGTGCGGGCTTTAAGCCTGGTACCATTATTATAGACCATACTACTACCTCGGCAGCAGGTGCAGTAGAACGCACTAAGAAATGGAAAGAACGTGGCTTTACTTACCAACATGCACCTGTATTCATGGGGCCACAAAATGCACTGGAAAGTACCGGCAATATGATGGTTTCCGGAGACGAGGAACTGATAAAGAAGATAGAGCCTGAACTGAGCAAAATGACCGGTAAGCTGATGAACTTCGGACCTGAAGTTGGCAAAGCAGCTGGTATAAAACTTATTGGCAACCTGTTCCTGTTATGTCTTACATCAGGCATTGCAGATGCACTTTCATTGGCTAAGGCTCACGGCATTTCCGCAGCAGATGTGTCTTCATTATTTGAGGTATGGAATCCTGCAGGCATGGTGCCTGTAAGGCTGAAAAAGATGACCGATGGCAATTTCGACAAACCTACCTGGGAACTGAATATGGCGCGTAAAGACGCACGACTGATGATGGAAGCAGCTAAGAAGGGCGATACACATCTGTTTGTGATACCCGCAGTTGCCGAGCAAATGGACAAATGGATAGAAAAAGGTCATGGCAACGATGACTGGACCGTAATAGCTAAGGATAGTATTTAAAAATAAATGGGCCACTGATACAGTTGCCCATTTGCTTCGATTCTGTTTTTTATCTCTGGAAGATGTATTGCTCTACATCTTTCTTTGTAATGTTCTTGTCTGAAAGTATAATGAGACGTTCTACGGCATTGCGCAGCTCTCTTATGTTACCCGTCCAGTTGTAGTCCTGGAGTGCCTTTAAGGCTGCATCATCTATTTGCTTTACAGGTTGTTTATATTCCTCGCTTATTTCTTTCAGAAAGTGATCTACCAGCATGGGTATATCATCTCTCCTGTCGTTAAGCGATGGTACATGTATCAGTATTACGCTTAGGCGATGATAAAGATCGAGGCGAAATTTTTTTGCTTCTACCTCTTCCAGCAGGTCTTTGTTAGTGGCTGCTACTACGCGTACATCTACCTTTATTTCTTTATCGCCGCCTACGCGGGTTATTTTCCCCTCCTGTAGGGCACGTAGCATTTTAGCTTGTGCGTCATGGCTCATGTCGCCTATTTCGTCCAGAAAGAGCGTACCGCCGTTTGCCTGTTCAAACTTACCTATACGTTGCTTTATGGCAGATGTGAATGAGCCCTTTTCGTGCCCAAACAGTTCGCTTTCTATCAGTTCAGAGGGTATTGCAGCACAGTTTACCTCTATAAGCGGGCCATTGCTGCGGTTACTTTGCTCGTGAATGCCACGTGCCACCAGCTCCTTACCTACGCCATTTTCACCGGTTACCAGCACACGCGCATCAGTAGGTGCTACTTTTGTTATAGTATCTTTTACCTTACGTATACCTTCACTTTCACCTATCATTTCAAAGCCGCGGGATATACGTTTTCTCAATTGCTTTGTTTCTGCTACCAGCGACTTCTTATCCATCGCATTGCGAATGGTAATAAGCAAGCGGTTTAAATCCGGTGGCTTGGATATATAATCGAATGCACCTTTCTTAACAGCATCTACAGCGGTTTCTATATTACCATGGCCTGAGATAACAATGAACGGAGTATCCGGCTTTTCCTCGCGCGTTAACTCCAACACCTCTATGCCGTCCATTTTTGGCATCTTCACATCGCAGAGTATGCAGTCGTAATTATTTTCTCTTATTTTTTTTACAGCTTCTGCCCCGTCAGCAGCCTCATCTACCGTAAAACCTTCAAATGTTAGTATTTCTGCAAGGGTTTTTCTTATAGCCTTTTCATCATCTATTACCAATATGCTCTGTGCCATAGTTTATTTCTTTTCTACTCCGTTATGATATTTTATCGTCTTTTTATATTTACCGTCCATGTCATATATTTTCCATTCTCCTTCCTTGTCACCATCCTTATTGTATTCACCTTCTCCTTTCAGATTACCACTTTCGGTAAATTCTTTCCATGTGCCTACCTGTACATTATTTTTATACTTGCCCATGTCGCTGGCTTTACCATTTTGAAAGTAGGTAGTAGCATTGCCGTTGAGATTACCGTCTTTATATTCATATTCCACTGCTTTCTCACCATTGTCGTAGTACCATATTGCATTGCCATCGAGATTGCCATGTACGTAGTTATCCTCTTCCTGCTTTGTCCTGTTGGCGAACCACTTGGTGTGCCTGCCATGTTTCAGCCCTTCAGAATAATATGTTTCCTCCAGCATAAAGCCACCATTCGGTGCATATATTCTTTGTGGTCCCTCCAGCATATCATTGCTGTAAGAGGCAATTTGGTACAGCGTACCGCTTGGCAGAAAATCGGTTGAGGGGCCAATTTTCTTACCATCATAGTAGTTGGTAATGTTCATAGGGAAACCTGTTTCCCAATATTCTACCCAGCTACCCTCTTTTATTCCATTTTTTAAAGTTCCTTCTGATACAAGCACCTGCGTTTCGGGATTTTTTACCTGGATAAATTCCCATCCATTTGCATCCATACGTCGGGCTGTGTCATAGCTTCTGCCCGGTGGCAAGGGCTGCCTTTGCGGAAAACCTGCCATTTGTGCATGTGCGGAAGTAGCAAACAAGGATATGCATATAACTGATAAGCCTTTATAGAACTTGTGCATTAATGTAAAATTTTAGCCAATTTAGTGATTTATTGCTATTTAGACACTTAATAAACTGTCTGAGGTTATATTTTTAACAGAGATTTTCTGCAGCTTTGTCAGTCGGCCAATTCAGGCATTTGATTTGCATACAATTGATGTAGGTACATTAATTAACCAATAAAAATAGATTTATGAGCAATACAGTTTTTCATGCAGCAGACAGCCGGGGCAAAGCCAACCATGGATGGCTTACGGCACGGCATACATTTAGCTTTGCAGGCTATCATGATCCGTCACGTATACACTTTGGCGCTATGCGCGTACTGAACGATGATATAGTAGCAGGCGGCACAGGCTTTGGCAGGCATCCACATGACAACATGGAGATAATTACCGTGGTATTGGATGGTGCGCTGGAACATGCGGATAGTATGGGCCACAAACAGGCCATACACCCTAATGAAGTGCAAGTGATGAGTGCCGGCACAGGTGTAGAACATAGCGAGTATAACCATAACAAAGACAAGGCAGTGAACCTGCTGCAGATATGGATATTCCCAAACAAGCATAATGTAGTACCACGTTATGACCAGAAAGTTTTCCCGGCTGAGGAACGCATAAATAAGCTGCAGCCGCTGGTATCACCTATAGATAATAATGATGAAGGCCTGAAAATTCACCAGGATGCCTGGATATACCGTACTACACTTGAAAAAGGACAGGCTATAAACCATAAAATGCACAGCAAGGACCATGGCTTATATGCGTTTGTAATAAATGGCAATGTGACTATAGGCGACAAAGCACTGGGTAAAAGAGACGCCCTGGGTACATGGGCAACCGATGAAGTGACAATAAGCGCAAACGAAACCAGCGACGTGCTGCTACTGGAAGTGCCTATGACTGTTTAAGTTATATAATAATTTTGGCATGCTTTTTTATGCCTGAAGCGTATGCAACATACATGTATTGTAACCGGAGAAAACTACCTGGAGGGACAGGGCCTGCTACTGAAGGACCTTCGTCCCTCCCTGCGTAAGTTTGTACAGAATGAAAAGGATGGTGAGCAAGATGACGAGGCATTTATATCCTTCAACGCACTTAACAGCCTGCTCAGGAACTATATAAACAATATATCAGACGAAGAAACCAAAGAGCACCAAAGCCTGAAAAGCAAAATAGGTGAACGCTTTGAAGAGGAAGAAGCACTGCAGCCTATAAACTATGACCCGTCGGACCAACCGGTGGGGTTTGCAGAAAAGCTTGCTGACAAAATAGCCGCATTTGGCGGCAGCTGGACCTTCATTATCATCTTCGTGACAGTGCTGCTTGTATGGATGGCGATAAATGTGTTTTTACTCAGCAATAAAGGTTTTGACCCTTACCCGTTCATTTTACTGAACCTTTGCCTGTCCTGCATAGCAGCCCTGCAGGCGCCAGTGATAATGATGAGCCAAAACAGGCAGGCAGAAACGGACCGTGAACGGAACGAATATGATTTTAAGGTAAATTTGAAGGCAGAAACCGAGGTAAGGCTGCTGCATAAAAAACTGGACCACCTGTTAATACATCAGCATAAGAATACAGCTGAACTTTTTCAGCTACAACTGGATATTATGCAGCAGATGCAGCAACGCTGGGATGCCATGCAACTTGCCCGGCCTAAAGAATAAAACGGTATGGAACAGGAAACTAGCAAACATTATACTAATGGCGAAGTGACTATAGTATGGCAGGCGCATTTGTGCAAACATGCTACTAAATGCTGGAAAGGACTGCCGGAGGTATTTGACTACCAAAAGCGCCCGTGGATACGCGCTGAAGGTGCGGATACCACAGCTATTATTAAACAAGTAGAACAGTGCCCCTCTGGCGCTTTAAGCTACTTTATGAATACCGTAGCTGATAAGAACATGTAGTATTAATGCGCGACCTTCTTTAGTAATATTAAACAATTGGATTCCTTAGATAAATTAGAACAGCTTAGACAGCGATTGCAGCAACCATTGCCGGGCCTTAGCGCGCAGGAAAGAATGGCGGTACGTGTAGTGCCTATGCCTGAAGAAATACCTGCTAATGCACGTGCCAGCGCTGTGCTTGTATTGCTTTTCCGGATGGCGGAAGAGCTGCATGTGCTGCTGATGAAACGTAAAGAGGATAAAGGCGCGCATAGCGGACAGGTGAGCTTCCCCGGCGGGCGGCAGGAGACCTTTGATGCGGACCTAAGAACTACGGCACTACGCGAGGCACAGGAAGAAGTGGGCATACTATCTGCAGAGGTAGATATACTTGGTGCGCTTACCCCTCTGTATATACCTGTGAGCAATTTTAATGTTTATCCATATGTGGGTTATGCCAAAGAGCGACCACAATACAACCTGAGTAAGCAGGAAGTAGCCTATATAATGGAGGTGCCCGTGAGCAAACTTTTTCATGAAAGCAGGAAGACAGTAACTGATGTGGTATCACCTGCCGTACCAGGTGTGATAAGACAGGTAAAAGCCTATGAGCTGGAAGACGGTACTATAATATGGGGGGCTACTGCGATGATCATTTCTGAGCTGGAGGTATTGTTGCAGGAGCTTATATAAAAAAGGGTCTCAAAATATGAGACCCTTTGAAAGAAGAAAACTCTATGTTCCCGTCGAAACTCAAAGTTTATTGTATAGTTATTCGGGTGACCTTATTATATGTTGCATCTAATGTCTCAGTTGTAAGAATATAATTACCTGGATAATTAAGAGGCATTTTAAATGATAGCTTATTAGAGCCTATGGCCAAAGCAAAGTTTTTTTCGAATAGCTTCTTTCCTTCTATGGAATATATGCATGTTCTTAAAATGGTTTCTTTATCTGAATTTAATTCAAGGAAAATCGTATTACTGCTATAGGCAGGTAATAGTGTAGGATATACTTTAAAGCTACTTTGTAAAAAAGCATTGTTTGTATTTGCGCCAACATATGCATCTTTATATCCAGGATTAGTGGAATCACAAGGCGTTGGATTTGTATATAAAGTATCCTGAACAAGGTTTATCACAAAACGGCCGGTCAATGCTGTTCGAGTATAAGGTATTATAAATTGTGCAGGTACATATTTAGTAGCTACAATCCCGCTATCCAAAACACCGCATGTATTTCCACTCTGATCTGTTGATAATAATCTAACACTACTAACTCCGTTGTAATAATCACCTAATAATGTATAGGTCTCTAAAGGGCTGGTACCATAGCTAACAATATCTTTTCTAATATTATTGATAGCTCTTGTTAACCAGTTATATTTTTTAAAAAAAACTACGCTACCATCGGCTGCCACTTTTAATATAGCATTGGAAGCCGAGCCAAAGCCTTCGTCGGCATAACATCCAATTACATAATGTTTATCCGAAGTAGCTTTTATACTAGCGCCAAATACATCGCTAGCAGCATGGTATGTATAATATTTTGTAAAAAGCAAATTGAGATTAACGTCCAGATTTGTCAATCCCATTATACTTGTTGGTCCACTTGTGAGAGTTTGTTTATTAAGTCGATAGACTAAATAAACAGAATCTGCATTATATACTGCATCTTGTAATTCAGGACTTGAATTTTTAAAAGTAATTTTCTTGTAGTTGTTAATAATATTACCATTACGATCAATATTCAAACAAAACATAGATATGCTATCAGTTCCTGAGGCACTTATTTCGTCCCTATGGCCTGCAATAAAATAAGCATTCTCAGATATTTTGGCAATTGCAGACGGGGCTTCTTTTAATATTGCATATGGTGCACTAGAACGTCCCGTAGGCAAATATTTATAATTCCAAATCAGATTACCATTGTCATCAATTTTAAAAATGTTGAGATGTGCATCTGATGGAAATGGAGATGTGCGATCTTCGTTACTTTGAGACACAATTATATAGACTGGATTACCCAAACTATCATTCGTAGCAACAATATTTACCCTGGAGATGCTATCAACAAAATTATTAGGAGGTAATTTAGTATTGCTATTATACCCATAAGCCCATAAAAAGCTCCCTGTGGCTGTAAACTTTGCGACAAATGGATTAGTAGGTATGTTGTCAACCTGACTGCCAATATAACCAGCAACCAGGTATTCACCACTTCCATTTTGAATAACTTTCTGTGCTTCAAAAGTGACCGTCGTACTTGTTGTACTATAGAAATATTCCTTTAAAAAAGAGATTGTACTACCTGCTGAATTTGTCTTTTGTAAATAAAAATTTGGATAATAGGGTGGTACATTTATTGTCAATTTACCTAGCATGCAGGTATTGCCGCTTCCGGCAGCAATGAGATCTCTAGGTATTCCATAAACAGCACCACTTGCATCATTGTAAACATACTTATTGTTGAAAGGTTGGGCATAGATCTTTGCATAGCTGCAAAGTACAAGGCACATAATGCCTAAAATTAATTTTTTCATGAGGTATAATTTTAATAGTGTATTCTAAAAATAAGAACATTTTTTTACCCCCCAAATTATATTTATGTAAATTGCAATTAGTATAATACCAGAAGCGGAAGTAGCTCAGTTGGTAGAGCGTCAGCTTCCCAAGCTGAAAGTCGCGAGTTCGAATCTCGTCTTCCGCTCTTTCTTTTTTACGCTTCTTCTTTCTTAGGTACAGTGCGGAACACTACATCCCATAGCACAGAGCTTACGCCAAAACCTTTATCAGGAGCCTTGTAATGATGCAGGTGGTGATTGCGCCATAGGGCCTTCAGGAAACGCGGCGGGGCAAATGCGTGAATAGCAAAGTGCATAGAGCCGTATGCCAGATAGCCAAACAAAAATCCCGGGAAAAATGCAAACGAATGTACCCCCATCAGGGCATGTATGAGGAAGAATATAAGACTTGCTACTATAAGACTGGGCACAGGTGGCATGAATAAACGTTCCTGATCGCGGGGATATTCGTGATGTACACCGTGCATGGTGTATACAAACTTCTTAGCACGAGGGCTCTCTACAATAATATGAAACAGGTAGCGATGCATAACATACTCGAATAAGCTCCAGGTAAGCGCACCTACTACAAAAAGTAATACCTCATGACCACCAGTGAGCCCTTTATAAGACACACCGTAGTACAACATAAAAATAATAACGGGTATGTACATGCTGTATATGACTATGGGATGCGTCTTAGTCATAGTTTCCATAAACTCGCTCTGAAACAACCTGCCCTGCCCCTTATTCTTTATTTTATCAAAATGCATAATCTATCCTGTTTGTAATGCAAAAATAAAAAATAGCCTATTCTTGTGGCTGACCTTCGTCAGTGATCTCCGGTTCATCATCCAGCAAAAAGTCTGCCGAAGAATTCTTTTTTACTACAATTTTATCCATCCACATCAATAATGCCGGCTGCAAGGTGAGGTTTGTGACCATAGCCAGGAACAGCGTCATAGATGTGAGATAGCCAAGTGATTTAGTACCGTCGAACTCTGATAGTATAAAGACACCAAAACCAGCGATAAGGATGAGGGATGTGTATATGATACTCAAGCCTGTATCGTGTATTGTACGCCTTACGGTAGCGGCTATACTATCATCGTGCCATGAAAGCTCCTGCTTGAAATTGACCAGGAAACGAATAGTAACGTCTATAGTAATACCGAGCGCTACGCTAAACACTAACACTGTAGATGGCTTGATACGTATGCCCAGCCAGCCCATGATGCCCGCGGTGATGAGCAGCGGAACAATATTGACCACTATAGATATAAGCAGTATGCGCCATGAACGGAACAGCACTACCATACAGCCGAAGATGATAATAAAGGCGAGGATAAGGCTATCGCGAAGGCTATTGATAATAAAACGGCTACCCTCCAGAAATACGATACTGGTGCCTGTGAACGTGACGTTGTATTTATTGCTATCGAAAAGCTGATTTACTTTAGGACGGATGCTATCTAATAATATCGGCAATTGTTTGGAACCGATATCAGCCATATTTACGCTGATGCGCGCTTTTTGCTTGGTACTGTCAACAAAGGAATTTATCAGCTTATTAAACAGGTTGCTTGTTTGTCCGGCACCTTTTGAACTTAAATATGGCTGTATAAATGCTATATCAAATACATTAGGCATTGCATAGCTACTGCTGTCGCCATTATAATATGCCTGCCTTGCAAACTTGATACCGTCAGTGATACAAACAGTCTGACCTATTTGCGGAAAATGCTTCAGGTACTGGGAAAGGTCATCCATTGCCTGTAGTGTTTCCAGCTTCACTACCCCGTATTTCTTTTTGGTATCAATCATTATTTCCAGAGGCATAACCCCACGAAAATTATGTTCGAAGAATTTAAGATCCTGGTAAACTTTGTCGGATTTAGGGAGGTCATCTACAATGTGTGCTTCATTGTGCAGGCGCATAATGCCCATAACTGAGAATGCACAAATGATCAATGTGAAAACGTATATCCAAACCCTATGGCCAAATACCCAATTGGTGATAGCGGTAAGGAGCTTGTTTATCCAGCCACTGCTAAGGTATTGTGTATGGCGGCCTTTTGGCGGTGGTAAATAGCTGAAAAGCGCCGGAATGAAAATAAGAGATATAAAGAACAGCGCGAAAATATTAAGCCCTGCTACCAGGCCAAACTCCTTCAGTAGTACGCTCTTGGTGAAATAAAACACCCCAAAGCCGATAGCTGCGGTAAGATTGGTAAAGAGGGTAACGATACCCATCCTGTCCACCATGCGCATAAGGGCCTTGGTCTTATTACCGTGCTTATGATATTCAGAGTGATATTTATTAAGAAAGTAAACACAATTAGGAATACCGATAACTACTATAAGTGGCGGTATAAGTGCTGTTAGCAAAGTGATCTTATAACCCAGCAATACAATAGTACCTACCGACCATACCACACCAATACCTACTACCAGCATAGATGCCAGGACCGTCATGAAAGAGCGGAAGAACAGGGCAAGAATAATAGCGGTGAGCAGAAATGACAACACGAGGAACATGCGCATTTCCTTTTGCACCTTATTTGCCATTTCTGTACGTATAAGCGGCAGGCCCGAATAATGCATAACTGTATTATGCGCGGCGCCAAAAGAATCGGCCACACCTAAAATAGCGCCGATAACAACTGAACGGTTTTTAGAATTCAGTACCTGCTTATTGATGCTGATGGCCATTAAATAGGCTTTAGCATCAGGGTTATATAAAGAACCCTTGTAAAACGGCAGATTATAAAAGGCATCTCTTACACTGTCAACATTTGTGATAGGAGGATTGCCTGTGAGGCGCACCGTCTTCAGCTTGCCCGTAGCAGTGTCCTTTACAAGATTAATAGCTGTAGGAATACTTAATACATTTTCTACTGAAGGAATTTTTTCTATTCTTTTTACGAGTACCGTATAGTCATTGAAAAAAGGATTGGTAAAAAACTTATCTGTTTGTACACCTAGCACCATTAGGTTGCCATCCTCACCAAACTGTTTACGGAAGTTTTGATAATCTATATATTTCTGATTATCAGTGGGGACAGCGTTTGTAAATTCGTAACTAAGCTCCACTTTCGAGGCGAAATACCCCATTACGGCAGTTGCTGCCAATAGAAGAACGAGCAGAAGTACGCGAAACTTAATGATGAAGGCGGCTATGCGATGCCACATGAACAATAGAAAAAGGTGAGGGCAAAAGTACGAAATATAAACCTTAGATAATCAGGCACCGGATATGCTTCGTCTATAGCAGATAGTGAAGTGCTTATAGATATTTTTTCTTTAACAGGTACATAAAGAGTGTTTCCAAAGGTTTGTCTACATCATAGTTTAATGTTTTACGATCCTGGTCTACTACTGTAATTATTACCCACTCTTTATCGCCGGTTGCATGTGTTACCTCTGCTACCTTTTGGCGGTTGGGCGCATAAACCTGTACCAGCACCAGGTCCGTATCTATATCTGTTTTCTGGTAAGTACCTATAGATTGCTGATTGTAGTAAATAAAGCCTTCCCTCATGGTTATAGCGCCTGTAAGGGTGTCATATTCACTTTTTGTGTTATCGGCAAGCTCTTTCGCCGTACTATCTCCATAGGTAGTAGTGGAGAAGCCTCTGTTTGCATCTATAAATCTCTTTTCCTGCACTTCATTTACCTTGCCATTCTGTACCAGCTTCTCTTTTACCAGCATATTTGCCAGCGATTGGATAATAGTGGTACTGTTCATGAAATCGCGGATATCGGCATGCGCACCGGAATGCGTGAAGGTGAGGGTGTAGTACTGTACTTGGTCGTGATTATGTATATTGGTGCTATAATGATACCCTTTCTGCAGCTTGAAGTAAGCTATCTGCTCGCGCTGCAGACCTTCTACAGCATAGTCTGCCTCCCAGGCCACTGCATTGCGTCTCTCTATAAAAAACTGGGGCTTGCCATTCACCTTTACCAGGCCGGTTTCTTTTTCAAGCGTAACAACAGGCGGAACAACTTTTTTGCCCTGGGCAAAAGAAATAAGGGGTAATACAATTAGTAAGAAAGCTTTAAGAGAATACTTCATTTATAAACAATTAGACAGGAAGTGTTTCCTGCAATTTAAAGCAACAAAAACTTATCTGCGTCATTAAGGAAGGGATAATGGCTGCGTGTAGTTTTGAGTATATTTTTTTCCAATGTTACGGTATGTACTACTGGCTCATGCGACTGATGCCAGATAGTTTCGCCCAGGGGGCCGAAGACGCTGCTATCGCCACAATATTTATGTCTTTGCCATCCTTGCCTACACGGTTCACGCCTACCACATAGCATTGGTTTTCTATAGCACGTGCCTGCAGTAAGGTTTTCCATGCCAGGCAGCGGCGCTCAGGCCAGTTGGCTACATATAGCAGCACATCATATTCCTCGCCCTGGTTGCGCGCCCATACAGGAAAACGGAGATCGTAGCATACTTGCAGGCATACGCGCCAGCCATTTACCTGGGCTATTGTTCTTTTTTGGCCGGGTGTGTAGTACTGGTCTTCCTCGCCGAAGGCAAAAAGATGGCGCTTGTCGTAATGGCCTATTTTACCATCCGGCTGTACCCATAACATGCGATTATAATAATTGCCTTCTTCTTCTATGATAATACTGCCAGTAATGATGCAGCGATGTTTTGCGGCCATGTCCTTCATCCAATGCACCGTTTCACCTGTCATGGGCTCTGCAAGTTGTTCTGCATTCATGCTGAAGCCAGTACTGAACATCTCCGGCAGGGCTATTATGTGCTTCTTGTCTTTTATTGTACCTATCAGCGTTTCATACTGCTCCAGGTTAGCCCATTTGTCTTCCCATACTATGTCCGGTTGGATGATGGTAATATTCAGTTGGTCGGATGGCATAAATTTGAAGTAAAATATTATTTGATACTTTTGAACTACATTCCCTAAAATTCTTACACAAATATCATGAGAAAATTACTATTTCTGCTGCTAATGTTAAGCTCTTTTACTGCTTATTGCGGAGATAAGGTGGTACACCTTTTCGGTAAATGGAAGGAAACGAAGCGTATGAAACCTGATAAGACCGAGATAAGCTACAAAGACACGATACATATACAGTTCCTGATAGGTAATGAATATGTATTTCAAAAGCAGGGTGGCTTTATCTACAGGGGTACCTATAAGGTAACCGGTAATGACCTGGATATGGGCGCACGCGGCTATACCATACTGGAAAGGAAACCTGACAAACTGGTGCTGCAGGATGAAGGCGGTATATACCAGTTTGAAATTGACAACACTGTAACCACCGCTGCAAGCCAGCTACCAAAGGAAACGCCTGCTGCACCTGTAGGAAGCATAGACCAAATGATGGGCCACTGGAGCGTGTATAAACGCACAAGCGATAAAACACTGCAACAGGTGGACTATACACGCGTGCTGAAAATGATAGACATAACCGGGGGCAGCTCTGACGGTAAACTTGGTTACCTGTATGCTACGAGAGATGCTGACAATGCACCATCCTGGTATGCATCATCTTACCAGGGACAGGTGCTGTATTGTGATGGCAAAGATAAGCGCCAGTTTAAAGTGCTGAAATGCCAGGACAATGAGCTGATAATGGAAGAGGATGGCATGACCTATTTCTTCAAAAGATTTAAATAGACTTAAGCGCACTCATAAAAAAGCCGGGCATTGCGCCCGGCTTTTTCTATTTCAGCTTCAGCAGATAATAATTGCTGGTTGCCTTGTCTCTTGTATTTGGGTTGAGAAAATCGGGGGTGAGCTCGCTGACTTTGAAGAGCTTGCCCTGGTAGGCTATCTCATATTTATAGCCCTTTGTTTGCAGCTCGGTAAGGCCGCTATCCATAGTAAGTACATAATCTGCTTTAGGTAAGACTGCCAATGGCGTGTCACTTTTTTGTATTACCCCTTGCGCATAGAATGGCAACGCATTGATAGGGTCTTTCATACGGTAAGCGAAAACTTTGTCTGTGTTAATATTATTCTTCTTTATGAAGCGGCCGGCAGTGGCGCCTACTTCATACTTCAGCAGGTTGTGATAAAAATAATTGGTGAGCAATACGTTTACGAATAGAATACCCCAGGCGCTTATCCATAAGAGCTTGCCCATAAGGTGTTTTCGCGTGGCTATATATAGCCAAAAGAGTACACATACTATCCATATAGTAAGTGCTATAGCCCCGGCCTTAAATACATAAGTAATGGTAAGCAACGCGCCGACAAACAGCAATGCAGTAATGACTGTCTGCACAGGACGCATGATGCTATATATTTTTTTATACCTGCCTTCAAAGAAATCTTTCAGCAGTTTTGCGGTAACTATAGAGGCAAGGGGGAAAGCAACAAATATGTAGTGTGGTAGCTGATAGCGGGAAGACCCTAAGGCTAGGTAAGTGAGTATAAAGCCCCCGGTAGATATCCACTCCTGGTGGGGATGCAGGCGAAACTTGTGCCTTCCGAGCTCCACTACATTTACTACCAGGCCAATAAGGAATAATAATATCCACGGAAGGTAAGACCAGAGCATATTTGACAAGAGGAAGCTCATGTCCACACTATTCTGCCAGGGGCTTTCGCCTGTGATGCGACCGAAGCTCTGCGACCAGTAGAAAAAGCGAAGACCTGAAGTATTATGCTTTCCGTCTATCAGCTTTTCGGGGTGCAGGTCGAACTGCTGGTAGAGGCCGATACTCATGGGGATTAGCAATAGCCCTATTACTATTATTGCGAGGACATATTGCGGCTTAAAAAGTTTTTTCCATTCTCTTTTCAACACCCAATCGCTGGCGAAGCAGAATACCGGTACCATTAGCGCGATGGGACCTTTGGTCATCATACCAAAAGCTATGGCGGCAGCGCCTGCAAGCAGCCAGGAAAGCTTGCCGCTTACATCCCATTCTTTTATTAACCATACGGCCGTTATTACCCAGGCCATAAGTATCGTATCGCAGCGGATATCGTTTGTCATGAGGAAAAAGCCCTGGCAGGTGCCGAGAATAAGGGCAGCCATTCGTGCCGTCTTATCGTCATAGAGCAGGCGCGTGAGCCTGTAAGTAGCATATAAGGCTAGTAGCGCAAACAGTATGGATGGAAGTTTAAAACCAAAATTGCTGACACCAAAAATCTTCATGCTGATGGAGCTCACCCAAAAGAGGAAAGGTGGCTTATCGAGATAATCATGCCCCCGGTCATAGACATGCAGGTAGTCGCCGCTTTTCATCATCTCGCGGCTCATCTCGGCATATTGAGAGGCATCTACGTCCATCGTATCTACACGTATGGCAGAGAAATACAATAAGGCGAGGAGGATAAATACCCAAAAAGGAACTTTTGGCATGGTGGAGTTTTTCAGAAGCAAAAATAATCGCAATTTTAACGAATGCTGCATTTAGATTATTATCCTTACGAACTGGCTTTTCAATACCCTTTTACCATATCGAAAGGCACCAAGACACACCAACCTACACTTGTGGTGTCGCTGGGCCTGGGCAACCTGCGTGGTTTTGGGGAGGCACCTGCAATAAGCTATTATGATGTAACAGTGGCCCAAATGGCAGAGAACCTGGAGGCCAAACGCGGGATGATAGAGCGCTATGCCCTCACCGACCCGCAACGTTTCTGGCATTTCCTGCATCACCTGCTCCCGGGGCAGAATTTTTTAATTGCCGCACTGGACATAGCAGGCTGGGACCTTTTTGCGCAGCTGAGAAGGCAACCACTCTACCAGATGCTGGGGCTGAAATGGGAAAATATACCTATAACCGATTATACGCTGGGCATGGACACCGTGGAAGAAATGATAACTAAAATGGAAGCCCACCCATGGCCGCTATATAAAATAAAAGTGGGCAGACCTGATGATATAGATGTGCTGCGGCAGCTGAGGCAACATAGTAAAGCAAGATTTAGAGTAGATGCGAATGAAGGCTGGAGCTTTGAAGAAGCAAAACAAATATTGCCCGAACTGCAAAAGCTTGATGTGACACTTGTAGAACAGCCGTTGGCCAAAGAAGCCTGGGAAGAAATGAAAGAGCTGAAAGCATTGTCGCCATTGCCATTGTTTGCCGACGAGAGTTGCAGGACGGAAGAAGACGTAAAGAAATGCGCGGAAGCATTTGATGGCATAAATATAAAGCTGACCAAATGCGGTGGTATAACACCCGCCCTGCGTATGATAAAAGAAGCAAGGGCCCTGGGTATAAAAGTGATGATGGGCTCTATGAATGAATGCACCATAGGCTCTGCCGCGATAGCCAATATGCTGCCACTACTGGACGAGGTAGATGCAGATGGGCCGCTGCTGCTAAAGGAAGATGTAGCTATAGGTCTCAAGTACAACACTGATGGGCTAATACAGCTTAGCGGGGGGCCGGGACTGGGGATAAGGTTTACTAAAGAAAAACGCGAAAAGCTGATAAGCTAAAAACAATTTATAAGCAGCCATTCCCCATTATTCTATTTTTGTGCAGATGCAGATACAGGAAAACATTTCATTAAAACCATATAATACCTTCGGCATGGATGTGTCTGCCGAATACTTTATTGCACTGCATAATGAAGATGAGTTGCGCGAGATAAGCGATACCCATGCACAGACAAATGATATATACATACTGGGCGGCGGCAGCAATGTATTGCTTACCAAGCCTGTAAAAGGCACTGTGGTATATAACCAGCTTAAAGGCATAAGCATAGAAAAAGAGAACGACGAACACGTGTGGCTGAAGGTGCAGGCAGGCGAGGTGTGGCACGAACTGGTGCTGTACGCAATAAATAAAGGATGGGCAGGGATAGAAAACCTTGCACTGATACCCGGCTCAGTAGGTGCTGCCCCTATGCAGAACATTGGCGCATATGGAGTGGAGGCAAAAGAGACGATAGATATTGTGACAGGCTGGCACTGGAAGGATAAGGCCTTTATAAGCTTTAAAAACGAGGAATGCCATTTCGGGTATCGTGATAGTATATTCAAGCATGAGTGGAAGAATAAATTACTGATAAGCTCAGTGACCTTTAAGCTGAATAAAAAACCGAGTTACCACGTGAGCTATGGCGCTATAAAGCATGAGCTGGAGAAAATGAATGTGCAGGAGCTCTCTATAAGGGCAATAGCAGATGCGGTGATAGCCATACGCAGCAGTAAGCTACCTAACCCTAAAGAAATAGGCAACGCAGGCAGCTTCTTTAAAAATCCTACTATACCAATAGCGCAATATGATATATTGAAGATAAATTACCCCGAGATACCATCTTACCCGGTAAATGATGAAATGGTAAAGGTACCTGCCGGCTGGCTGATAGAGCAGTGCGGCTGGAAGGGCTACCGTAAAGATGATGCAGGAGTACATGCAAAACAGGCGTTGGTACTTGTAAACTATGGACAGGCTAAGGGCGACGAGATATGGGCTTTGTCAGAAGAGGTAGTGCGCTCGGTAGAAGAGAAGTACGGCATACTGCTGGAGCGGGAAGTGCAGGTGTGGTAACTCTAAATGCTTTCTGATATCAATGGTAACTCTACGTAGAAGACAGTGCCCTGATGTTCTACAGTTTCAAACCATATCTTTCCTTTCCAGAACTCAATGATTTTTTTAGTCATGGCAAGGCCCAGACCCGTGCCGGATGATTTGGTAGTAAAATATGGCTGGAAGATTTTTCGAACCATCTCTTCTTCTATACCCACGCCATTATCTTTTACAGATATCACTGCGTTATTTCCCGCTTTCTCTACCCGTACGGTTATAATACCTTCTCTGTCTGAGGGTATGGATTGTTTGGCGTTTTGCAAGAGGTTATTTAATACACGTAATAATTGACTCCTGTCTGAATGTATATGCAGCGAGCCCGGATATTTTTCCAGTGTTACTTGTACATCTTTGTCATTCAGGTATAGCTCCAGCGAATTTTCTACCAGGGCATTCAGGTCTATATCTTCGGGGCGGGCTTCCGGCATCTTCGCGAAGTTTGAGAACTCTGATGCGATGTAAGAAAGATTATCTATCTGCTCTACCAATGATACCGAGACACGCTCTACCAGCTCGCGGGCATTAGGATAATTATTATGCAATGCCTGCTGCATGTACTGGATGTTCAACTTCATGGGTGTGAGCGGATTCTTTATTTCATGCGCTACCTGTCTTGCCATTTCACGCCATGCGCTTTCACGCTCGCTCTGCGCCAGCAGTATGGCGTTCTCTTCCACCTTCTTTACCATCTTATTGTATTCCCTTACCAGCAATCCTATCTCATCATCATACGGCCATTGTATGCGTTCGTTACGTTGCAGGTTCAGTCTGCTGAACTGGCTGATAACGATATTGAGCGTGCGCGTAAGCCAACGGCTGATGAACACAGTAAACAAACTCGACAGGAGAAAAATAAACGCATAGAGATTGATAAGCGTAACCACGATATTGGATATCTGGAAATTCAAATCTTTTTCAGAAGAAAAGAAGGGCACATTGATATAGCCATAGCGTGTACCATACTCATCGTGCAACGGTATAT
>Ga0207695_10004171_pt1 | contig 19851 bp, 16 predicted proteins | sample KBSC54metaG_FD_184354 | JGI IMG/M metagenome (GOLD analysis project Ga0207695, IMG submission 184354) | Corn rhizosphere microbial communities from Kellogg Biological Station, Michigan, USA - KBS C5-4 metaG (SPAdes) (version 2) | ecosystem: Host-associated > Plants > Roots > Rhizosphere > Soil... | reverse complement strand
TTCGGCTGCCGAGGCGCGCGCCGCAGCCGCCGCGGGCGTCGACGCGATCATGGCGCAGGGACTCGAAGCCGGCGGTCACGTGCGCGGCACCACCGGCACGCTCGCGTTGATTCCCGCGGTGCGCGACGCGATCGGCGACCTGCCACTGATGGCGGCGGGCGGTCTCGCCGACGGCCGTGGCCTCGCGGCGGCGCTTGCACTCGGCGCCGATGCGGGTGTTTTCGGCACACGTTTTCTGGTGGCGAACGAATCCGCCGCCCATCGCGAATACAAGCGTGCCGTGATCGGCGCTCAGGCCGACGACACGCTCCACACCACGCTGTTCGATATCGGATGGCCCGACGCGCCCCATCGCGTGATTCGCAACGCCACCGTTGAAGCGTGGGAACGCGCCGGACGGCCGCCGTCTGGCGCGCGGCCCGGCGAAGGCGATCCCTCCGCTGCGATGCGCCGCTCCGGCATCGAGGTTCCGCTCGTGCGCTATTCGGTATTTCCGCCGACTGAATATATGGAGGGCGATATCAGCGGGCTCGCGTTCTATGCTGGCCAGTCGTGCAGTCTGGTCAACGAAGCACTGCCGGCGGCCGAAATCGTACGGCGGATTGCCGACGAGGCGCGCGCCGTGATCGCCAATCGCCTCGCTCCGCTGGCGCGTTGAACCGTTGACCGGTTGCATTATGGAAAATCGCGCGATCGCAATCGTCTTTCACGATTGTCCTTGCGCGCTCGGCTATCGCTGCCGATCGTCATCTGAAATAATTTCGTCCAGTGGCAAGAACTGTAGCTCTTGAAGAAGTCGCGCTCGCGCTCGCCCGCGTCAATTATCCCGGCTATCAAACCGACATCGTGTCGCTTGGGATCGTCCAGGAGATCACGCCGGCGCCCGATGGCGGGTATGCGATCACGCTCCGTGGCGCGACCGACCGCGAGGAAATCCTGCGCGATCTTGCCGCCCGGATCCATCAGGTACTCACGCACGAACTCGGCGTGCCCAAGGTCGAGTTCAAGGTGCACAAGCTCGAGCCCGAACTCGGCGAAAAGACCGGCAAGGTCCGCCTCGAAGGCACGCGCTTTATCGTTGCCGTTGCGAGCGGCAAGGGCGGCGTCGGCAAATCCACGGTGGCGGCCAACCTCGCGGCGGCGCTCGCGCGTATCGGCTACAAGGTCGGCCTGCTCGACGCCGACATCTACGGCCCGTCCGTGCCGATGATGTTCGGCACCGGCGACGAGCGTCCGCGCTCAGCCGGCGGCCAGAGCTTCTACCCGATCGAACGCTTCGGCGTGAAGCTGATTTCGATCGGCTTCTTTCTCAACGACAAGGCGCCGGTGATCTGGCGCGGTCCGATGGTCATGGGCGCCGTCCGCCAGTTTCTCAAGGACACCCTTTGGGGCACTCAGGATTTTCTGATCGTCGATTTGCCGCCCGGTACCGGCGACGCGCAATTGACCCTCGCGCAGCAGGTCGCGATCGACGGCGCCGTCATCGTCACCACCCCTCAGGATGTTGCGCTGGCCGACGCCTTGCGCGCGGTACGGATGTTCCGGCAGGTGCATTGCCCGCTGCTCGGCGTGGTCGAGAACATGAGCTACTTCGTCTGTCCCGATTGCGGCGAACGCGACGAAATCTTCGGTCATGGCGGTGGCGACAAGATGGCCGCGGACGAGCACATGGACGTCCTCGCGCGCGTGCCGATCTTCACCGAAGTGCGTGAGGCGGGCGACGCCGGCACGCCGATCGTCTTCGCGCAGCCGGATCATCCCGCGAGCGTGGCCTTTATCGAATTGGCCCGCCGGGTCGCCGCCGCGATGCCGCAAGACTGAGCGGCCACTGGAACTTCGAGATGTCAACGCTGATAACGGAAGAATGTATCAACTGCGGGGCCTGTGCTCCGCGCTGCCCCAACAACGCGATTTATGCCGGCGGTCAGCAGTGGGAATTCGACGGCCAAAGCCATCCCCCGATCGCCCCCGACATCTACTACATCGTGCCCGGCAAATGCACCGAATGCGTCGGCTTCTTCGACCATGAGGAATGCGCCGCGGCCTGCCCAGTGGATTGTTGCGTGCCCGATCCGCAAATTCCGGAGAGCGAAGCGGTGCTCATCGATCGTGCCCGCCTGCTCCATCCCGAGGCTACGTTCGGCGACGACTTTCCCTCGCGCTTCCGCAAGTAGCGTCGTGCGCGTCCGCACTGGCGAACAATCCAGTTGTTGAGGAACGCAGAACTTAGCTCGCTGAAACCTTACTGAGGTTGCAGTTCAGAACGGATAGTTGATCCCCGAGAAGACCGCCGGACCCTCGCCGCCATATCCGATATCGACGTAGCCCACCACGAACGGCTCCGCGATCGCACGAAAGCCCATGCCACCCACCGAATGCAGGTCGGCGGTCGGATTTCCCGACATCTCGTGCCACACCCGTCCGGTCTCAAAGAACGGCGCGAGTTCGAGCGTACCGCGCGTGCCGAGGATGCTCGCCTCCAGCACGCGCGTGCGCATCTCGATATTGGCGACCGCTACGTTGTTATCGATAAAGCGGCCCGCGCCGTATCCGCGCAGGGTCTCCGTCGTATAGAGGAAGCTCTCATCGCCGCCCAGCCACGGCATCGACCAGAACGGGGTCTCGTTGCCCGCCGGGGTCCATTGCATATACACATGGCCCGCCAACGTGATCCGCTTGCCGATCGAATAATACCGCCGCAGTTCGCCGCCGAAGCGGTTATACGATACCGAACTCATCAGGCGGCGGTCGGCCAATCCGTAGTATCCGAGCACAAGTCCGCCGTCGCGCGGGATGTCAATCGAGTCGCGCGTATCATAGGTCACGCGCACTTCGTTGTAGATCTCGGTGCCGCCGTTGATACCCTTGACGTTCGGAAACAACGTCGAAATCTGCGGCTGCGTCGTAAAGGCGCCACGCTGGATACGCACGTAGCGCGGCCGAATCAATGCCGCGACTTGCAGGTTGGGTGTGATGTTCCAGCCCAACAGCCCGCGAAAGTACAGTTGCTCGGTGGTGTAGTTGGTCTCCTGGCCCAGGCGCGAGGCGTTGCCGACCCCGAAAAAACGCTCGGTCGGATCGCGCTCGAAGAAAAACCGCCCTTCAAATGACCACCAGTCATGGTGGGTGCGGCCGGTCTCGTAATTGAGATCGACGTTGCGCGCGATATTTTCCTGCGCGCCGCCCACCGCATACCACTGCGTATCTTCCGAGGGATACGCGAGAAACCGCAGGTTGCCGCCCGGTCCCAGGGTGCTGTTGTTGTTGACGTCCGGCGCGAAAATATAGTCGATGTCGCCCGCCTTGTCCTTGAACAGCACCGCCGTCAAGATGCCGTAGGTCACGCCCGCGTTGGGATCCGTCGCGACCTCTGGTATCGGATACAACGAGAACGGCCAGTTGTGCGGGTTTAAGGTCGCCGGCCACGTATTTGGATCGAGCAGGCTGAACGCATCGGCGGGTTTCGCGGAGATCGCGATCAGCAGGATTAGCGCTATCGAAGCGAGGAACCGTCTCATCTAGTCCGAACCATCGCCGCGTCCGATACTCCCTGGGTCGGCGGCTCGCTTAATACTTTGGATATTCAACACCCGACAGAGTTACAGGCTTTGAATCGACGATCAACTTGTGCCGGCTAAAATTCCCCCGCATTCCGAGCCTCCCCCGCGCTATCCCGATTCCGGTTTTCGCTGGCCGGGGAAATGTGCAAGGATTCGTCCCGAACAACATTCTCAGGCCCGCGCCGGCCTGGTCTGTCGATGCCGCGAACATCCCGTGGACTTCGAGGGCCGTGCCTCCGGTCGGGCTGGTGCTTAATCCAAGGAGGATCCCCTGATGGCCAAAGTGGACGGCGGCGAACTGGTCGCGCGTATCATTCAGGAAAACAAGGCACGCTACTGTTTCGCGATCAACGGGGGTCACCTGTTCCCGATTCTCGCGCAGTTGCGCAGTCACGAAATCAAGCTGGTGCACATGCGCCACGAGCAGGCGACCGCCTATGCGGCCGACGGCTTCGCCCGGATGACCGGTGAGGCCGGCGTCTGCATGGTCACCGCCGGATGCGGCCTGACCAACGCGGTCACCGGACTCGCACTGGCCGCGATGACCAACAGCGCCGTGGTCTGTATCTCCGGACAACATCCCAACACCGAGGATCACCAGGGTTCATTCCAGGAAGCCTACGGGTCCGACGTCGTCCGCAGTTTCGCCAAGTACACCAAGCGCGTTACCGACTTCAGCACCATCGAGTTCGACATGCGCCTGGCCTTCCGCGAGGCGCTCACGCCGCCGCAGGGCGTCTCGTTGATCGAGATTCCGCAAAACATCCTTTACACCCAGGGTGAAGACGCCAAGCAGCGCGCCGGCGGCCAGCGCTTCACGCCCGACGACGTGCGATCGGCCGGCGACCCCGCCAAGATCGATCGCGCGATCGAAATGCTGCACGCGGCCGAGCGCCCCTTGATCGCCGGCGGCGACGGCCTCTTCTGGTCCAACGCGGCGCCGGAACTCAAGGAGTTCGTCGAACTTACTTCGATCCCCGTGTACGCACGCCGCGCCGGCCAGGGCTCGGTCTCCGAGGAGCATCCGCTGGCGATTCGCGGCGCCTTCAAAAAGCCCTTCACCGGCCGCGCCGACGTCGTCCTTACCCTCGGCTTCCGCTTCTGGAGCGGCGAGCATTTCGGCCGCATGCCCACCTGGAACGACAAGGCCAAGTACATCCAGTGCGACCCTGTGCCATCGCGCATCGGATGGCAGGTGCCGGCCGAGATTCCGCTGGTCGGCGATCCCAAGCTCGTCCTGCGCCAGATGATCAATCGCATCAAGGAACTCAAGCTCGACTTCTCGAAGAACCGCAGCTCGAGCTGGGTCAAGGAATTGGCCGAAGTCCGCGCCAACTTCGAAAAGGCCGTCGCCGACAACGAGAAAAAGGTCCACGGCAACCTGCCGATTCATCCCGCGCGCGTGACCAAGGACCTCGTCTCCGTCCTCGACAAGAACGCCACCGTCGTCATCGACAGCTTCACCCTCTCCGGCTGGATGAGCCAGAACTTCGTCTGCCGCTTCCCCGGTTCGGTGATCGACGCGGGACCGCTCGCGCCGGTCGGCCACGGCTTCGGGATGGGTATCGGCGTGCAGCTCGCGCGCCCGGGCAAACAGGTCGTGCTCGTGATGGGTGACGGCGGCCTCGGCATCGGCGGATGGGACATGGAGACCGCCGCGCGCTACAACCTGCCGATCGTCTGCCTGCTCTACAACAACAGCTCGTGGGGCCCCAGCTTCGAGTCGATGCCGCTGCTGAAGGACCGCACCGACCCCTTCAACATGTTGCAGAACATCCGCTACGACAAGATCTTCGACGAGATGGGCTGCCACGGCGAACAGGTCGAGAAGCCCGAGGAGATCGTGCCGGCGCTCGAGCGCGCCTTCAAATCGGGCAAGCCCTCGATGATCAACGTCATCGGCGACAAGACCGTGGGCCATCCGACGCTGGGTGGCAACCTGCTCGGCTCGACCGGCTCGAACTAGATCCGGCGCCGCGCGTCCCCAATCGTGCGGCCCACCAACCTCACGCGAGCGTGGGAGGCGAACCGTCGCCTTCCACGCTCGCGATCTATTGCGCGCGATCTCCGCGCGCCCGCTGCGTTGTCGGCTTCGGCGCGACCTTACGATCGTCGCGATAGACTTCCTGCTGGCTGGTCAAACCGGTCGGGTCCCAGCGCGTCCACACGCCCTCGCGCTTGCCGCCGCGATACCTGCCCTCCAGCGCCTTGACGCCGTTGGCGTACCAGCTCGTGTGCACGCCGTCCTGCACGCCGTCGCGGTAATAGTCCACCGCCGAGCGCTGGCCGTTCTCGTACCACGTGGTCCATTCGCCTTCCTGCACGCCGTCGCGATAGTAGCCCTGGATCATGCGATCGGCGCCTGTGCCATACGCGACAAAAACGCCGTCCTTCACCGCCTTGCCGCCGACCATCTTCTGGCACCAGACCTCCTCGCCCTTGGGCGGCGGCGCGCCCATCAGAGTGGCGCCGGCCGGACATGAAAGCGGCAAGTAGTTCGCATGGCGATTGCATCCATTCACGATCCCGACGATCCCGGCCACCGCCGCGATCACGACTATCCGCAGCACCGCGCGATCCGCGCGCTTCCCCGTTGCAGAGATTCCTTTTAGCCGCCCACCCGAGCGGCGCGAGCGCCAATCCATGACCAGATATTCATCGGGCGAAGCCCGCATCTTTTTTACAAACGGGAAGTCTGAAACCTCGCGAGGCTTCAGTATCCGGAAAACCTCAGTTTTGCGTTCCTCAACAACTCTCCCGGTCCTCTTTCCCCCGCCAATGCTCACGACGCCCCCTTCCGTCAACGATGAAATAGTTCACCCAAAACGGATGCACTATTTCACCGCAAACAGACCGCGAAGATGTTTCACGTGAAACATCTTCGCCTCTCCTTCGTGTAGCTATCTCCTACTGCCGGCTCTCGAAGCCTTATTCCGTCTGTATAAATCGCCGACTTGAGTCTCGATCGTTCGATGCGCCTCGCGGACCGAGCCGTCCGCACCCACGCTCTGGCCTTCCCGATTGTGTAAACGGGAAATCTTCGCGGGAGTGAAATCGTTCAATCGCCGTACCTCGGAGCGGCTCGCATCAATCGGAGTCGGCGGCGCCGACTTGCGCTAGTTCGATTCCCTCCAGCGCCAGCGCGGGCACGAAGTAAGCCTCTGGTGCGCCCCACACCACGGCAGTCTCGGATCGCTTGCCGACCGCCAGCGGCTTGGCGAACACCTGCTCGATAGTCGCGTTGACGCGGAAACAGTTGGGCGCGAGCGGCGCGGCAATCTTGCCGTTACGAATCACGTACGAATCGCCGCTCACGGTGCAGGTGAAGTCGCCGGCGCGCTGTCCGTTGATCGGATAGGTGTACCAGATGCGTCCGATATAGATGCCGTCGCCGACCGCCTCGATCAACTCGCGCTCGCCGACTCCGCCACGCGTGCGCATGATGACGTTGGTGCCGGTCGATCCCGGATGGGCGTCGTAGCGGCGCGCCGCACTCTCGCCGAGGCGATAGCCGCTGCGCACCGGGAAGGTCGGCGCAGCGCTCGCGTCCGGGCCCATCTTCTCCGCGCGATGTTCATCGGCGAGCAGCCGATGCGAATCGTAGAAATTCGAGAGCAGGCCGACCAGGCGGCCGTCGCGAATCATCACGGTGCGTCCGGCCGGCAAGCCCTCGCAGGTGACGCGGCGACGCACCGGGCCGCGATGAGCGAGCGGATCGTCGGTCAGGCTGAGGCGCACATCGATCACCGGCGCCCCGAAACGTCCATGGTAGGCCGAGGTCGCCGAATAGAAGGCGCCGGTGGTGAGCGATCCGAGCACCATATAGTTGATGATCTCGGCGACCGGCTGGGGCCCCAGCACGATGCGATAGCGGCCGGCCGGTGGCCGTTCGCCGTGGCGCAACTTGAGCGCGCGCGTTACCGCGTCGCGTCCGAGCCGCGCGCCGGCCCGGCTCATTTCGGCGAGCGACGCGCCGGTCGCGGTAGCGGTCCCCTTGGCGTCGAGCGACTCGACCAGCGCCGTCACCGACGAGACGAAATGGGCGCTCTCGTCGCTGCGAATGTCGGCAAAGGCGGAGCTTGCGATCGCGATGCGATCGCGAATCAGCGAGAGGTCGCCGCCGATCACCAGTCCCGGATGGGACAGCTTGAGTGGCGCGCCCGATTCGAAAGCGGAAATCGCGCCGCCGATCATCGCCCACGCCGCGGCCGCGACCGGGCCGTCCTTCGCGCGCATCAGATCGCTCGCCGGCGCGCGCTCCGTCGAAGGCGGCAGTTTGCGCGGCTCAACCGGCAGCCCCGGGAAATGCGGATCGATCACGGTCGTGGCGCGCGCCCGCCCGATCGCTGCGCGCACCGCCTCCAGGCTGAGGTCTCCGGCCTCGCTCGCGGAGCCGGTCTCATGCGGATCGCGGCGCATCACCAGGCGCAGCGCGAAGCCGTCGGCGTTGAGCGATTTGAACTCTTCGACGCCGCGCGACGGGATGTCAGAAGTATAGTTGAGGCGCGCCACCCGATGTTCGCTGGTCGAGCAATAGACCTCGAACGCGGCGAGTTCGCGCTCGCGCGCCAGCAGCGCGGTGGCCTCGCGGACGAACCGTTTCAAATCGACGGCCGTGCGCATTAGCCGCCGCCCATCCGCGCGCGCGATCGCAGCGTCGGGCCGCCGTTCGACATCCGCTTCACCTGCATCGGCTGGCCCTTGCCGCAGTTGGGGATCGCGACCATCCGCAAATCGTTGCCGACCGCGTCGATCTGGCTGAAGAAGCTCTTCGAGTCGGCGATCACGCTGCCCGCGCGATAGAGCCGTCCGAGCCGCCCGTGTTCGATTTCGTAAACGCGGCGCGCCGAGATGCGGAAGTTTTCGCGCGACTCCGCGATCGACGGTATCAGATGACCACATACGTAGTAGCCGCGATCGACCTCCGCGATGATTTGTGCGGGATCGCTCTGGCCGGGCATGAAGAAGGTATTCGACATACGAATCAGCGGGACGTGCCAGGCCTCGCTCGCTCGCGCCGATCCGTTGGGCTCGACGCCGAGTGCAGCCGCCGTCGCCCGCGAATTGAGGAAGCCGCGGAAGACGCCGCCCTCGATATGGGTCACGCGCCGGCCCGCCGTGCCTTCGTGGTCATAGCGGTAATGGCCGTAGCCGCTGAGCGTCGGATCGGAACATGCCCACAGCAGCGGCGAGCCCACGGGGCGGCCGATTTCGTTGTGTTCGAGGGACGGCAGAAACCAGCTTCGTCCCGCGTACGCCGCTTCCATCTTGAGCGCGCGATCCGCCTCGCACGGATGGCCGATGATCTCGTGCGCGACCAGTGCGTTGAAGTGCGGATTGGTGACGACGACGACTTCGCCGGCGGGCGGCTTGAGCGCGGGCGCGGCGGCAAGTTCGCGGGTCTCGCGGCCGAGTTCGATCGCAAAGGTGGGCAGGTCGGGATTGGGCATCAGCTCGTCGCGCCAGCCCTCGGCAAGGCATTCGAAGCCGCGCTGCTGGCCGATCGTGTCGTAACTCTCCTGATGGCCGTCGGCGGTCTGAGCGACCACGTAGCAATCGCCCTGCGAAAAGGAGCACGCCTGGGAGATCAGCGCGCCGGCCGTATTGATGAAGAGTTCGTGGCGCAGCTCGCTCAACGCAGCGACCGCGTTAAAGGCGATGTCCGTGCCGAGGCCCGCGATCGACGCGGAAGCGTCACGGCATAACCGCTTGAGTTCGTCGGGGTCGAGCGTGCACGGGTCGCGGCGAAAGGTCGCGGCGACCTCGTCGCGCGCGGTCGATGGTGTAATTGCGCCGGCGCGCGTTAGTGATTTGGCGGCTGCGCCGTGGCGCTTGAGCATCGCGACCTTCTCGCGCGCACTGAAACGCGCGCGTTCGTAGGCCTCGGCCAGTGCGCTGTTCAGGGCAGCGATCAGCCTGGTGCGATTGAGCGCAAGGCGACCGATTTCGGCCCCGGTCTGTCCGTGGCCAATCGCGCCGCCGCGATCTTCATAATGGACCGAGACGCCGAACGCCGCCGCCTCGGTCTCCGTGCTGTCGCGCTGATCGCCGTCGTTGGCCGACGCGGAGCGATGGAACATCGCCTCGAAGCGCATATCGGCATAGGCCGTGCCGCGATGGGCGCGTGCGAAGCGGCGCAGCGCAGTCTCACCCTCGCGCTTGAGGAACTCGACTGCGCCGAAGATGTCACTCGAAGCCATGTAACCGCATAACCTGTTGCATCAGTACGTGAAAGCAGAAGTCCCGCAAACCGATTGCACTAGCTACCTCGGACAGCGGCGTAAGCATAGCTCAGGGCGAAGACCGCGGCGAGGATGGCGACGATAGTCGGGCCGGTCGGAAAATCAAACACATAAGAGGCGAAGACGCCGACCACCGTGGCTATCAGACCCATCGTGGTTGCGACAACGAACGCCGCGCCGAGTCCGCGCACGAAGCAGAGTGCGGCGGCGCCCGGAGCGACCAGCAAGGTGAAAGTGAGTAATGCGCCGACGCCGCGAATGGCTATCGCGACGGCGAATCCGAGGGCGACGTAAAATACCGTGTTCCAGAAGTTGACGTTGATACCGAGTGCGCGGGCCATGTCGGGGTCGTAGGCCGAGATTAGCAACTCCTTGGAGGCGAAGAACTGGAGCGCGCCGACAATCGCGAAGGTCGCAACCATCGCCCACAGCAGTGGAACGGGCACGGTGAGTATATTGCCGAATAGTACATTGAGGATTTCGCCTTCGCCGCGTGGGGCCTTGACGATGAGTAATACGGCGGCGGCCGAACCACCCGCATAGAGCATCCCGATGAGAGCTTCGAGCGGCAGGCGAGGGGAGTCGGCGGCGCGCGAGAACCCGAGAAAGGTCAGGACGGTGAGGACCAGGGCGACCGAAAACGGTTCGACCTGAAAGAGCACGGCAAGGGCCACGCCGGCCGAGGAGATTTCGGCGACGGCGGCGCCGACGAAGACGATGCGGCGCAGGACTACATAGACGCTGAGCGGGGCAAGACCGAGCGCGACCAGCACGCCCGCGATAAGGGTGTGGCGCATGAAAGGGACGGTGAGCAGGTCGATCATGATTGCGGGCCTTTGGGATTGCGGCGGCTAGTAGTCGAGTTGTTCAAAGTGTTCAAAGTTCTTGGGACGCATAGGCGCGCGCGATGGTCTCGGGCGCGAGCATCTGCTCTTTGGCGCCGATGATGACGGTGCCGTCGCGCGTGATCAAAGCAACGCGCCGCGCAAAATGTTCGATGGCGCTGAGCAGATGAGTGACGAAAACGATGGTCGTCGATTTCTCACTCTGGAGGTCGAGCAGGAGTTCCATGATGGCGCGTTCGGCTTCGAGGTCCATGCCGTTGGTGGGCTCGTCGAGCAACAATAGATCGGGCTCGCCGGCGAGTGCGCGGGCGATCAGAATGCGCTGTTGCTGGCCGCCGGAGAGTTCGCGATAGGGCAGGGCGGCGCGATGCTCCATGCCGACACGGCGCAGACATCCGCGGGCGATTTCATAATCCTGGCGGCGCGGACGACGCATCGCGCCGATCATGCCGAAGCGGCCCATCACGGCGACTTCGAGCGAGGAGAGCGGGAAGTGCGAGTCGAGCCGTTCGCGCTGGGTCACGTAGCCGACGCGTAGCGGCACGCCATTGCGCGGGGCGAGTTCGATCGAGCCGGCGAGCGGCGTGAGTAATCCGAGCAGCGCCTTGAGCAGGGTGGTCTTGCCGGAGCCGTTGGGACCCATCACACCCATGAAGTCGCCGCGCTCGATGGCGAAATTAAGGTTTTTGAGGATGATGCGGCTGCCGTATCCGAGCGTGACGCCGCGCACACTGACTAGTTCATTTGCCATGGTTGCCCAGTGCCTTGACGAATTGAGTGACTATGTAATCGATGGTCGAGATGTAGTCCTTTTGTTCCGGGGCGCCGCCGACGTCGATGTAGAGATTGAGGTATGGAATGCCGGCCTGCTGCGAGATCAATTGAGCAACCGAAAGGTCATAGTAAGGCTCGGTGACGATCAGCCGGACGCCGTCGGAGCGGCAGGTGCGAATGATCTCCTCAACGCGCGAGGGCGACGGCGGAAAGCCCGGTTTGCTCTCGATTGCGGTCGGAATCTGGAGGTTGAAGGCGCGCGCGAAGTAGTCCCACGATTCGTGATAGGGGATGAACTTGCTGCCGGCAAACGGGGCCATCTCGGCGGTCCATCTTTTCTCGGCGTCGGTCAGCCGGGATTCGAAGGCGGCGAGATTTTGCGCGAAGTAATCCTTGTCCGGCGGATCGACGTAGGCCAGCGCGTTGAATACGTTTTTGGCCATCTGGCGGCCGGCTTCGGGATCGAGCTGGAAGTGCGGATTACCGAACGGATGGATGTCGCCGAAGCTGTAATCGACGTGGCCTTGCGGTACGTCTAGCAGCGCGATGCCGGTCGAGACTTGGGCCTTCACGAGGTTGGCGTTGTTGGCCTCGCTGACGAGGTCGCGGGCCCAATCCTCAAGGCCTAGGCCGACCATGATAAAGAGCTGGGCCTGATGGATTTTGAAGAGATCACTCGGGCGCGGTGAGTACAGGTCGGCGTTGAAACCGCTCGGCACGAGCGCCTGAACGTCAACCTTGTCACCGCCGATCGTGGTGGCGAGCGAGGCGAGGTCGGTGGTTGTCGTGACGACCTTGACGGCCGCTGCCGAGGCGCGCAGAGGTCGCGCGAGCAGCGCGATAAATAGCAAGATCAAGAACGCGAATGAGTATTTGTATTTGAATCGCATCGAATGACTAGTCCAGTGGTTTAAGATTGCCGAGCGCGAAGGTTGCCTGCAGAAAGAAGGTATTGGCCGAGCGTTCGGAGCCGCTGGGCGTGGTATGCGTGTATTGGGCGCGCAGCCGCGTATTGTCCGAGAGGAAGTAGGTGAGGACGGGCGAGACGCCGACCTGCGTGCCGCTGGGGACGTTGGGGAGGTCCGCAATATCGAGCAGGAAGCCGGCGTGGTAGCGCAACCAGAAGTTGTAATCGAGGAGTGAGTAAACCCCGCGTTTGAGTCCGTGATTGCCGACGGCTTGCTGTTCGACGAGGAGGCCTTCCGCGCTCCAGGTCAGGATGTGGCGCTGGTCGGGCGCATACTGCAATTGCAGGAAGGGATCCTCGTAGTAGGCTTGCCCGCCGGGCCCGGGACCGCCCGCCATGCTCGCGCCCGCGGTCATGTAGCCCGAGCCGAAGAGGTCGCGCGCGTAGCTGAGGGTCCCCATATAGGCATAGTCGAAGTTCTGTCCCTGGTGACGGTCGAAGGCGAGGGTGTTCACCCCGCTCAACATATTCGCGTCGAGTTTGATCGCGGCGTCCCACGGATTAGGGATGTAGGTTGATACGTTTATCCCGGGCTCAACGAAGCCGTCCTGAGTAATGTAGTTGGCGAGGGCGTTGGGCCGATTGACTATCGGGAGCTGGAAGGTGTCGGTCGCATTGAGCAAGCCGAAGACCGGGCGGAACTGGCCGGCGCGGACCTGTAAGTTGTAAGGGAGCTTGTTGAAGACGACGAACGCCTCTTCGATATCGAAGGGGCCGTTGTTGGGTTTGTCGATCGAGATTTGCGCGTTGGTGTACGGATCGATCGGCGAGAAGAGAATGATCTGAGTATCGCGCACGGTGAACTTGTCGGCGGACGGATCGTAGCGCGGATCGCCTTTTTTGTAGTCGCTCTGCTGCAAGGTGAAGTCGCCGACCGCGCCGATATCGGGAATGAAGACCTGCGGCACGCCCTGGATGCTGGGGATGATCACGCCCTGGCGTTCATTGGAACGCTGGCCCGCGAGTGCGCCAATGGTGGGCGCTTGCGGACCCGTGACCCGGCCGGGGATCAATTGCCTGACGGCCTGGCCGAGGGTTTCGCCGGACGGCGGGGCGAGCGGCACACCCGCCGGCGTTATTCCCGGAGGAACGCCACTGTCGGTGGGTGCGGGTGCGTTGGCGACGGCCGGACCGTGCGCGACGCTCTGATTGGCGCCGGCAGCGGTTTCTTTCGATGATTTGGCGGAGGCCGCGACCTGACCTTCGAGGGTGTCCATCCGCTTTTGCATCGCGTCCATCTGCGCGCGCATCGCACGCATCTCAGTGAGTAATTGCGCGTTGGACTGAGCGGCTTTGGTTGGCGGAATCGTCACCGGCCGTGGCCGATAGTGCGGTGGCGGCGAGCACCAATACCAAGGTCATCCAGGCCAATACGTATCTGCGCATTGCCATGTAATCCCTCATGTAGGGCCGCGGTGCGTGGCAGTCCGCACGATGTGAGCAGGCAGAATCCGCGCACGGCGTTCAGCACGCGGCCCGGTCAAACGAATTTCCGAAATGTCAGTGAGAAATCGTCAGACGATCGCGGCCGGCGGTGCGCGGGTGCGATACGAGGAGAACGGAATCGAAATGTGAAGGCTGTCAACGGTGGCATCGACCAGCCGGGTCTCGTCAAAGGGACGAGCGACCGAGGGCGCGGCGGCCGGATTGAGCGGCGCGTGAAAGGCCAGCAGACAGAGCGCGCAGAGGCCGTCGTCGGAGACGACCTGGGTCTGCGCGTTGAACTGGCGGGTCGGATTGCCCTGATGGAAATGGGCGACTGCGAGGAACTGGGCGGCGAGAATGAGGGTGGCCGCGACGAGCGCAACAGACTTTGCGCCGCGGCGAATCAACCTCCCAATACTCATCCGCCCGGAAATCACCGATCGACTAATAGCATCGGGGCGGCACTCATACGATACCCTCCTGCTTGAGGCGATCGAGTTCGGCCGGCGAGAGACCGAGCATCTCGCCATAGATTTCGCCGTTGTGCTGGCCGAGCAGCGGTGCGGCGGTGACCTCGGCGGGCGAGTCCTCGAGTTTCACCGGACACCCGGGCATGGTGAATTTGCCGCGCACCGGATGGTCAACCGTCACGACCATCCCGCGCTCGCGCATGTGAGGGTCGCTCAGGAGTTCGAGGCTGTCGAGGATGGCGCCGCAGGGGACTCCGGCCTCTCCCATCAGGCGCATCACTTCCCGTTTGTCGCGCTGGCTGGTCCAGTCCTCGATGATGCGGGTGAGTTCCTCGATGTACTTGACGCGCTCGCGGCGGTCCTTGAAGCGCGGGTCCTCGACGACGTCGGGGCGCCCGATGGTCTTGCACATGGCCTGGAACATCTCGGGCGTGGTGCACAGCATATAGACGTAGTCGTTGTCGCCGCCGGGCGCGCATTTGTAGATGTCGCCGATCGCGCCGCTGGCCAGCCGGTTGCCGACGCGCGGGCTCGGCTGGTTGGTGATGTACATGCTCATGGTGGGAACGCGGACGAAATTGAAGACCGCTTCCTGCATCGCGACTTCGACCTTTTGCCCCTTGCCGGTGCGCTCGCGCTGGATGTAGGCGGCGAGGACACCGGTGGCGGCGTGGATCCCTGTGCCGGTATCGCCGATGGTGGGTCCGGGCTTGAGCGGGGGCGAGCCGGGGAAGCCGGTAATCGACATGGCGCCGCCGGCGGCCTGCGCGATCATGTCGAAGCTTTTGTACTTGCTATACGGGCCGTAAGTGCCGAAGCCTTTGATGGTGAGATAAATCAACCGCGGATTGATTTCGCGCAGGCGGTCGTAACCGAGGCCCCAGCTCTCGAGCGTGCCGAGCGAATAATTTTCGGCGAGGATATCGACCTGCTTGACCATCTCGATGAAGATCTGCTGGCCGCGTTCGGACTTGAGGTTGAGGGTGATGCTGCGCTTGTTGGCGTTGAGCAGCATGAAGTAGTGGGAATCGACACCGGGCTTTTCGGTGAGGAGCCATCGGCCCTGCTCGCCCATTTTGGGCGGTTCGACCTTGATCACGTTCGCGCCGAGCCACGCGAGCATCTCGGTGCACGACGTGCCGGCCTCGAATTGAGTCAAGTCGAGAACCTTAACACCAGCCAATGCTTTATCCATCGAAATCCTCCCGCGGCGATCGCCATTCGCGGCGCGCGGCGGATGGCGGCAGATGCCTTGCGCGGGGCGAATGAGCGGTAAGTGTTCGTTCTGGTTGTAGCGCCGATGCTCTCGTGCGGCAAGGCTGACGTGAATCTCGGAGTTGACCCTGGAGTTAAGAACCGGGCTTGCTGGACAGAATCTCAAATGGTTAGATTGCCGAGCTTTTAACCGCATGAAAGATTGAAGCATGTCACGCGACTATCAGGTCATCGATGCCGACGGTCATATTCTGGAACCAGCGGACCTGTGGCTGAACTATATCGAGCCCAAATATCGGCAACGCGCACCGCGGCTTGGTGTAAACGACGAGGGCGCGGAAGTACTACAACTGGGCGACCAGGAAGTCACCGACAACGGACCCGGGCGGCGGCGCGTTAAGGTTGGTGCGACCGGCGCGATCGGCGCGCGCGAAGGGAAGGTCTCGGTCTGGATCAAGTACGCGGAGGGCCGTCCTGGAGGTTTCGATCCGCACGCGCGCATACCCGACATGGACGCGGAGGGAATCGACGCCGCGTTTCTGTATCCGAGCCTGGGGCTGTTTCTGGGCGCGGTCGCGGAGCCGGAATTCGCGGCGGCGATTTGCCGCGCGTACAATCGCTGGCTGGCTGACTATTGCAAGCCGTATCCGGAGCGCCTGTTCGGGGTTGCGATGCTGCCGATGCAATCGGTGGACTTGGCGGTGCGTGAACTGCGCTTTGCGGCGCGCGAGCTGGGTTTTCGCGCAGGGTTCGTCCGCCCGAATCCATACAACGGACGCATGCTGCATTCGACGGACTACGATCCGCTGTGGAACGAGGCGCAGGAACTCAACGTCGCGATTGGAATCCATAGCGGGGCGGAGAGCGGGCAGCCGACGCTGGCCATGGATCGCTTCGAAGGGCATCGGCGCGCGGTGCGCCATTGCGTCGCCCATACGTTCGAGATGATGGCGGCGGCGACCAGCATGATCATGTGCGGCGTTTGCGACCGCTTCGCGCGGTTGCGGGTGGGGTTTCTGGAGTCGGGCGGCGGCTGGATGGCGGGATGGCTCGACCGCATGGACCGGCATTTCGACGACCAGGGAATGAACGACACGGGACTGACTATGCGGCCCAGTGAGATATTCCGGCGTCAATGTTTCGTCTCATTCGAACCGGTGGAACGGTCGCTGGCGTTGCTGGCTGAGTATTTGGGGCCCGAGAATATCTTATGGGCGACTGACTATCCGCATTTCGACGGTTTCTGGGGAGCGCCCAATATGATCAAGCAGATGGGCTTGCGACCGGAGACGCTGAAGAGCGTACTGTCGGGCGGAGCGAAACGGTACTACGCACTGGAGCGATAGTCACTCGTCCGAAAACGCTCGGCACGAAACAAGATCGAAAAAAGTAGATATCGAATCGAAGGATGCACTGCATGTTCCTGAAGAACCATTGGTACGTAGCGGCTTTGTCGGGAGAGGTTGGGCGAGAGCCGCTGGGCCGCATCCTGCTGAACGAGCCGATCGTGCTTTATCGCACGGAGAAGGGTGAAGCGGTGGCGCTGGAAGATCGTTGCAGCCATCGCCGTTATCCGTTGCATAAGGGCAAATTGATTGGCGATGAGTTGCAATGCGGATATCACGGACTGGTCTTTGATTGTCGAGGGAATTGCGTCAAGGTGCCGGGCCAGCCGCAAGTGCCGGCGGCGGCGCGAATCCGATCCTATCCGCTGGTCGAACGCTGGGGCTGGGTATGGATCTGGATGGGCGATGCGGCACGCGCCAATGAGACCCCGCTGACCGATTTTCACTGGCTCGACGATCCGGAATGGGGAGCCAAGAGTGAACGGTTATATATCAAGAGTGACTATCGGCTGATTCTGGATAACCTACTCGATCTCTCGCACTTGACGTTTGTACATCCGGGAACGATCGGATCGGCAGCGAACGTCGAGAAGGCGCGGGTACAAAATGAACTGGCGGAAAAATCGGCCACGGTGACGCGCTGGCTGATCAATATCGAGCCGCCACCGACTTACGTGCGGGCCGGCTTCAAGGGCAATATCGATCGTTGGCAGATTGTGAGTTTCGAGCCGCCCGCGTTCGTTAATCTCTACGCGGGGGCGGTCGATACCGGTACCGGAGCGCCGGAAGGCAATCGTCGCGGAGGCGTGGGGTTGCGCAATCTCAACGCGATTACGCCGGAGACGCCGACCACCAGCCACTATTTCTGGGCGATCGCGCAGGACCGCGCGCCGCAAGACGTGGCGGCAACCGAATCGATGTTCGGAGAGATCCATCGCACCTTTATGGAAGATTGGGAGGTGCTGGAGACCCAGCAGCGCTGGAACGAACTAACGGCGGGTTCTCCAACGGTAAATATCCAGAGCGACGCGGGGCCGATTCACGCGCGGCGGATTATCGAGCGGATGCTGGCCGAGGAAGAGTTGGGACGACGCCGGCAGGCCGGCTAAGCCGGCGACCCATCCTTAACGATCGATGTGCGGCAGGACGTCGCGCACGACGCGCTCGAACTGGGCGCTCTGATTCCATCCGGTGATGCGCAGGGTGATGGCCCTGGCGCCGTCGCGAACGAGACGATTAAGATCGTCGATACATTGCGCGGGCGTGCCCGCCGCGGTCCATCCGGCAGCCTGATCGGCGGAAAAAACCGGGCCGTAGTATTCATGCAGGAAGCGGCGGGTCTCGGCGATCGAGGTTTCACGATCGCGTGAGATATTGATGTTGTGATAGACGACGTTCGGAAACGCGTCGGGATCTTTGCCGGCAGCAACGAGATGGTTCGAGAGTTTCGCCCAGAGGGAGCGAAATAATCCCGGCCACACTTGCGCGACCATCCAACCGTCGGCGATTTGCGCGACGCGGCGCAGCGGTCGTCCCGAGAGGGCGGGTTTGGGATTGGCAGCGATAAAGATCGGGCAGGGGCGCTGAAGCGGTTTGGGATCGACGCGGGCGTCGGTGAAAGAGCGGAACGCGCCCTCGAAGGTAACATGGTCTTCGCTCCAGAGCCGGCGGCATATAGCGATATTTTCGGCCATGCGGTCGCCGCGTTCGGAATCGCGCACGCTCCAGACCGCGCCCTCTTTGGCGCTGGTGCCGCCGAGTCCGATACCGGTACAGACCGCCAGTTGCATCCGGCCGTTAGAGATAAAGTCGAGATTTGCCCACTGCTCGGCGAAAATGACGGGCTCGCGGACGGGGAAACTCGCCATGCATCCGACCCCGAGGCGCACGCGCGATGTCGCCGCGGTCAAAGCGCCTAGCAAGGTCAGCGATTCGGGGCGCGCCTTGGCCATCACGCTGTCTCCGACCCAGACCGAATCGAAGAGCGGGTTCTGATCGGCGGCGCGCGCGAGGTCGAGCATTTCGGGCCAACCGGCGACGCCGAACAGCATTGCCCGTTGCGGAATCGTCAGGCCGAAACGTATCTTTCGAGTAGTCACAATTTATCGCGGCAAGAGATCGCTAAACTGATCGTGCGAGAAAGTTAGCCGTGGCAACGCCGCGTTTCAACCGGAGCTTTTCGATTGATCGACGGCGCGATCCATCGCTTCAGCGTGCGGAGTTTCGCGGTGCGTGCGGTCAAAGGGTGGCCGCGCTTAAGCGGAGGCGCGCGCTCTGCTAGATTTCAGCAGATGGCAACTCCCTGTGCCGCGCCGCCAACGATGCCCGACGCCATAGCCAAACTATCGTCAATTCGCGAGGAACTGAATCATCTGTTTCTCGAACGCGGCGACCTGATCGACGGCGCGTTGTGCGCGCTGCTTTCGGCGAGCCACATCCTGGTGATCGGGCCGCCCGGCACTGCGAAGTCGATGCTCGCCGATGAACTCTGCCGGCGGATCGAGGGTGCGGATTATTTTCAGTGGTTGCTGACCAAGTTCAGCACGCCCGAAGAAATCTTTGGCGCGGTGAGTTTGAAGGGACTGGAGCAGGACGACTATCGGCGGGTGACCGACCACAAGCTGCCCGAGGCGCATATCGCGTTCCTTGACGAAATCTTCAAAGCCAACTCATCGATCCTCAACGCGCTGTTGACCGTGATCAACGAACGCGTTTTTCACAACGGGCGCGCGCGCGTGACGGTCCCGCTGATCACGATGTTCGGGGCGTCCAACGAGCTGCCGGATGAAGAGGAGCTGACGGCGCTGTTCGACCGCTTCATGCTGCGCTTCATGGTCGATTATATCGGTGAGGATTTCCGCTTCCTGAAGATGCTCGAAGGTGTGGAGGCCGGTGCGCGTACGTCGATGACGTTCGCGGAACTGGGCGAGTTGCGCGCGAGCGCAGGCGCCGTGAAACTTCCGGGGAGTATCCTGCGATCGATCGCGGAGCTGCGCCGGGCGCTCGC
>Ga0207695_10004166_pt1 | contig 19857 bp, 42 predicted proteins | sample KBSC54metaG_FD_184354 | JGI IMG/M metagenome (GOLD analysis project Ga0207695, IMG submission 184354) | Corn rhizosphere microbial communities from Kellogg Biological Station, Michigan, USA - KBS C5-4 metaG (SPAdes) (version 2) | ecosystem: Host-associated > Plants > Roots > Rhizosphere > Soil... | reverse complement strand
AGCTTGTGTTGACTGTGCAGGCTTAGAAACCTTTGATTTTGAAGAGGCGCCCACACTCCATACATTGGCGCATCGCGGCCCCATCTACGCCGATAATACCGCTACCGCATGCATCGCAGCACCACATATCGCGCATGACAACGATTACACACATGCCTTGCGTGTCGTGCGCGACCGCGCTTTCCCGGTCGGAGAATTGCGCGCGTGTGCCATCCTGATGGATCGTCACATGATGTGAATCATGTTCGATGCACATGATTGGACACTTCGCCATAACTTGACCTCCATCGTCAACACAAGCTCCCTTGTGTTGACTGTGCAGGCTTTACAAGTCGCGCTTGGTAAGCAGATACCCACCGTCCCGCTCGATCGTCGTGCGGTTATCCTCGCGCAACGCTTGATTACGACGCACGCCACTCGTTTTATCGAGCGGGCCACCCTCCGGCCACATGGTGCGGCCTAACGAGTACACGAGGTGAAAGCACATATCCATGCCGCATCCTCCGACCTTCAAACCTCCGTTTTTCTGGTCATGCTTGTAACCGAGGACCTTACCCACGTAATACGTAATGTCCTCAATCGTGGGCTTGCCATCGTCGAGAGTAGGCACGTAAAGCTTGATGCTACGCGACATGCCGCTACGCGACACGTGAGTCACGGTCGTATGGACTTCGCCACCCGGTTGCAGTAGCGCGCGCAAATGAGCCATGGCGCTATTCTTTTCCTCGACTTGAGCTTTCGTCAGTTTGGACATGATGACCCTCCATCGTCAACACAAGCTCACCTTGTGTTGACTGTGCAGGATTCAGCAATAGACGCGTTTGCGATGCACGTAGAGATCCACCGTACCGTAAGGCTTGCTCGCCTTGCTAAGCTCTTCTCCGACCGTCCCGAGTCCGCGATCCCAAAAGCCTGCACCATGACCGTTCCGAGTGAGCCAAAAATCGTGGCCCGCTTGCTCCTCAGTGTAACGCGGCTGGCGCACACGCGCGCACGTGGTAGTGTGGCCAGCTGGCGCGCCATCCGCGGCGCACGTGCACGGCGCAGCCGCATACGCTTGCTCTAAGAGCTTGGCATGATGCTTCTGAAAGTCGCGGCAATCACGCGCCATGCTGGCCAGTGACTTGCGCTCGATATCTTCCAAGTCGTAATTCTGGTCAAGCGGATCGCCTCCATCGTCGCGGCTGTTGTCGGTGCTAGACCACAACGCGCATTCCAGGTAAGCACGGGTGAACGCGTCAACGTTGACACCTTTGATTTTGTCCATTGGTTAGACCCTCCATCGTGTGCACACAAGGTGCACACTGTGCAGGCTCTAAGCCGCGTACTCCGCCGGTCGGAGCATGGCCATTTTGGCGCAATCCGTGCGCACCCTATCGAGATAGCAGCACAACGCGTGATCGCCGCGCTGCGCCGCATCGCGGTAGGCGTCGGCAACATCGCCATACATCGCGGCAAGCTCCGCGCGGGTAAGAGTGGTTTGGATGATTTGCTTAGCGCCGTTGGCATCGTAGGTGAACATGGTTGGACCCTCCATCGTGTGCACACATCGTGCACACTGTGCAGGCTCTAACCGAGGCGAGCGCGCAGCGACACAGCGCCTCCGCACACGAGGGGAAACGCGAGAATCAGTGCAGACACGAGAGTGAGCATGGTGATTACCTCCGACGGTGTTTGATGAGTAGATAGGCCACAACGGCACAAGCGATGCTTGCGACGGCTGGCCATTGGATTGTCAGGTTGATCGTCATGGCGCGTTACCAATGCTTCGCCACGACATCCGGCATGATTCCGTTGTTACCCTCATTTGCCGCGATCTGCGGAGTCGAACGCTTGCGGATGTTCGGAGTATGCACGGAGTAGGCGAACGGCGCGGGATCGTCGGTGCGGGTGACCTCTTGAACGCGCTGCGCGGAGTTGACGTTCATAGACAGGAGCATGGTGATAACGAAAGTCATCATGGTTGGACCCTCCGCAGACAACACAATGCGTTGACGTTGTGTTGTCTAGGGAAGGGCGCAGCGTAGAACACGCTGCGCTAGATGAGTGGCTTACTCCGACACCTTGCGATGTCTCCCGTAGACCTCCGTCTACATCGTCCGGCCCGCAAGCCACTCGTTTCCGAGTCCCTAGCAGTCTGGCCACTAGGTAGAAAAGCCTGTTACCTCGCGTCTGCTTACCGGCTAGGTCCCGCGGATTGTGCCTAGCCTACTATTCAGTTTTCAAAGATCGTCTAGCTGTCAGCTCCGCGGCGCCCTCCTTACTGCGCCCTTGCACCTTTCATCTTAGTCACTGTGTTGACCTTGTCAACACCTAGTTTCATTTTTTCTCGTCGCTGCGCGCCTCCGTCGTCGCGCTGTCTACGTCAACACATCATTGCAGTGCATGTGCCAGCGCACGATGTCAACACATCAAGGGTTTAGCGCGCTCGCCAGCGACGGCAGACGCAAAAACGCCACACTCATGTCAACACATTCACGCGATTTTCAACGAATTCATGCATAGAAACAGAGGTCTAGCAGAGTGAGGCGAAATGTCTCCGTCGAGAGTGCCAAACCGCCACACTCTGTCAACACACCACCATTTCCCGCGTCTCAAATCTGACCGAAGTCCCACACAGCCTAGCTATGCAGGAAGGTCTATTAGGAGGGGGTCTACAGAGTGCCTAGCAGCCTATTAGAGCGCAGTCAACAGCCTCTACCTAGCCGGACCATACCCAAACACAGCCAATAGCCTGCACCGATGTCTACACAAGGTCGCTCCATTAGTAGGCCATAGCACAGACAGTGCCAGCAAACGAGTACACAGCAATACGCAAACGGATGCCTCATTCACAGAAAAACCCAATAATCAAGCCCCGAGCTAGTTACCTCGCTATTGCGCCCGTTGTTTGCCGATGCTGCGCGCACGCTGTCACCACACCGTGCACACCTCGTCAACACGCATGCGTCCAACGTGCGCATGTGCTCGTGAATGCAGCACATCTTATGTGTTGACAGCGTGCGCCCCGCGTGCATGCCACCTCGTGAACTCGCACTGCATACGTCGGGGGCTGCCTAAGGGCTGTGCCACCTACTTCGAAACGGTCACACACGCCGCGAGTGTGCAGACTCCGACGAGGCTGGTCGCATACTTGACAAGCTACATAAGTGCTGGCAGACTGGTCGCATGCTGAATGACCTCCTCCATCTCTGGAATTTGGGCTTCTTCCACATCTTCATCCCACTCGCCGCCATCGCATTCATCGGCATCGCCGCAACTGGCCGTTTCGACCATCACAACCAGGCTTGGCAGCCGAAAGGCGTCAGCGGACCGTGGAAGCCCACTCCTCCATCGATTTTTAAAATTTTTTTCGTGTGGGTGGGCAGACAGCTCTCACGATTCGTTGAGCCGGTGTGCAACTGCCCTCCTAGCACCACTGCTACCCGCGTCTACTCCAAGGATTGCCCTGTCCATGGCTGCTCCTGCTGTGAGGAGGTCCGGGACTTCCGCAAACAGCTCCAGGAGGCCATGGAGGGCAAGACCTATCCGGTGGAGGAGTGGAATCTCGTGGATGCGCTACAGCGACTCACAGGCGCTTGCAGAGGGTGCCGGAACTGCTTCATGCACAAGAACGCCCCAAACCGCGACGTGACCACACCGGATGCAGGGAATCCTATGCGTAGCGGTGTGCGGCACTCTGCTGTGAAGCTCAAGGCTCTCAACGAGAAGTGGACTGCGTCCTTCTATGAGCGCAAGGAACCCCACGATTCCGTGCTCTACCCGAAAAGTGTTGACGAATTCACTCCTGTGCCTGGGTCTTGTGCGAACTGTGGCGCTACCCGTGAGAAGCATCTCTACAACTCGTACATGGGCGATGTGCAGGGCGCCTGGGTCGGCTGCGTGTGCCAAGGGACTACCACAATCACCGCTGCGCCTGAGTTCCGTTGCAAATGCACTGGATTCGTAGCCGTGCCGCCTCCAGACTTCACCGACAAGGTTCTGAAGTAGCGAAACGGTGAGCCGCACGCGCACAGGCCGGCGCGAGAAGAAGCGCAACCCACGCACGTGTAAGCCTAGCGCTCCGAGCGTGCCGCGTTGTGACTACTGCACTGTGCGCGGCTGTATTGGCACAATGTGTACACAAGGAGCGAAAAGAATGCCGAAAAAACCACACCAGGCGACCTGCAAGGAGATGGAGTTCGCCATCAAGGAAGGATGGGTGGAGACGAATCTGCTCAGCCCTCAGCTGCTGTTGCGCCGGCCACTAAAACGTGGAAGCGCGCGTGCCGCGAGCAGCACGTTGCTGGTCATCAAGTTCTGCCCCTTCTGCGGCGAGGCAACCTGATGCCCAAACCCAAAACACCCGACAAGAAGAACGGGCAGCCGCGGAAGCCGCACAAGAAAACGGAGGCGCAACTGTTCCAAGCGCTGCTTGATGCGGTCGACGCTTACGCGCGCGTTGCTCACTGCCGAGTGCGCGTGCGCATCAGTCCGCAGAAGAGCCTGGGCAGCGACATCCCCGCGCTCGACGCCGTCTACGATGTCATCGACTTTCGCGGGAAGGGGCGAGTCTGATGTCAAAGATTCACATCAGGGACGGACAGCCGCAGGGTCGGTACTACAAGACGTTCTGCGGTCGCGTAACGGATGAGGAGCCGAGCGACGTCCACATCTTCGTGACCGACCAAGCGTACGACCAGCTGGCAGATGCGGTTCTGTCGAGCGAGCAGGAGACGTTATGCTCCGTCTGTGTCAACACCTACGAGGACTCCAAAGGGTATAAAGAGCCGGCGGTGTGCCCACAGGACCAGATTCACCTCACCGCTGCCGATGTTCCCTACTCGGTGCAGGTGCTGCACAGCGACAAGCCCAACTTGGTCGAGCTACGGCTGTGGCCGGCAGGCAACCGTCCAGTGCTGGAGTTCAAGACCAACAAGGTCTTCGCGGCGCGCCTCGCTGCCGTGTTGAACTTCGTGGTGAAGGCGAAGTAGATGAGCGAGACTCGTACCTTCAAGTGGTCTGAGCTTCTACGTGATGAGCACGGCGACATCCTTGTCGCGAAGCGCTTTCAGCCGGTGCACTTCACGAGCATCTTCGGTGAGTGTCGAGCTTGTAAAGCCCAGGAGCGTGTGCGTCGGTTCCGTGCGGACATCGCCTGCGGCCTGCACAGCGGCTTCCCACGTTGCTGCATCGCCTTCTTCGTCCGCTTCTGGCGGCAACGTAAGGTCGGCAAGTACGGTCTCCGCTTCTGGTATCACTACATGAACGGGCAGGCTCGCTTCCTCGGCGTTTCACCCGGCTACATCATGTGTCCACATTGTGTTTTCACTCGTAACATCGTGCAGGTGAAGAAGTGCACCTGCCGGGAGGGTTTCTAATGCTGAAGAAGACCATCGGCCGCGTCGTTCCGCCGGCGGGCAAGGAGGGCCTGGAGTTCGTCAAGGAGCTGGACCGCGCCATCGACCTCGTGGGTCCGCTCATCAAGGCCCTAGCTAAGGGAGACGACACCGTGGAGATCGTTTATGTCGGCGGCGGCATGGTCGAGGTGTTGCCACGCAGCCTCGTGGTCGAAGAGGTCACGCTCGTCGGCAAGAAGCTGAAGGAGGAGTAGCCATGGCGTTGACGGAAGCGCAGCTGGTGGAGCTAAAGAAGAACCCGGCGGTGCGCCGGCTGCGCTCGATGCGGTCCCTCATGACGCAGATCGATAGCCTCATCAACGACCACCGCCGGCCGGAGAAGTACAACATCAGCCCGGACCGACTGCGCAACCGTATCGATGAGCAGTTCGACAAGGGTGTGTTGACACCACAGGACAACATCGATCTGCGCAACTATCTGGACGCACTGCTCGCAGTGCTTGGGAGGAAGTAGCATGCCCTGTCGTGATGGAGGCCCGCCGGCCGAAGAGCTGTTGGACCTCGTGCAAGTGCGGCTGAACTTGGTGACTCGTTTGCTTTGCGAGTTGCTGACGCTCAGGCCAAAGCTCGCGAACACCAGTCCCGAATTGAAGAGCTGGTGGAAGGAGCATCAGCAGAACGACCTTCAGCGTAAGGCGCAGGAGCGACGCGCGCTCATGGCGAAGAAGCGCGCCAGGCGTGAGAGCATCAGCCAAGTCAAGAACAGCATCTCCGAGCTGAAGCAGCGGCTGAAGGTACTCGAAGAGGAAGATGCGGAGGACATCTGATGTCCAAGAAGGAGAAGAAGCCCGACCACTACAAGGTGGTGACGTTCTCACTCTACAGCGAGGACATCCAGCTGCTCGAAGAGCTGGTCACGAAGCTGCGTCTGCTCGGGAACACGCGGGCGAATAAGTCGATGGTGGTGCGGGCGGCGCTTCAGCAGCTCGACGTGAACAAGATGCCGAAGGTGTGTTGACATGAACGACGACGAGCTGCGTGATCAAATCATCAAGGACATGATCTTGTGGGGTGAGTCCATTCGCTGGACCGAGTGCCGCGTGCTCGGCGCCAACCCCGGCTATGCTCGCCTGCTTCGCGGTGCGCTCGGTGGTTACGTCATCGGTCTCACCAAGCGTGGTGACATCATCACTGCAACTATCCGCTGCGACATCACGCAGTCGGTCATCTTCTGCACTGAGCACCTATCGAAGAACTTGTACAACCTGGCACTAGAAGCGCTGGACTTGAAAAAGGAGACGACGTCATGAGCACCTTCGTCGCCACGTCAGAGGAGCTGCGTAGGGCCGGCGCCATCCTCAAGCTCATCGACAACCCGAGCGAGAGCAGCACGCGTGAGCTGGTGCTGCTGGGCGCCCTGGCCGGCGCGGAGATGCTGGGCCGCATGCAGGCGGAGAACCGCTGGCAGCGTAAGAAGCAGGACGTCTTCATGCGCAACTACGCCTGTTCGTCCGGCATCATCCCGCTCGCACGTGCGCTCACGCTCGCCGGCTACGCGTGCTGGATGGAGGGCAGCCAACACCACCCGGAGGTGCAACGCCTGACGTACGGCTTCGAGAAGTGGATGGTGAACGTGATCAACTTCGCCGAAGCGGTACGGCGTCGCGAGATCAGCGAGTACGTGTGGGCGCTGTTCACCAAGCCCTGGCCTTCTGAGCAACCCTAACAAGGACAACACAATGCAATACCAGCTGGAAGCGTGGATGATCCATCAGTTGAGGTGCGGACATCTCAAGAAGTTCTCGCGACTGCATCAAGCTACCAAGAAGCATCCGCTACTGGTGGAGTGCACGAAGTGCCGAGCCACATGGCTGCATGGTGACGGTCTCAACAAGGTGGACGATCTGAATCCCGTCTACGCGCTGGCTGGTTAGCGAAAGGACAACACAATGTCACCCGAAGCGAAGTGCCCCAAGTGCAAGAAGGTCATGCATCCCGACTCGAACCGCGACATCTACTGCTTCCCCTGCCTCATGAAGCAGCTGACGCCGGAGCAGAAGAAGGTCGTCGACACGATGACGGCGCAGTTCATCAGGACGCTCATCTCGCCCGCCGGCAAGATCATGGGCTTCTCGATCAGTGGCAAGGTGGACACGACCATCGGCACCAACACGGGCCGCATCAGTTCCAAGAAGGTCGAGCAGAAGAAGGCCATCGACGCGATGGAGACGGGCAAGTGCTGCATCCCTTCCAACAACGTCGGCATCTGCGACCTGGAGTGGGGCCATGAAGGCATGCAGCACTCCAACAACGGCGACGGCTTCTACGCGCCAGCCTACCGCGAGGAGCACCAGCGCCGGCAGCGCGAGCGCAAGAAGGACAAGGAGGGCTAATGCGCGTCCTCAAGGAGCTGGCGGTCTACGCGTTCATCAACATGTCGCCCACGTGGCAGCGGCGGGCGATGCGGGTCTACTACTTCGTGGAGGGTGTGTTCAATGGGTAACAAGATGCTGGATCGGCCGTGGTTGTATCCGACGCACCCGGAGCACGAGACGTTCTTGCGTCTGTTGGTGGCTGCGGTGTCCGCCGGCAACACCGACACATCCATTCACAAGGCCAACGAGGTGATGGACATCCTCGAAGGCATCCGCACCGGCGGCGTGGTGAAGGAGCAGATCCCGCCGAAGCAGCCGCGCGTGCAGCCGGTGGACGATCCGAACCTTGGGCGCACCTTCCACCGGCTGGCCGACGGCACGCAGTTCATCCGCGGCGCGATGGGGAACCTGGAGATCCGTCAGTCATTGATGAAGGTGGTCATCCAACGCGCGGACATAGAAGAAGCAATCAGCGCGATCTTGCGCGAGAACTTCAGCAACATCGTTTAGTACAACATCAACACAACAGGAGAACGAACAATGGCGAAGAAGATGAAGATGCTCAAGGGTGTGAAGCTCAACACGAAGGGGATGGAGCGCAACAGGTTCATCTGCGCGGCCCTCGAAGGTATCCTGGCCAACCAGGCGTACTTCGGGAAGTCGGCGGAAGAGATTTCGCTGATCGTCATGGACCACGTGGTCGCGCTGGAGAAGACGCTTGCCAACGAGGCCAAGGTCATCGAGGCGAAGAAGCAGGCCGAGAAGGAGCAAAAGGCCAAGGAGAAGGCGGAGGCGAAGGAGCGCAAGCGCATCGAGAAGGGCTTTAAGAAGGCGAGCGGCGGCTTCGACCATCACAACGAGCCGATGTAGTACGTAGCTCCTTCTGTTACAAACCTGCACGAGGTCAACACATGTCTGAGAATTGGGAGAACGTTCGCCGCCCCGGCTACTTCGGCCGGAGCCGCGATCAAAAGTTCGCCGCGCTGGACGCGGAGTTCGGCCAAGGCAATTGGCGGGTGCGTTGGTGCATCTCGCTGCCGGCGCCCCACCGCATCGCAAGGCTGGGCTTCGATTTCGAGTACGCCTGCAAGAACTTCTACGAAATGAGCTACCTGGCGTACCTGATCTTCAACAGCGCCGAGCTGGACTACATCTGCTCGTTCGAGGAGGTCATCGACAACGGGATCTCCAACATCACGTCGGGCTTCGACTACAACAAACAGGAGTCGAACGCGACGCACATCCAGGACATCGCCATTCGTAAGGTGCTCAAACGGCTCGGGCTCCACTTCCGCCCGTCCAAGAGCGCCATGATCGATCCACACAAAGTCCTCGTCGTGCGTGGACCGGATACGAACGGCGGCCACCTCAACCCCGGCCAGGTGCCGTTCATCTGGCCCCACCTGATCGAGATGCCCTCCATGCGGCCCGACTGGGCCAAGCCTTGGTCGGTGGAGGACTTCTGGCAGTCGAACAAGTACATCCAAGTTCGACGCTGATGTCCGAGTTGAAAGACGAGGAGCCTACAACCGAAGAGCGCGCGGTGGACGCGCTCGAAGACATTGCCCACTCCTGCAAACGCTTGGTCGAGCTGTTCGAGCGTCTGTTGGAGGAGGGTCTACCAGAGAGGCGATAGATGTACGGACACACGAGCACGATGAAGACGTTGACCGAGCTGTTGGACTCATTCCGCGGCACCATCGGCGATTCGAACACGGGTGGCTTCTCCAACCCGTCACCCTGCCCACGGCCGAGTCGCTGGTTCCGCCCCATCAAGCTCTTCGCCGAGCTGGGCAACCCGATCGCGCGCAATGCCATCCTGGAAGAGGGCAACTACGTCCGGGAAGAGATCAAACGCAAGGCACACGACCTCATCTTGAACAACCAAGAGGCGGAGCGCATCTATCTCGGCGGTTGGGAGATGGTGGTGCTGCTTGCCTGGTTCGACCTCATGCACCCGATCAAGCTCAACGATACGACCGTGAGCAAAGACACGGAAGGCGTGCTGATCGAGATGGCGGTCGACGGTTGTGGTCACATGCGCATCATCGAGAGCGATGCCGAGTCGTTCATTGAAGTGGTGGCCAAGCGCAAGGTGACCGCAGACTCGTTCCTGTAGCGCTCCGGCAGCCCCTCCAAGCCATGTTCTCTTCCCCACCCCACGGACTCTGCGACTAACCGCCTGCTCGTCCTGTAAGCGTTCCTGGAGCGCGAGAGCGGTCAACACCAGAAATCAGGACATCGGGCACTGTGCAGACTTAGACCCGACATATAATAGGTACGGGCGGGCACGTCAGCCAATGCACAGAATGCATCGACGCGATCATCGAGTAGGTATAGCTCTACTCTCTTCTACTTTCAAAAACAGATAGGTGAGGGTGCGGGAGAGGGAAGATTTTGCAAACTGGTGGTGGCTACTCTGAGTTGCGCGCCAGATTCAACGCCTCCTTCACCACGTTATTGTAGTCTGACACCAGAGTGTGCACCTTGCGTGAAGTTCTGTTGATGCGCTTGCACACATCACGTGTTGTCTTTGTGTGTGGCAACCGATCCACCATCTTCAAAAAGAGCAACGTACGGTTCAGCTGGTCGATTGCAGCACGAACACTTCGAGTAGCAGTCACAGAGCTGGGTTTCTTGGCCATGCCAGGCATTTTAGCATGTGCAGACTTGCAGAAGGTTGCTTTTCTCCGACGGAAGCTGCAAAATCGTCTCCTAGCCGGCCTGTAGCTGGTGAAGCCGGGTACAACCTGAGCAGGAGGATCGAAACCATGCCCAAGAAGAAGTTCAAGCTCGCGCACCGGAAGACCAACCACGGAATCGTGCCCAAGAAGGGTGTGCCGGTTGTGCAGGTGCTCATGAAGCCACCGGGAGACGTCACCGCGATTCGCATCATCGACATCGGCTACAACCAAGCCGACATGTGCCGGCTTTTGTCGGACTTTACCCGTGAAACCCACGGTGTCGACGTCCCTCACGACGCTTGGACGTTCGACCAGAACGACGAGGGTCTGTTCGTCACCGCCAAGCTCACCGAGCAGAACTACGACTCCACCAACATCGAGAAAGGCGTCGTCAAGGACGTCGATCCCGAGGACGACGAAGAACCCGACTACGACGACGAGAACACCTGATGTCGACGCAGACCAACATGCGGGTGCCTCGACACACCCCACCCCCACCGACGGCTCCACGACGAGTCCTCTGGCGTGTTGACAACAAGTCGGACCAGCCAATCCCTGTCGACTCGTCCACCATCACCGGTGCTCACATCGTGACCGAGGAGGACCGCGAGCGACTGTTCATGTCGCTCGTGCCGCTTCGTGGAGCCGCCATCCTCTGCGACACGCTCTACACCGCCTGGCAGCTGATCCTTGCGTCAGCGCGAGCGGAACAGATGCTAGCGCAGAACCAGCTTGTTGCTGCTAACGCCCGCCTCCACTCGCTACGCGAGCTGTTCAACGAGCAACACATCCCAGTCCCGGAGAAGCCGCGTGGTGACATCAAGTTCATCCCGCACAGCGAGACGCCAGCAGCTATCGCAGCGCTCAACGGCACCGTACGGATGATGTGCCCTGGTGCTGAAGTGCGCATCGAGGAGCACGACGGCCTCAAGCAGTACACGCTCCACCTGCCGATGGGCACCCACGAGGCATACGTCCGGTGGGCGCTGGTGCAGCAAGGCTACGTCAAGCAAGTCCTTCCCTAGCAACTCACGAGGTCAACACATGAGTTCTCCCAGCAACGTTGTTGTCGTCATCACGCACGTGCAGATGAGCGTGGAGGAGTTTCAAGCGCTGGCCGACAAGTTCTACCAGCAGTGGTTGATGACGGTGGACAAGCCGAACGATCGACTGTGGCACACCGACGTCGTCATCGACAGCTTCTTCAGGCACGCACGAGGTGCGTACGGCTACGTAGAAGGACCCGAAGGCGAGACCTTCTCGTTTGCCAGCACAGGTAACTATGTCAACATCGACGACTTCAACCAGGCGATCGAGCCTTTCATTCGCGAGCTGGTTGCACAGCTGGTGTACACATCGGCAACCATTTTCTGCCAGCCGCACGACATGGGCTTCAGGATGTACAAGCTCGACGGCGCGGCTCTGGAGAGCAAGAACCCGAACTTGAAGTTGCGTGTGCAGCGCAAGTTCGAAGCGATACCGATGCTCTCATTCGACGTCGACATCAGGAACATTCGCATGTGCGACATCAAGGACTCTACGCAAGGGCCTCCCGCTCCGATGTCACCCGAGCAGGCGAAGCAGGTCGAAGACCTCACCAAGGCTCTTGAAGCTGGCTACGGCGGGGTGTCTTTGGTTGACCTGGCCAAGGAGCAGGTATTGACAATGGAGTCATTGGAAGCTCCATTGGCGCAAGTCTCGTTTGTCTACACCGGCGAGCGTAGAGCGAATTGTAAGCTCTGCAAGGAGGGTTACGGCCTCAAGTGCGCGTTCAATGCTGACGGTCTGTTCCAGGCCGACAACCATGAATGTGGCACCATGCGTGCCCTTCGCACGCTCGCGGACTCAACTTACTACCAACACCCGCCCGCTACTCTTTCCTGGAGTGGTGACCAAGCGTGCGCGGTTATCCCCGCCCTAGATGACCGCTTCATCATCCTCGGTTGGTACAAGCAGCGTGGTAAGATCGAGAACGCGTTCTGGCACGACGAGAACCGTACCGGGATGCTCACGCGTGATGAGGCCGAAAAGGTCATCGAGTTCTACAAAAACCAGAAGCTTCAAACCATCTGACAAAGGACAACACAATGTTGCAGTATCTCGATGCAGTTCGTGAGGTCATGGAGTACGGCACCCGCAAGGAGAGCCGCACTGGCATTGACACCATCAGCACCTTCAACATCAACTACGAGATCAATCTCCACAACGGCTTCCCGCTGCTGACGACGAAGTCCATCAGCTGGAAGAACATCGTGGTCGAGATGCTGTGGTTCCTCTCAGGCCAGACCAACATCGACATCCTCAAGCGGCACAACTGCAAGTTTTGGGACGATTGGGCCGACCCCAAGACGGGTGAGGTGCCGAGTGCCTACGGCAACTTCTGGCGGCACTACCCCATTCACCAGATGGGCAGCCAGGGTAACGGCTGGGACCCGCACATGACCATCGGCTACATGGACCAGATCGCCAAAGTGGTGGAGACGTTGAAGCGCGATCCGTTGAGCCGGCGCATGGTCGTGCTTGCGTGGGCTCCGGGTAACGCCTGGTCATCGAAGCTGCCGCCTTGCCACGCCGTGTTCGTGGTTAACGTGCAGAACATGATGTGCCCCGTGCGCGAGGTGGTGATTCCCCATCTCTGCCTGCACCTCACGCAGCGCAGCTGCGACATGGCGTTGGGTGTGCCGTACAACATCGCCTCCTACGCGCTCCTGATGCACCTCCTGTCGCGTTTCAGCGGTATCCCCGTGGGCATCTTCGCTCACACGCTGGTCGACGCTCACATCTACACCTGCAAGCCGGACGGCTCGATTCCTCACCCGCTACAAGACCACATGCCGGGGCTGAAGGAGCAGCTGATGCGTGAGCCGCGCCCGCTCCCCAAGCTCCACATCGACCCGAACATTCGGCACCTCGACGACATCAAGCGCTTGCTCGATCTTCCCACCAGCGACCTCATGGAGGCGTTCAAGCTCGAAGGCTACGACCCGCATCCCGAGATCAAGTTCAAGGTCGCGGTGTAGCCGTGGCGCGCGCCAACGTGACGGTGAAGCAGGACGAGGAGAAGCCTGTGGAGAAGGAGGTGTTGGCGGAAGCCATTGTCAACATCGGCAAGGCCACCAACAGGCTCATCGCTTCAGGCATCAACAAACGAGCGATCATCGTCCTGCTTCACGACTACCTCAACGCCAAGGTCGGCAAACGAGACATCGAGCTGGTGCTCAACGCGCTGCCCGAGCTGGAGCGCGCCTACTGCACCAAGGCGGTGAAGAAATGATCCGTTCCATCATCGTCGCGATGGCGAACAACGGCGTCATCGGAGTCGGCGGTAAGATGCCCTGGCCTCACTTCCCGGAGGACATGAAGCGCTTCCGCCAGCTCACAATGAATCACCACTTCATCATCGGCCGCAAGACGCACGAATCGATCGGCAAGCCGCTTCCAGGGCGCATCACGATTGTGTTGTCACGCAGCTCGATGTCGCTGGAGGCCGCTCTGGCGACCGCCGAGATTGCCGGTGAAGAGGAGGCGTTCATCGGAGGTGGTGGGGAAATCTACAAGCTGGCGCTCGATTCTGATTTTGTTGACCGTATCTACCTCACGCTGATCGACAAGACGTTCTACGGTGATACTCATTTTCCGCGTGACGCCTTTGCGAATTTTGTGCTGGTGGAGAACAAGAAGATCGAGAGTCCTATAGCGTCTTGTCAGTTCCAGACCTGGGCGCGTACACGCAAAACCTGACAGTACCGCGCTGGTGTACTGAAGCCACTTCCCACCGTATCGACTTGCCTTACACCCTCAGCTAGTGTCGACTTCCGTGAGGGTACTCCAATGAGCATGATCTGCGACGACCTCGTGAAGAAACACTCCTGGAACATCAATCTTTGCTGCCCCATCTGCCACGGTATGGGCCGCTACTTCACAGCCGTGGTGCGCTACAAACGCAATGGTCACCTCCAACACATCGTGACGTGCTGCAAAGGCATGCGCTGCGTGTTCGAAGACCTTTGCTGGGAGGTGATGGGGTTCGATCCTGACGACGGCCCTTTTTACGAGTGCCGCAGCTCGGACGAGCTGGAGATACCGGAGTGGAAGCGGAAGATGTTGCACCTGAAGCCGAAGCCGCCGCAGATCTTCCCACCACCGCGAGCAATGACGCTAGCTGAAGCAGTAGCCGCTGTGAAAAGGGTTCCCTACCAGGAGACGCACAGAAGGCGGAACTAGCGAGCGGGCGGTAGCTGGTTGGGCACTCCGAAGCGGATGCCTGGTGCCGGCTCTTTGAACCGCTGCACCATCGAGCCGGTCGTGCAGGTGTTGTTGAACTTGAACCGGCCACCTGGCGGTAGGTTGGGGAAGAAGCTCTTCAGCTGGCGTAGGATTTGCCGTCGGCGGCGCATCTTCTTGGCGTGCTCACGAAAGTGCATGGTCGACCTCCAGGTGCTTGTTTTACCAGTTTGTTTGCTTTTTTCATAGGGTAGTCCTAGCATGTACGGATGAGCACCGACGATCCGCGCAACGTGCGCTCGGCAAACCCTCACCTCGACGTCCGCACCATCCCCAACTTCGTCGACCTCCTTCGTGACGAGGTCAAGAAGTCTTACCTCTGCACGACGGGCCAGACGAACATGATGGCGTGCAGTCTGTGTGGTCCGCTCAGGGACGAGGGCGCCGGCCACAATGGGCATCTGTGTGATGATCCAGCGCACAACCCACACAAGGACGAGATGTTTGTTGTGAACACTTTGTTCCCCATTGTGTTCTGCAAACACTTCACGCCGAACGAGGAAGGCGCAGCTCCTGTGCACATCATCGAAGCCATGGCAGAGATGTTCAATCAGATCGCTACGGTCTTTCGAGTTCACGCCATCCTGGTGCCGGCGTGCCAGATGAAGCTCACCACTCCGGTCGGTGTGAAGTACATGTTGGCCATTTACTTTTTTGCCAACACAAACGTGCCCTACCTGAACGCGATGTACGACACCGCCGCGTTTTGCGAGGACACGCAAGACACCAAGGGTGAGGAGGGCAGCGATTGGCGGCTGCTCATCGGGCGCATCAACTTCATCAAGAACAACATCCCGCTCTACCGTGAAGAGAAGCCGAAGACGCAGTCGCCGGCCATCTCGATGGGTAAGCTGATTCCTTTTCACCTTCCTGGCCGTGGCCAGGCATAGTCAACACAAGGAGTGCACATGAGCAGCGATCCGGTCATTAACGAGGACACCCACTACGCGCGCGTCGAGTGTCCACACTGCAAGAATACGCACAACGTCAAGCTCGCGAAGGAGGAGAAGGTCATCGACCCCATCCAGCTTTCCGACGCGCTCTGCGGTTGCGCGATTCACACCGACAACAGCGTTCGCTTCATCGATTTCGTCTTCGACGGCCCTCCCGGTCCCTACGGGCCACGCTTGGTCGAGGTGGAGAACCAGTTCGGCCAGAGCATCAACCTGGGTAAGTGGACGCAGCGCAAGGACGGTATGTGGGTCCTGCGCCTTCCGTTCCCGGACCAGAACAACCATTACCGCATGCAGCTCGTGCAGGAATTCGAGAAGCACCTCACCGGCGATGCCAAGCGTATCTACAACACACCGCTCAAGAACACGCTGGCGCAGACGTTGAAGTGCATGACGTGCGGAGGGGTCGAGTTTCTGCCGACCAAGGCGGAAGAGGTCGTGTACAGCGGCATGGTGAACCTGCTCAACCAGCTCACGGATCCGAAGGCAAAGGAAGACCTTGCCGAGCTGGTGACGCCGGCTGGCATCTCGTTGGAGAAGGCACGTGCCATGCCGCACTTCGGCCACGAGTTCCAGATGCACGTCTATCCGGTGCAGTTCATGTCGCAGAGCTTCGAGGTCTCGATGGCGGCGTCGATGGCGTTCCCGGAGATGGTGTACCAGGCGTTCGCACAGCGTGCCGAGTGGATGGCCAAAGAGTTCAACAAGGGCGTCCAGAACGGCTGGCTGAAGTGGGGCACGCTGTTGCAGTGCCATGTCGTCCCGCTCGCGCTCCATTCGCCGAGCTATAAGTACACGATGTGCGTCTTTGTCGCGAGCGACAAGTCGCACAAGGAGCTGAATGAGCTGTACGGGAAGGACTACTTCATGCTGGAGGGCCAGCTGGCGCCGTTGGGCATCTGGCCTGAGCCGACGTTCGAGCGCTAGCCTCTTTTCGGCTTCACTGCCACCGGCGGCGTCATCGCTCTCTGCATCGTCCGCACCGTCTCAATGAACATCGTCAAGCGGATCCTGTCCTCCGCCGGCAGCATGGAGTAGGGCAGCGTGTCGCCAACCTTCAGGGCCTTGTGCTCCTCCGCCAGCTCGGAGTTGCCGACCGACTTGATGTTGTTGTAGTCGACGTTGGCAGCCTCGTGCTCACGCACTTTGCGCGGGTGGCGGTAGTACAACTCTTCTTCACCACCACCCCCCATGATCATCTTGACGGCTTCGATGGTGTCCTCACGCACGGTGTGGGGGGCGACTTCCCACTGTGTGGCGTCCATGAAGCCGTGGCCGACGGCGTACGCGCGAGCGACGCTGTGGCAGGCGGCGGCGATTGTGTTGACCTTGCGCTCTTCGTCCATGTTTCTTCTCCTCTACTTGTTGATGAGCTTGGCGACAGTCGCCTTCAGCTCGTTCAGCTCAGTGCGAAACCCGATCTGGTCTTTGGCCAGGCGCCAGTACAGGCTGCCTCCGTCGCCAGCGCGAAGAACTTCCGCTTGGACCCCACCGGTCAACACCAGCACCGCGAAGTCGCGTTTGGTCTCCTCACGGATGCGCTCGATCGTGGGTCCTGCGTGGCGGCGGAACTCAGCCACCATATGCGCAGGCACTCCTTCCGGGATGGTGAAGACGAGAAGGTCTCCGTTCTCCAGATGAGTGACTGCGGACTCCAGGTTGTCGAACACGCGCTGCAACGCGATGCTGTTGGGTCCATCCGTGTCCATGTGTTGACCTCCTAGAAGACGATGCCGTTGGGAACGTCGACGATTTCACCGTCGTCCCCACGCCATTTGAGGGTGAACTTGCGAGTCTCCTTGATGATGACCTTGTTGCCCTTGTCGTCCTTCTTGAGCATGAAGTACGGCTTGCCGGGGAAGGTAACCTTGCCGTTCTCGTCCCTGAGGTCTTCGTGCTTTTTCTGCTCCGCATCGAAGCGTTCGATGTAGCCGAGTGAGGTGTCGATCTTGATGACGGCAGGGATAGGATCGCCCTTCTCGTCGACGACGATGACGCGCTTGGCGTGTGGATGCTTGATGTCGATGATGGCCATTTTGGATCCCTCCGACGGAAAGTGGATCGATTTCGATCAGTTGGGGTTACTCGTTTTTCGCTTTGCAAGAACCAGCAGTCATAGTACCCTGGCCTACATGAAACGCAAGACTCTCAAGGCCCTAACGAGCAGCAAGAAGGACAACTGGCGCACGCCGAAGAAGGCGCTTCAGCCTGTGCGACGCTTCGCGCGCATGCTTGGTCTCGGCATCGCGCTCGACCCGGCCGGGCATCCGAAGAGCATCGTGAAGGCGCATCGCCAGTATCTGCTCAAGAACGGCGAGGACGGGCTCAAGAAGTCTTGGCAGTGGGTGAAGGGCTTGGGCATCATCTTCTGCAACCCACCCTACGGTTGCGAAAATGGCAACACACATCGTCCGAAGTCGCTTCCCTGGTTGGAGAAGATGGTGCGTCAGCAGAAGAAGGCGGGCGGTCGCCTGCATGGCGTCTTTCTCATTGCAGCTCGCACGGACAGCGTGAAGGTCTTCCAGAACACGGTCTACAAGCACGCCAGTGCGGTGTGCTACGTGCGTGGTCGCCTGAAGTTCATCGGCGCGGCGTCTGGTGCGCTCTTCCCATCCGCCTTCGTCTACTTCGGACCGTCCCCGGATGTGTTCAAGCTGGCGTTCGAGGATATCGGTCATGTCGAAGTGTTGACTTCGTTCGACGAAGTGGCGCGTCAGAAGATGGTGAAGCGGTTCAAGGAGAAGGTGTTGCAGCGGTTGGGTGAGGTGAAGGGGAAGAAGGTGATCAAGCTGTTCGTCGAGACTGCTCGGGCGGCATAGGCACCACCAGCACTACTTTCTCCCCGTTCATCACCCGCTCACGCAGCGCCAGCCGCTCTAGCCGCCTTCTGGCGGCCATCATCCCCTTCAAGCCGTAGTAGATGGCCTTGTTGAGCACGAAGGCTTCCAAGCGCAAGCGGAGGCGTTCGAGAGCTTCGTTCGTTGTCCAAGGTGCATTCGCCATGTTCGCTCCTTACGGGATTGGGGTGTTGCTGGTCAACGCGTAGACGACCGCTGCGATGCGGTTGATCGCGGTGGCGAGGTCGTTTGGAGGCGTGCCGGCCCACTGGCCAGGAACGGTTGCGATGAAGGTGGGGACCGGAACCCACGCTGTTCCGCTGTTCCACAGCAGCTGGCCGGTGTTGGTGTTGCGGATGACGGCGCTGAGTGGGTACGTACGCACGTCTGGCAGCGGCTCGGTGAGGCTGAAGATGAACGTGTACGGTGTGGGAGGCGTGGGCGGCGGAGTTGGCAGCGTGGGAAACGCGAGGTTCGACGACACCACACGCAGATTCGATGGTGGGACAAAGTTCTCACGTTGCGACGGCGGTGCACCCGGCTGCGTAGCGTAGATGACCAGTGAGTTTGTCTCCCACGGGAACCAGAAGGCCGTTTCTGCGAGCCCGGAGAAGGTGAACTCGACCACCCCACCGAAGGGCATGTTGGGCGTGGGCGGTGGGTTTGGCGTGATTATGATGCCTGAGCGCGCCACCTGCATGGGGGGAGGAGGCGCCGCTTGGGCTGGGTTGGGAGCTTGGGCCAGCACGAGGTCGCATTCGAAGGACCAGTTCGTGATGTCGAGGCCGCTGCCGTCGTTGTTTTGGCAGAACATGCGGATGACGAGGTCTTCACCCTGCACGACGTCGATGTCTTGTTCGTAGGGGACTAGAGCCTTGGGATTGAAGGGCGGAGCTGTGATTTTCCCGTTTTGGAAGACGCCGATTACGTCGAAGATGGCCATGCTCTGCTCCTTGTTTTTGTGAGAAGACCCAAAGAGAGTAACACTTTCCCATTGGAAGAAGTTGATTTTGCTGTGGACCTATGCTCTCGGCGGTGGTTTACTAAGGAGCATGCAGTTCATGGGAAAACAAGAAGGTGGGCCGCGCTTCGGTGACTTCGCCGAGCGCGACAAGGGTGCGGTCGATGTGGACACGTTGGTGCAGCTGCTTCAGAAGCGCCACAACAGTCCCGTCATGATCCTGTGCGGAGTCGGCGAGGAGTCGTTGGTCGAAGTTCGCTTCTTCCTGCGTGACGGTCGACAGCGCACGGTGCGTGGTCCGTCTGTCTCTGCGACCCTCGTTGTTGCCTTGGAGGAGTGACCGTGAAGCAACAGGCGCAGGTGCAGGAGTTCCATGAGGCGATTGGGAAGAAGGGACCACACCTTCGGCTCATCGCCCGCAGAC
>Ga0207695_10004163_pt1 | contig 19862 bp, 15 predicted proteins | sample KBSC54metaG_FD_184354 | JGI IMG/M metagenome (GOLD analysis project Ga0207695, IMG submission 184354) | Corn rhizosphere microbial communities from Kellogg Biological Station, Michigan, USA - KBS C5-4 metaG (SPAdes) (version 2) | ecosystem: Host-associated > Plants > Roots > Rhizosphere > Soil... | reverse complement strand
GGCCTGGTCGCAGAGCACCACATAGCTGCCGGCCGGATAGGTCTTGCCCTTGACGGTGAACGGCGCCGTCGCCCGGTCCACCACCACGCCCGACTTGATCAGGGTGTTCAGGAACTTGATCGTGGTCGGCAGGTCCGGCTGGTCGGGCGGCAGGATGTAGCCGCGCGGATCGCGCTGGTCGGGGGCGTGCAGGACGGTGTCGTAGAGCCTGGCGTCGACCACCGAGCCCTGGTCGCCGTTGCCGGCCAGGCCGTCGCCGCGTCCGGCCCGGGGTGCGGGGCCGGCGGCCTTGGCCGCCGCCTCCACCGCCGCCACCCGCTTGGGCGTCACCGTCCAGTGGTCCTGCCCGCCGCGGGTGATGGAATTCCGGCCCATCAGATAGCGGTTGTAGAGCAGGTCCTCGCGGTTCTTGGACGCATAGTCCATCACCGCCCGGTTCATGGTCTTGATGTATTCGATGGTCGTCTTGAAGTGCCAGGTCTGCGGGGCCACCGGATAGAGCTCGTCCTGGTTGGACAGCTGCTTGGACGGCACGAAGGGTAGCTGCATCGGCGTCGGGCTGCCGATGATCTCGGTCAGGATGCCGACCACGTTGTGGAAATAGCCGGTGGTCCGAAGGCCCCCGTTGAACCAGGTGGAATAGGGCGCCGCCGAGCGCTCGGCCGAGCCCGGCTTGTCCTCGGCGATCAGCCGGCTGTGCATGGCCGCCGAAACCCCGTCCAGCTCGCTCAGCACCAGCGGATCGAAGTGGTAGTTCGACGGATTGCGGAACGGCGGCACGAAGACCACGGCGCCCAGGGGTCCGGTCTGGTGCTCGTTATAGACGATCTGCGGGTACCATTCCTTGAACATCGCCCGGTTGATCGCCGTCGTCTCGGGCAGGTTCGACATGTAGTATTCGCGGTTGTTGTCGTGCCCGACGTAGCGCTGGTAGAGCTCCGGCAGGTCGGCCAGCGACCGCGCCTTGGGATCGGCCTTGCGCATGTACCAGTCGGCCACGAGCTGCTGACCGTCCGGGTTCGGCAGGACGAAAAGCGTGATGTCGTCGTTCAGGAGCCGCAGGGTCTCAGGGTCGGACTTCGAGACCATCTCGTAGACGATCTGGATCTGGGTCTGGGCGTTGGAGACCTCGCTGGCGTGCAGGCCGCCGTCGATCCAGACCATCGCCTTGCCTTCGCGGGCCAGCGCATGGGCCTCGGCGTCGGTGAGGCCCTTGGCCAGCGCGAGGCGCCGGTCGATGTCGCGGTAGCGCTCGAGGTTCTTGAGATTCTCCGGCGAGGAGACGATGGCCATCCAGATGTCGCGGCCCTCGACGCTCTTGCCGAGGCTGACCAGCTTCATCCGGTCGCTCTCGGCGGCCAGCTTCTTCCAGTAGGCCGTCGTCTGGTCGTAGTTGGCCAGGAAGTAGTCGTCGCCCGGCTCCGAGCCGTTCAGCGCCTCCTTGGGCGTGGTGATGTGGCGGGCCGGCTGGGCCAGTCCCGCCGACTGCCAGACGAGCGCCAGGGCAAGGCCGGCGAAGAGCGCAGATTTCATCGATGTCCCCATTCCCAAGCGCAGCCCGAGCCCGCCGGTCGAGGGATGACGGTAGCCGCCCGCGGCTGCGCGGCGAACCCTTAGCGCGAGTCTTTTCGCCAGGATTTCCGAACGGAAGCGAAAACGCCCGGGTCCTATTCGTAGCGGAGCGCCCGCGAGGGCTCGGCGCGCGACACCCGGACCGCTTGCTCGGCCACGGTTAGCACCGCCACCAGCACCGCCGCGAGGCTCGGGACCAGGAAATAGGCCGGGTTGAGGTCGATCCGCTGGTCGAAGCCCGCCAGCCACCAGCGCATGGCCAGGTACGCCACCGGCCAGGCGATCACATTGGCCCACAGCACCGGGCGCAGGAACTCGCCGATCAGCAGGCGCAGCACGTCGGCGGTCGAGGCGCCCAGCGTCTTGCGGATGCCGATCTCCTTGAACCGGCGCGACGTATTGAAAGCGGCCAGCCCATAGAGGCCCAGGCAGGCGATGACGGCGGAGAGCAGGGCGCCGATCGCGAACAGCTGTCCGCGGCGGGCGTCGGGGTCGTAGTAGGGCTGCAGGGCGGCCTGGGCGCTCTCGGCGCGCAGCGGTTGGGTCGGGACCATCGCGCGCCAGATCTGTTCGAGCTTCCGGGTGACGGCCGCGCGGTCGGCTGCGTCCAGTCGGACGGCGATGCTCCAGGGGTCGAAGCCGCCCTTCCCGGCCAGGCGGGTGTCTTCCATGTACACCTGCGGATCGGCCGGCTGGTGTGGCGAGAGGAAACGAACGTCGCGCGCCACGCCGACGATCGTAGCCACCATTGGGCGTCCATCGTCGCGCCGACCGAACGAGAACCGTCCGGAAAGCGCGGCCTGAGCCGTTGGATAGCCGAGCGCGCGCTGGGCTTTCTCATTGATCACGACGTTGATCTGCGTCTGGAGGTCGTAGGCCAGGTCCTTGTGCCCCGACAGATCGTCCAACCGGTAAGCCGTTCCCAAGGGCCGGCCGGCGACCACGCGTACGCCATAGGTGTCGAAATATCCGGGGCTGACCAGTTCGTAGGTGAGCGTCGGATTGATCGAGGGCATGTCCAGCCGCCGCCCGTTTCTCGAGAGGTTCGTGTCCGTCGCCGGCCTGCGCGTCGAGGCCGCCACGGAGACGACGCCTGGGATCCGGCGGAGGCTGTCCATCATGGCCGCCATCTTCGGCGCGGCGTCTTCGGTGTTGGTGTCGCGGACCACCAGCAGGCTCTCTCGGCGGAAGCCCACGTCCACGTGGCGCAGATAGTCCATCTGCACGAAGACCACGGACGTGCAGATCATCAGGGTGATGGCGACGGCGAACTGGAAGATCGCCAGCCCTTCGCGCACCCGCGTCCCGGCGCGGCCGCCGCCCGGGGCGCGCGCCGAGGCCAGGACGGCCGCCGGACGGAAGCCTGAGAGCACCAGCGCCGGATAGAGGCCGGAAATCAGGCCCACGATCAGGCAGCCCAGGACCAGGGGCAAGACCACGCCGTCGGGCCCGAAGTAGGTCAGCCGGACCGGCTCTCCGAGCACCACGCGAACGCCCGGCATGGCGATCTCGGCCAGGGCCGCCCCGATCAGGCCCGAAAGCAGCGCCATGACGACGGCTTCGGCGACGAACTGGAGGATCAGCGCGCGACGTGTGGCGCCCACCACCTTGCGCACGGCCACTTCCCGGGCCCGCATGCCCGATCGGGCCGTCGCGAGACTCACGTAGTTGCTGATGGCGATCAGCAAGGTCGCGACGCCCATGATCCCCAGGGCCGCGACGAACAGCGGGTCCGCGCCGGGTTTGAAGGCGCCCTGGATCTTGGCGTCGGCGAAGTGGATCGAGGGAAGCGGAACGAGGCGGTATTTGAGGTGCTGGCTGCGCGGCAGGTCGACGTCATCTGTGACCCGCCGGTCGATGAAGGCGGGCAGGGCCTGCTGCATCGCCGCGGCGTCCGCCGCCGAGCGCAGGCGCACGTAGGTGAACAGGAAGTCGTTGCCCCAGCGGTTCATGAGCTCCTTTTCCTGGGGAAAGATGTCGATGCTGTAACGGGCGATGAGGCCCAGGTTCAGATGGGTGTTTGGCGGCAGGTCCTTGAGCACGCCGGTGACCCGGTAGTTCCGCGGGATTCCGTCGACGAGGATCGTCAATTCCTTGCCGATCGCCTGGTCGGTCCCGAAATACTTGCGGGCCATCTCCTGGCTGATCACCAGGCTGGACAGGTCGGCGAGCGCGCCGCGCGGCGATCCGGCGACGAAAGGCAGATCGAACACGTCGAAGATGCTCGGATCTGCGAACACCGTGCGCTCGTAGGCCTGGCGACCGGAGGACCGGACCACGCTGCTGATGTCCATCAGCCGAGCGCTGGCGCGCATCTGCGGGAAGTCCGTCTGCAAGACCGGCAGCAGCACCCCCTGGGTGCTCGGCTCGGTGTACGGCGCACGTCCCGCCACCAGGTCGGTCCTGTCGATCCGATAGATGTTCCGCGCATCCGGGATCCAGCGGTCGAAGCTGGTCTCGAAGCGGACGACCAGGATCAGCACCAGGCAGACGGCGAGGCCCAGGGCCAGGGCCAGGCTGTTGAGGATCGCATAGAGCTTGTGGCGGCTCAGCGTGCGGTAGAGCGAGAGCGCGTAGTTCCCCAGCATGGCCGACCTCAGGCCGCGCGGCGGGCGGAGACGACGATCCGGCCGTCCAGCATGCTGACCACCCGCTTGGCCAGGTCCGCGTGGGCCGGCGAGTGGGTGACCATGACGATGGTCGCGCCCTCGCGGTTCAGGCTCTTCAGGATCTCCATGACCTGCTCGCCGTTCTCGCTGTCGAGGTTGCCGGTGGGCTCGTCGGCGAGGATCAGCGACGGCTGGCCGACGATGGCCCGGGCGATCGCCGCGCGCTGCTGCTGGCCGCCGGAGAGCTGGTGCGGATAGTGCCGGGCGCGGTGGGCCACCCCGACGCGGTCGAGCGCCGCCTCCACTCGGGCGCGGCGGTCCTTGCCCGCCCAGCGGCGGTAGACCAGGCCCAGCTCGACGTTCTCGGCGATGGTCAGCTCGTCGATCAGGTTGAAGCTCTGGAACACGAAGCCCAGGTTGTCGCGCCGCATGCGCGCCAGCGCCGCCTCGTCCAGGTCGGTCACCTCCTGGCCGCGGAACAGGTAGCGGCCGCGGGTCGGCTTATCGATCATGCCGAGCGTGTTCAGCAACGTGGACTTGCCGCACCCCGAGGGGCCCATGATGGCCACGAACTCCCCCTCCTCGATGGCAAGGTCGATCTCGCGCAGGGCGGTGGTCTCGACCTCGTCGGAGCGGAACAGGCGGTGGATGTCGGCCAGCACGATCATGGGGCGCTCTCTCAGCGAAGGACCAGGTGGGCGTAGGGCGAAAGCCCGGCGTAGGACGAAACGACGACCTTCTCCCCGGGCGCGAGGCCGGAGGCGATCTCCACCTGCTGCGGATTGCGCCGCCGTACGGTGATGGTGCGGCGGTCGGCGCGGCGGCCGTCGGGGGTCACGACGAAGGCGAAGGCGCCGCCGGACCCCTCCAGCCAGGCCGAGTTGGGCAGGGTGACGGCCGGCCGGGTGTCGCCCAGCACCAGGCGCAGGTCGAGGCTCTGGCCGCGGCGCAGGCCGGCCGGCGGCGGCCCCTGGAAGGCGAGCTCCACGTGGAAGCGCCCCTGCGACACCTGCGGCAGCACGCGGGCGACCTTCAGCGGCAGGGCGCGGCCATCCAGCTCGGCGCTCGCCGCCTGGCCCACCGCGACCCGGCCGAGGTAGAACTCGTCGAGCTCCGCGGTCAGCTTGTAGGCGCCTTCGGAGTCCACCTGGCCTACCGTCTCGCCGGCTTTCAGCGGCTGGCCCGGCTGCAGGACGAAATTGGTCAGGCGCCCGGCGCTCGGGGCCTTGACCACCAGGGCGTCCAGGCTCGCCTCCACCGCCGCCAGGTTGTCGTTCAGCCGGCCGGAGAGCTGGCGGATGCGGGCGTACTGGTCGGCGCCGATCGACGCCTCGCGCGCGCCGCCGCTTTGCAGCGAGGCCACGCGGGCCTGGGTATAGGCCGCCTCGTCGGCGGCGGTCTTCAGCGCCACGTCGGATTCGAAGCCGCCGTCGTGCAGGGTCTTGCGCCGGTCCAGTTCGCGCCGCGCCTTCTGGGCGTCATAGGTCGCCTGGGCAAGCTCCCGCTCTCGGTCGGCCTGCGCCTTCTGCAGCGCCAGTTCCTGGCCGCTGACGTCGCCAAGCCGGCCGGCGATCTCGGCCTCCTTGGAGACCACCGCCAGCTTGAGCTGCGGATTGGCCAGCCGCGCGAGCGGCGCGCCGGCCGCCACCTCGGAGCCGTCCAGCACCAGCACCTGCTCCACCTGGCCGCCTTCGACGGCGGTCACATAGACGGTGGTCAGGGGCTCCACCGCCGCGCGCACCGGGACGTAGTCCTGGAAGGGCTCGCGCCGCACCGTGGCGACCTCGATGTCGTGGGCCTTCACCGCCAGCGAATGGGCCTCCGGCGCCAGCCAGGCCGCGGCCGCCGCCACGGCCGCCAGCGCCGCGCCGCCTGCGGCGAGCGCGATCCAGCGGCGCCGCCGCGGCTTGGCGAGCACGCGGTCCATGCCGGCCTCGGGGGTGTTCAGGTAGGAGACTTGGGAACTGGACGGCATGGGCCTGGGGTGCAAGGTTCGCGACCAGCGTAACCCTGGCGTAAGCTCAATCTAAGATCGCGTTTTTGCTAGGGTTTTTCCTGCGGGTCGCGCGGTCGCCGCCCGCTTTCGGACGAGGTGTTCGTTTCCGGACATGGTCGAAGGGCAGTCAAGTGAATCCGCGGTCATCCTGTTCGTCGACGACGACCAGGATGTGCTGACCTCCGCCCAGGTCCTGCTGGAGCGGAACGGCTTCCGGATGCTCGCCGCGCGCAGCCCGGCCGAGGCCTGGAGCGTGCTGGCCGCCGAGCCCGTCGACGTGGTGCTGCTCGACCTCAACTTCGCCCGCGGCGCGACCTCCGGCGCCGAGGGGTTCGAATGGCTGGCCGAGATCCGCGCCCACGACCCGGACGCCGTCGTGGTGGTGGTCACCGGCCACAGCGGCATCAACATCGCGGTGGCGGCCATGAAGGCCGGCGCCAGCGACTTCGTCATGAAGCCGTGGAACAACCCGCGCTTCCTGGAGACGGTCCGCGCCGCCGCCGCACTGCGCCGCAGCCGCCGACGCGGCCAGGACGCGCCGCTGCTGGACGACGACCTGCTGCTGGTCGGCGACAGCCCGCCGATCCGGCGGGTGCGCGAGCTTATCGGCCGGGTGGCGGCCACGGGCGCCGCAGTGCTGATCCACGGCGAGGCCGGGACCGGCAAGAGCCTGGTCGCCCGCCTGCTGCATGCGCGATCCGGCCGGACGGGCGGCCTGGTCCGGCTCGATGTCCGCGGGCTGGGCCCCGACGCCGCCGACGCCGTGGCCCGGGCGGCGGACGAGGCCGCGGGCGGCACTCTGGTCCTGGACGAGGTCGCCGGGCTGCCGCCGGCGGCGCAGGCCCGGCTGCTCGGCCTGCTGGACGCCGGCGCCGACCTGCGCCTGGTCTCGGCGGCCCGGCGGGGCGAGGACCTGGGCGGGCTGCGCGACGACCTGCTGGCGCGGCTGAACACCGTCGAGGTCTTCCTGCCGGGCCTGGCCGCGCGCGGCGAGGACCTGCAGCTCCTCACCGAGCATTTCGTCCGCCTGTTCGCCCGCCGCTATGGCCGACCGCCCAAGCCGCTCGACGCCTCGGTGATCGATCTCCTGCGGCTGCAGCCGCCGCCCGGCGAGGTCCGGGGCCTGCGCCAGGCGGCCGAGCGGGCGGTGGTGCTGTCCGGCGGCGACCTGCTGACCGCCGCCGACTTCGCGCCGCCCGAGCCCGGCCAAGGCGGCGCGGCGCGCACCACCCCGGACCTCAACCTCGCCCGCTCGGAGCGCGCCATCGTCGCGGCCGCCCTGAAGCGCCACGGGCACAACGTCAGCCACGCCGCCCGCGAGCTCGGCCTCACGCGGGCGGCCCTCTACCGGCGCATGGTCAAGCATGGGCTCTAGGCGACTCTGGACCGCGCTCGCCGCGCAGCTCGCGGTGTTGGCGTTCGGCGCGCTGGCGGTCCTGGCCTGGCGGGCGCATCTGGCGGCCAACACCCTGCTGCTGGGCCTGGCCGCCGTCGGGGCCGCCGTCTGGGTGGCGGTCCACGCGGCGGGATCGCGGGCGGACGGCGCGCCGGAGCCCGAGCCGCCGCCGGAGAACCTGGACCGCGAGCGCGCCCACCGCACCCTGCAGGCCTTCCTCGACCAGGCGCCGACGCCGCTGGTCGCCTGGCGGCCGGGCGGGGCGACCACCGCGGTCAACCGCGCCGCGCGCCGTCTCTTCCGCACCGACGACGTGGTCAGCGGTCCGGCGGGCGAGCTGGTCGGCGCGGCCCTGGAGGGGTCCGCCGACATCCGCCGCACGGTGCGCCTCACCTCCGACGGGGTCGCCCGCACCTACGCCATCTCCATCGCCGAGGTGGTCGGGGCCGGCGGAACCCTGCGCCTGGCCGCCCTGACCGACATCGAGGCCGAGATCCAGGCGGCCGAAGCCGCGGCCCTGCGCGAACTGCTGCAGGTGCTGAGCCACGAGCTGATGAACTCCCTGACGCCGCTCGCCTCCCTGGCCCAGAGCGCCGCCGAGATGCTGGCGGAGGGCGATCCCGCCGACTTGCCCATGGCCCGCGAGTCGGTGGCGGTGATCGCCCGGCGCGCCGAGGGCCTGCACCGCTTCGTCGAGGCCTACCGCCGCCTCGCCCGCCTGCCGGCGCCGGCGCCGCGCCGCGTCAGCCTGGGCGAACTGCTGGCCGAAGCCGCCCAGCTCTTCGAGAGCCGCTGGACGGCGCTGGGGGTGCGGCTGGAGTTCGAGGCGCCGCGCCCGGACATCCTGATCCGCCTGGATCCCGACCTCACCACCCAGGCGCTGCTGAACCTGCTGATCAACGCCGCCGAGGCCGCGCTGGCCGGCGGCGGCGCTACCCCCACCGTGCGCCTCTCGGCCCAGCCGGCGGGCGAAGGCGCCGCCATCGTCGTCGAGGACAACGGGCCCGGCGTGCGGGCCGACCAGGCGACCGAGGTGTTCCGTCCGTTCTTCACCACCAAGCCCGACGGCGCCGGCATCGGGCTCAGCCTCGCCCGCCAGGCGGTGGTGAGCCAGGGCGGCCAGCTGATCCTGGAGCCCTCGTCGCAGGGCGCCCGCTTCGTGGTCGCCTTCTAGCGCGCTAGCCTGCCATCTATCGGCACTTACAATGTCAGTATATAGATGACCTGGACGGTTCCGGCGCGGCCGGACGGGAGGCGACGATGAAGCTTTGGGCGTGGCTGGGCGGGATCGTGCTGGTGATCGTGGCGGCCCTGGCGCTCGCCGCCGCCAATCGCGACACGATCTTCGCGATGATCGCCCATTCGCGGCTGCCGCACGTCGAGCCCAACCGTCCGGTCACCTGGGCGCAGGGCCCTGCGACGCCGGCGCCCGGCCGTCGGCCGCCCAACGTGCTGTTCATCCTGGCCGACGACATGGGCTACAACGACATCACCTTCCATGGCGGCGGGGTCGCCAGGGGCGCGGTCCCGACACCCAACATCGATTCCATCGGCCGCCAGGGCGTCGACTTCGCCAACGGCTACGCCGGCAACGCCACCTGCGCCCCCAGCCGCGCGGCGATCATGACCGGCCGCTACCCCACCCGCTTCGGCTTCGAGTTCACCCCCGCCCCCGTCGCCTTCGAGAAGATGGTCGGCACCGAGGCCGAGCCCGGCGCCCTCGTGAAGCCGAAGTTCTTCAAGGACCGGCTGAAGGACATGCCGCCCGGATCCACCGCGGCCTCGCCCACGGCGGTCAACATGCTGAGCGTGCCGGGCAGCGAGGTGACCATCGCCGAGGTCCTGAAGGGTCAGGGCTATCACACCCTGCACTTCGGCAAGTGGCACCTGGGCGGGATCAAGGGCTCGCGGCCCGAGGACCAGGGCTTCGACGAGAGCCTGGGCTTCATCGCCGGCGCCTCGATGTACCTGCCCGAGCACGATCCGGGGGTGGAGAACTCCAAGCAGCCCTGGGACGCCATCGACCGCTTCCTGTGGCCGAACCTGCCCTACCAGGTGCAGTTCAACGGCTCCCCGATGTTCGCACCCAAGGGCTACATGACCGACTACCTCACCGACGAGGCGGTCCGGGCGATCAAGGCCAACCGCAACCGCCCGTTCTTCATGTACTTCGCGCCGAACGCCATCCACACGCCGCTGCAGGCGACCAGGGCCGACTACGACGCGCTGCCGCAGATCAAGGACCATCGCCTGCGGGTCTACGGCGCCATGGTGCGCAACCTCGACCGCAACGTGGGCCGGATCCTGCAGACCCTGAAGGACGAGGGCCTGGACCAGGACACCCTGGTGATCTTCACCAGCGACAATGGCGGGGCCGGCTACATCGGCCTGCCGGAGATCAACCAGCCCTACCGCGGCTGGAAGTCGACCTTCTTCGAGGGCGGCATCCATGCGCCCTTCTTCATGCGCTGGCCGGGCCGGATTCAGCCGGGCTCGCGCTATCCCTATCCGGTGGGCCACATCGACATCTTCGCCACCGCCGCGGCCGCGGCCGGCGCGCAGGTCCCCAAGGACCGGACGATCGACGGGGTCGACCTGATGCCCTTCCTGCAGGGCAAGGCCAGCGGCCGGCCGCACCAGACGCTGTTCTGGCGCTCGGGCCAGTACAAGGTGGTGCTGGACGGCGACTGGAAGCTTCAATCCAGCGAGGCCCAGCACAAGGTCTGGCTCTACGACCTGGCCGCCGATCCCACCGAGAAGCGCGAGCTCTCCGCCGCCGAGCCGGCGCGGACCCGGGCCATGCTGGCGCTGATCGCCGCCCAGGACGCCCAGAGCGTGAAGCCCGCCTGGCCCTCCCTGCTGCAGGGTCCGGTCTTCGTCGACCATCCCGGCGGCGTCCCGCAGAAGAAGGGCGAGGCGTACATCCTCTGGGACAACTAGGCCCGCGATGAGGGTCGCCCTCACAGCCAGCCTCATGGCCCTGGCGCTCGGCGCCTGCCACGCGCGGCCGACCGAACGCGCCGCCTGCCTGGGGGGCCTGCCGCCCGCGGCCCATGCGCCCGCCACCGCCGGCATGGTGCTGGTCAAGGGCGGCGCCTTTCCCATGGGCGCGCGCGCCATGCGCCCGGAGGAAGGGCCGGTCCGGACCACCCGGGTCGGATCCTTCTGGATCGACCGCACCGAGGTCACCAACGCCGACTTCGCCCGCTTCGTGAAGGCCACCGGCTACGTGACCCTGGCCGAACGCCCCCTCGACCCCAAGGCCTATCCGCAGCTCTCCGGCGACCAGCTCAAGCCCTCCGGCATCGTCTTCGCCGGCTCCGACCAGGCCGCGGGCCCCGATCCCGGCCAGTGGTGGCGGGTCGTGCCGGGCGCGGACTGGCGCCACCCGCAGGGTCCCGCGAGCTCGATCGCCGGCAAGGACGCCCTGCCGGTGGTGCAGGTCGGCTGGGACGACGCCATGGCCTACGCCCGCTGGCTCGGCCGCGACCTGCCCACCGAGGCCGAGTGGGAGTACGCCGCGCAGGGCGGGCGCGGCGCGACCCGCTTCGTCTGGGGCGACGCGCCGCTCGACGACGCCCACCCGCAGGCCAACGTCTGGCAGGGGATCTTCCCGGTGCTGGATTACGGCGCCGACGGCTACAAGGCCCAGGCCGCCCCGGTCGGCTGCTATCCGCCCAACGCCTACGGCCTCTACGACATGGCCGGCAACGTCTGGGAGTGGGCCAGGGACTGGTACCGGCCGGGCCTCGACGCCGCGGGCGCGGACAATCCCGCCGGACCCTCGCAGACCGTCGCCTTCGACCCCGGCGATCCCGGCGCGCGCAAGCACGTGATCAAGGGCGGCTCGTTCCTCTGCTCGCCCAACTACTGCTACCGCTACCGCCCCGCCGCCCGCGAGCCCGGCCCCGCCGACACCGGCGAGAACCACATCGGATTTCGCACGGTGCTGCGGGTCGGGTCCTGACGGATAGGCTCCTGCCTGGCTGAACGGTCCTGTCCACCCCGCTGCTGGAACGCGTTTTGGGCAGATTTCGACCCGTTGCAGGCGTGGAGCGAGTCCCCTTTGCGAGCAGGTGCTCGCAAGCTAGGACTCAGGAGGTGGCCGTTCAGGGGGATCATGGGCGTCGTCGTTGATTTCATCGGGTTTGTCCTGCGGCGTTCGCGACGCCGCATTCCGGACCTGCGTTCGATCACTCCTGTCGCGACGTTCGACGAACGCGCATTCCACGACGCTTTGGCTCAGCTGGACGGCGCTCAGGCCTCCGAGGTTCTCGCGCTCAGGGCGGGATTCGCAGCACAGTGTTTGGAATACGGCCACGATAGGAGGCGGGTGGCCGGCGTCGCGATGCAGGCGCATCCCGATGCCGCCTGGGTCCTGTGCTTTGACGCAGATGGCTACGTACGAGAGGCGGCGCTGCGGCGCTTGACTTCGCCTGCAGGTTCGACTGGGCGGTTCGTCGCTCTCGCGTTGCGTCTGAATGACTGGGTTCCTGAAGTCCGAGCCGAAGCCAGCCATGCCCTCCTAAGAGTGTGGCCGCTCACTTCGCCCGATGTCATCGCGAGCACTGCGCCATATCTGCTTCGGCAGCGTTTCGCTTGGCGGCGATGGGGCGAGGAGGCCCTTTGCATCGACGAGGTGCTTAGCAACTCCGACGTCGCTGCGGCGGTCACGTCTCTGCTTCTTCAGGGTCGGTCAGGCGGTCTGGGTCGGACCTTAAGTCAGGCGTTGCGCCTCCCGGCCTATGACCTTGGCCTCGCCAAGCTGGCCGTTGAGGCGCGGCTCCCGGATGTCCGGGCGATGGCTATGAAAGCTATCTTCAGCGGCAAGGCCATCTGGCCTGTCGGTTATGGGTGGGCTTGGGTCGACAAGAGCATGGGCGAGCGTAGGCGGGTTGTGCTCACCGAAAGCCGGAAGCTCTCCGTGCAAGAGCCATTGGACCTGCTGGAGGCTGGCATCGCGGACCGTTCGGCGCTGGTGAGGAAGATTGCCGCGGATGTTGTTATCGAGCGCATGAACGATCTGCCCGACATCGTCGAGATCGCCTCCCGGCTGGCGAACGACAGGAGCGCTGCAGTCAGGGATCGCGCCGACTACATCAGACGCCACCGCATAGCTCCGGCGGATGTGATCGAGAGGTAGCCAACGTCCGCTTGCCAGCCGATGCCGAACCTTGGAAAGCCTGCTTCGGGGCCTGGCGGAAGGCCGATGCCCCCGTCCTTGAGCAGGCCGTGACCGGCGCCGGGTATCTGTGTCTTACCCCTAGAACCCCGCGCCCGGCTTCGTCCGGATGTTGAGCTGGCCGGCCAGGCCCGCCTTGCGGTGGTGCTCGATGGCCTGCATCTCCGGCGACATGGCCATGGCCCGGAAGGCGGCGAGCGAGGGGTATTCCGCCAGCGCCACGGCGTCCCACAGCTCCTCGACCTCGCCGAGCAAGAGCCCGGTGACCGCGCCGGAATAACGCACGCGGCCGCCCAGGCCCTCCACCAGCTTGCGCACCGCCTCGCCATAGCGGGCGTAGGCCTCCGCGCCCGTCAGGTGGCTGTCGGCGCCATCGACGTACTCGGCGCGCGGCTTGAATTTCAGGAGATTGACCATCACGAAGGCGCCGTCCTCGACGCCGCCGAAGAAGTCCATCGCCCGCTCGAGGTCGGGCGTCACCTGGTTGGTCACCTGCATCAGGCGAAGCCCTGCAGGCGGCGCTCGATCATCCCTTCGATCAGCAGGGCGATCTCGGCGGGGCTGTCCTCCTGCAGGAAGTGGCCGCCGGGCAGGATGACGTGCGGCTGGCCCTTGGCGCCGGGCACGCGCTCCTGGAAGGCCTTCTCGCCGCCGCGGGTCACCGCGTCGCCGTCGCTGAAGGCGGTGATGAAGGGCTTTTCGAAGCGCTCCAGCGCCTCCCAGGCCGCCAGGTTCTCGGCGATCGAGGCGTGGCTCGGCGTCACCGGAACCAGCATCGGGAACTGGCGCGCGCCCTCCTTGTAGCTCTCGTCCGGGAAGGGCGCGTCATAGGCGGCGATCTCGGCGGGCGTCAGGTCGCGGGCCGTCCCGCCGTTGACGATCACCCCGATGGGCATCTGCGGCACGGCCTGGCTGAAGTCGAGCCAGGCCTTGAAGCCTTCGGTCCAGCCCGTGCCCACCGGCAGGCCGGTGTTGGCCACCACCACGCCCGCGAACTTCTCGGGGAAGGCGGCCACCAGGCGCAGGCCGATCAGCCCGCCCCAGTCCTGGCAGAACAGGGTGATGTTCTCGAGTTCGGTCTGCAGCAGCCACTGGCTCATCCAGTCCACGTGCCGCTCATAGGTGTAGTCGCTGCGCGCCGTGGGCTTGTCGGACCGGCCGAAGCCGATCAGGTCCGGCGCGATCGCCCGACGGTCGCGGGCCACCAGGTCGGCGATGATCTTGCGGTAGAGATAGCTCCAGGACGGCTCGCCGTGCATCAGCAGCACCGGCGCCCCGCTGGCCGGCCCCTCATCGGCGTAGTGCAGCCGAAGCGTCGTCCCGTCGTCGTCGAGCACCGTGGCGTAGTGCGGCTCGAACGGCCAGTCGGGGAGGTCCGCGAAGCGTTCATCCGGGGTTTGCAGGACATTCATCGCGGGGGCCCCTCGGTTGACTTGCCGGTCTGATGCACCGAATATAGTGGCAATATGCGTGCCACTATATGACCAAATGGTCAATACAGGGCGGGCGGGAGACGGGCATGAGGCGTTGGCAAGTCGCAGGGCTGGTCCTGCTCGCCGCGGTCGTGGCGGCGGCGGGCGGCGCCTACGCCTTCCGCGGGCGGATCGCCATGGCCGCCATGGGCCGGCTCTACGCCCATGCGCTCGGCGACGACCCCTATGCCGGCCTCGGCGACGGGCTGCACGTGGGTCTCTGCGGCTCCGGCTCGCCGATGCCGGACCCGACGCGCGCCGGACCCTGCACGGCGGTGCTCGCCGGCCGGCGGCTCTTCGTGATCGACGTGGGCGCGGGCGCCCAGAAGAACCTGGCGCTGATGAACCTGCCGCCGGCCAGGGTCGACGGCGTCTTCCTCACCCACTTCCATTCCGACCATATCGACGGCCTGGGCGAGCTGATGCTGCAGCGCTGGGGCGGCGGGGCGAACACCGCGCCCCTGCCCGTCTGGGGCCCGACCGGCGTCGACCAGGTGGTCCGCGGCTTCGAGGCGGCCTATGCGCTGGACCGCGGCTACCGCATCGCCCACCACGGCCCGCAAGTGATCCCGCCCTCGGGCTTCGGCGGCGCACCGCACGCCTTCGTCGCCGACCGCGCGGCTCCCGACGTCGTGCTGATCGACGACGGCGGCCTGAAGGTCACCGCCTTCCCGGTGGATCACACCCCCGTGGAGCCCGCCGTCGGCTACCGCTTCGACTATCGCGGCCGCTCGGTGGTGATCAGCGGCGACACCGCCCCCTCGCGCCGCCTGGAGGCCGCCGCCGCGCACGCCGACGTGCTGGTCCACGAAGGCCTCGCCCCCGGGCTGGTGGCGATCCAGCACCAGGCGGCCGTGGCCGGGGGCAAGGACAACCTCGCCCACATCACCCACGACATCCTGTCCTACCACACGACCCCGGAGGCGGCGGCCGGCATCGCCCAGCGGGCCCACGTCCGCTATCTGCTGTTCACCCACATCATCCCGCCGCTCCCGGTGCGCGCGCTGGAAGGCCCCTGGCTCGGCGGAAGCCGCGACATCTTCCACGGGACGCTGCGCGTGGGCCATGATGGCGACTTCCTGAGCCTGCCAGCCGGATCGGCCGAGATCCGCCGCACCGACCGGCTCGCCACCTTCCGCTGATCCGGAGAGACGCGCATGACCGCTCCCATCGCCCTGTCCGGCGCGCCCGGCTCGCCCTACACCCGCAAGATGCTGGCTGTGCTGCGCTACCGGCGGATCCCCTACCGGTTCCTGCTGCCCAACAATCCGCGGCTGGCCGACCTGCCCCGGCCGAAGGTGCAGCTCCTGCCGACCTTCTACCTGCCCGACGAGACCGGCGCGCTGCAGGCCGTCACCGACTCCACGCCGCTGATCCGCCGCTTCGAGCGCGAATACCCCGGCCGCAGCCTGATCCCCGCCGACCCGGCGCTGGCCTTCCTCGACGAGCTGATCGAGGACTACGCCGACGAATGGCTGACCAAGGCGATGTTCCACTACCGCTGGTCCTATGAGGCCGACATCGCCAAGGCCTCGGCGATCCTGCCCTGCTGGCGCGGCTTCACGGTCCCCGACCCCGAACTCTCCGAACGCGGCGACATGTTCGCCGGCCGCCAGATCGGGCGCCTGCGCTACGTCGGCTCCAACCCGGTCACCGGCCCGGTGATCGAGGCCGGCTACCGGCGCTTCCTCACGGCCTTCGAGGACCACCTGCGGCTCTATCCCTACCTGATGGGCGAACGGCCCGGGTCCTGCGACTTCGCGGTCTTCGGCCAGCTCACCCAGCTCGCCGAGTTCGACCCGACGCCGATGGCGCTGACCCTGCAGGTCGCGCCGCGGGTCACCGCCTGGGTGGGGATGATGGAGGACGCCTCGGGCCTCGAACCCGCGGAGGGCGACTGGCTCCCGACCGATCCGCTGCCCGAGACCCTGGCCGCCCTGCTGGCCGAGATCGGCCGGGTCTATCCGCCGGTCATGCTGGCCAACGCCCGCGCGGTCATGGCGGGCGAGCGCGAAGTCTCCGCGGAGGTCGACGGCCAGGCCTGGACCCAGCAGCCCTTCCCCTACCAGGCCAAGTGCCTGGGCTGGCTGCGCCAGTCGCGCGCCGACCTGCCGGCGCCCGCCCGGACCCGCGTCGATGCGATCCTCGGTCCGGCCGGCCTCGCGGGCCTCTTCGCATGAGCCGCGCCCCGGCCGCGCCGCCCGCCGCCGATGGACGCCGGCGCCGCGGCGAGGACAACCGCGCCCGCATCGTGGCCGCCATGCTGGAGATCATCCACGCCGGCGACCTGACCCCCAGCGCCGAGCAGGTCGCCCAGCGCGCCGACGTGGGCCTGCGCACGGTGTTCCGCCACTTCCAGGACATGGAGAGCCTGTTCCGCGAGATGTCGGTGGTGATCATGGGCGAGCTCCACGCCGTCGCGGACACGCCCTTCCGCTCCGAGGACTGGCGCGAGCGGGTGGTCGAGCTGGTCGAACGCCGCGGCTGGGCCTTCGAAAAGGTCGGGCCCTTCCTGCGCGCCACCAGCCTGCTGCAGCGCCGCGCGAAATACATGGACGTCGACCACGCGCGCCTGGTGGCGGCCCTGCGCGAGATCCTCAAGCGCCAGCTGCCGCCGGCGATCGCCCGCGACCAGCTCAAGCTGGAGGCGCTCGACCTGCTGCTCAGCTTCGAGGCCTGGTCGCGCCTGCGCCGCGAACAGGGGCTGACGCCCAAGCGCGCGCGCGAGGTCCTGACCGCGGCCGTGCGCAACCTGCTGGAGTAGGCCCGCGGCGGGGAACAATCCGCACCGCCTCCTGTTGTCCCGCCGACGCAAGACGCGGAGGCGACCATGCCCGCCCAGCCGTTCCGGATCGAGGTCCCGGCCGAGGTCCTCGAGGACCTCGGCCTCAGGCTCGCCAGGACCCGCCTGCCGGCGGGATCGGCGGAAGACGGCTGGGACGCCGGGACCGACCCGGCCTATCTGGCCGAGCTCTGCGACTACTGGGCGCGCGGTTTCGACTGGCGCCGGCAGGAGGCCTGGCTCAACGGCTTCAGCCACTTCCGCAGCGAGGTGGATGGGATCGGCCTTCACTTCATCCACGAGCGCGGCAAGGGTGCGGACCCCATCCCGCTCCTGCTGCTGCACGGCTGGCCGGATTCCTTCGCCCGCTTCCTGAAGCTCATCCCGCGGCTCACCGATCCGGCGGCGCACGGCCTGCCGGACCAGCCGTCGTTTGACGTGGTGGTCCCGAGCCTCCCCGGCTTCGGCTTCTCGGACCGGCCCGACAAGGCCGGCCTGACCTTCGGCTTCGGGGACCTCGTTCACCGCCTGATGGTCGACGAGCTCGGCTACCGGCGCTTCGCCGTGCACGGCGGCGACTGGGGCGGCGCGGTCGCCGAGCAGCTGGCCCGCAGCCATGGCAAGTCGGTGATCGGCGTCCACCTCACCGACGTGCCGTTCTTCCACATGTTCCAGCCCCCCAAGGACCCCGGCCACGCCGAGGCCGCCTATCTGAAGAAGATGGAGGCCTTCCAGAAGACCGAGGGCGGCTATGCGATCGTCCAGTCGACGCGGCCGATGTCGCTGGCCGCCGGCCTGAACGATTCGCCCGCCGGCCTGGCGGCCTGGATGGTCGAGAAGTTCCGCGCCTGGAGCGATTGCGGCGGCGACCTGGAGCGCCGCTTCAGCAAGGACGAGATCCTCACCCAGCTGATGATCTACTGGGTCACCGGGACCATCGGCAGCTCGTTCATGCCCTACTACGACTTCGGCGCGGCCGGGCCGGTGCGCTGGACCACGGAAGGCGTCAAGACCTGGCTCGGCGCCTCGCGCGACACGCCGGCCGCCTTCGCGCTCTTCCCCAAGGACCTGGTCCCGCCGCCGCGCGAATGGGCGGAGCGGTTCTTCAACGTGATCCGCTGGACCGAGATGCCGCGTGGCGGCCACTTCGCGGCGATGGAGGAGCCGGACCTCCTGGCCCGCGACCTCGCCGAGAGCTTCAGCCCCTTGTGGGCCCGCGCCCGGGAGCATGCCTGACGCCCACGCGGCGCGGCGGATTCGGACGCCGTCTAGCGGGCCGCGGGCGCGGAATAGGCGGCGTTCAGGTAGTCGACGATCGCCTTGGCGTCCTCGTCGGGGATCTTGGCCCCGTAGGCATTGCGCATCTTGGCCACCTCGCCCTCCCAGAACGCCTTGGGCATGGCCCGCGGCTGGGTGCTCACATAGTCCGCCGAGTGGCAGACCAGGCAATGGGCCTGGGCCTTGGCCACGCCCGGCGCCTCGACGAAGCGGCTGGTCTCGGCCGGCCAGGCGAAGGTCGGCGGCGGCGCGGCCGGCTGGCGCGCGGCGACCGGCAGGGCGGCCGCGGCGCAGAGCCCGGCGAGCAGGGCCAGCGCCCCTTGGCGGGTCCCGCGGCTCACGCCACCACCACCCGCACGGGGTCGGCCACGTTGCGCATGTAGCCGGACTGGTTCCACACCGCGGTCAGCGGCTGAACCTCGCCGCTCCGGCTGCGGGCGCGCGCCAGCAGCACATGGCTGCCTCGGCCGAGCTGCACACGGATCGACCAGGTGCGGAACGAATAGCTGCCGTGGTCCCTGGCCAGCGCGGCCGGCGCCCAGGTCCTACCGCCATCGCTCGACAGGTCGACGCGCTCGATGCCCGCGCCGCCGTCGAAGGCGATCCCCTTGACCAGCACGCGGCCCGGCCCCGCCGTCGTCTGGCCGTCCCTGAGGTTGGTGATGAAGCTGCGCACGTTCAGGCGGCCGATCGGGCGCGTCTGGGTCGCGACGACGCCGGCCGGCGTGCAGGCGCAGTCGTTGTCCGGGATGCGGTAGGCCTTCTGCATCCAGTAGCTCTGCGACTGCTGCTCCAGCACGGTGACCTCGGTCAGGTGCTTGACCCAGTAGGTGCCGTAGTAGCCGGGCACGACCAGCCGCAGCGGGTAGCCGTTCAAGAGCGGCAGCGGCGCGCCGTTCATCTCATAGGCGACCATGACGTCGCCGCCGCGGGCGTGATCGATGCCGAGCCCTTTCACGAAGTCCGCGACGCCTGCGAGCTGCGGCCGGTCCGCGCCGTTGAACTCCACGGCCTGGGCGGACGCGTTCACGCCGGCGCGGTCGAGCAGGGCCTTCAGGGAAACGCCGCGCCAGAGCGCGTTGCCCATCATGCCGTTCCCCAGCTGGCCGCCGGCCACCCGGGGGTTGCTGAAGCCGCGCCCGTTGCCGGAGCACTCGTTGACGGCCGCCAGCTCGACCGCCGGGAAATCGCGCCGCAGGTCGTCGAGCCCCAGGTCCAGCGGCCGGCCCACGGCGCCGCCCACCTTCAGGCGGTGACGCGCGGCGTCGAGGTCGCGCGGCGGCGCGCCGGCCAGGTGATAGCGCACGAAGAAGGCGTCGTTGGGCGTGAAGGCCCCCTGGTCGAAGATCTCGAACGGCGTCTCGAGCTGCGGCGGACGCTCGGTGAGCAACAGCAGGGGTCGTTTCTGGGGATAGGCCGCGACCGGGCGCTCGCCGTTGTCGAACGGAAGCTTGAGGGTGGGCGCCGGCGCGGCCCGCACGCCCGCCCCGATCATCGCCGCGGCCGCGCCGCTCAGGACCGCGCGCCGATGGGCTGTTCCGCTGCTCACGACCGCTCTCCCGGCGAACACGTCGC
>Ga0207695_10004161_pt1 | contig 19868 bp, 16 predicted proteins | sample KBSC54metaG_FD_184354 | JGI IMG/M metagenome (GOLD analysis project Ga0207695, IMG submission 184354) | Corn rhizosphere microbial communities from Kellogg Biological Station, Michigan, USA - KBS C5-4 metaG (SPAdes) (version 2) | ecosystem: Host-associated > Plants > Roots > Rhizosphere > Soil... | reverse complement strand
GCGCGGGCAGCGGGATCTGGTGTTCCTGGCGCGGGTGTTCAACAAGTTGCTGCTGAACTTCACCTGGTGGGTGAACCGCAAGGACGCCGAGGGGCGCAACCTGTTCTCCGGCGGATTTCTGGGCCTGGACAACATCGGGGTGTTCGATCGCTCGCGCCCGCTGCCGACGGGCGGGCACCTCGAGCAGGCGGACGGAACGGCCTGGATGGCGTTCTTCTGCGCGACCATGCTGTCGATGGCGCTGGAGCTGGCCCGGAGCGAGCCGGCCTACGAGGACATGGCGTCGAAGTTCTTCGAGCACTTCGTCCACATCACCGACGCGATGAACGCGCTGGGCGGCACCGGGCTGTGGGACGAGCGCGACGGGTTCTACTACGACAAGCTGCACCTGGACGCCGGGGTGGCCGAGCGCGAGGTCCCGCTGCGCGTCCGCTCGCTGGTGGGGCTGTTGCCGCTGATCGCGGTCGAGTCGCTGTCCAGCGACGTGGTCGATCGATTGCCGGCGTTCAAGCGCCGCATGATGTGGTTCCTGGCGAACCGCCCCGACCTGGCGGGCCGGGTCAGCCTGAGCGGCGGCGAGCACGGCAACGTGCTGCTGGCCATCCCATCGAAGGACCGACTGATCGAGGTGCTGCGCACCATGCTGGACGAGTCCGAGTTCCTGTCCCCCTTCGGCATCCGCTCGGTGTCGAAGGTGCACGAGCGCGAGCCCTATCGGTTCTTCCACGCGGGCGAGGAGTTCCGGGTCGATTACGTCCCCGGCGAGTCCAACACCGGGCTGTTCGGCGGCAACTCGAACTGGCGGGGGCCGATCTGGATGCCGGTCAACTACCTGCTGGTCGAGGCGCTGGAGCGGTACCACCACTTCTACGGCGACGACCTGCGGGTGGAGTGCCCGGTCGGCTCGGGACGCTGGATGAACTTGCAGCAGGTGGCGCGCGAGCTGGCGGCGCGGCTGGGACGCATCTTCCTGGCCGACGGGGCGGGACACCGCCCTTGCCACGCGGGCGACGTTCGCTTCGCCCAGGATCCGCACTGGAAGGACCTGGTGCTGTTTCACGAGTACTTCCACGGTGAGACGGGCCGGGGCGTGGGCGCCAGCCATCAGACCGGGTGGACGGCGCTGGCGATCCGCTTCATCGAGGATCTGGCGCGCGCCCGCGCCGACGCGGCCGCGGGCGCGCCCGTGGCGGAGAAGAAGGGTCCGGACGCCGACCACGGTCACTTCCTGGCGGGCGCGGAGGCGGCGCCATGAACCAGCGGGACCGGGAGTGGCTGGAGACGGACGGCCTGGGCGGTTTCGCCTCGGGCACCGTGTCGGGGATTCGCACGCGGCGCTACCACGGCCTGCTGGTGACGGCGCTGTCACCGCCGGCGCGGCGACACATGCTGGTCAGCGGCTTCGACGTGGGCGTCGAGACGCCGGGCGGACGCTGGTCGCTGTCCACGCAAGGTTACGCGGGTGACGTCATCGCGGGTGACGGCGAGCGACACATCGAGAGCTTCTCGTGCGCCGGAGCGGTGACCGCCGTGCGGGGACCCGAGGCAGACGCCGCGGGCGGCGGACCCTGGCCCACGTGGATCTATCGCCTCCCCGACGGGACGCGCGTCCAGCAGGAGCTGCTCATGCGCGCGGGCGCGCCGCAGCTGTTCGTCTCGTGGCGTCTGCTCCGGGGCTCGCGCGCGCCCACCGCGGCGCCCGATCTGGCCTGGGCGCGACTGCGGGTCAGGCCCTTCCTCGCCGGGCGGGACTTCCACGCCCTGATGCGAGAGAACGGGGCGTTCTGCTTCGATCCCGAGATCCGGGGCGAGCATTTGCGCTTCCGTCCCTACGCCGCCGGGCCGACCGTCCTCGTCTCCTCGAGCGGCAGCTACCGGCATCAGCCGTACTGGTACCGCGGCTTCGCCTACGCCGAGGAGCGCGCCCGCGGGCTCGACCACCTGGAGGATCTCGGCTCGCCAGGGGAGTGGGAGTTCGAGCTGAGCGAAGGGGAGGCGGCGATGGTGTTCGGTTGCGAGCGGACGCGCCGTGATCCTGACATCGTGCCGGCACGCCAGGCGGTCGCCCTGGCGCGGACCAGCGAGCGCGCGCGCCGCGCCAGCCTGGGCGCCCCGCTGGAGCAGGCCGCCGACCAGTACATCGTCGAACGGGAGGCGGGCCGGACGATCATCGCGGGATACCCGTGGTTCGGGGACTGGGGGCGTGACACGTTCATCGCGTTGCGGGGCCTGTGCCTGGCCACCGGCCGCATCGACGACGCGTTGCAGATCCTCACGTCGTGGGCCGAGCTGGTGTCCGAGGGGATGCTGCCGAACTTCTTTCCCGACGCCACCGGCGCGCCCGAGTACAACAGCGCGGACGCGTCGCTGTGGTACGTGATCGCGGTCGGCGAGACGCTGAAGCTCGCGGCCGCCGTCGCGCCGGTGCAGCGTCGCCGCCTGCTGGCGGCGGTGGAGGCGATCCTGTCCGGGTACGCGCGCGGCACGCGCTACGGGATCCGCGCGACCGACGACGGGTTGCTGGCGGCAGGGGTGGCAGGCCAGCAGCTGACCTGGATGGACGCGCGGGTCGAGGGGCGCGAGATCACGCCCCGCATCGGGAAGCCGGTCGAGCTCCAGGCCTTGTGGTTGAACGCCCTCGCGTCAGCGGTCTCGCTCGGCTGTCCGTCGGCGGGGCGCTGGGACGAGCTGTTCCGGCGCGGGCAGGCTACCTTCGAGCGCCGCTTCTGGGACGAGGCCCACGGCCGCCTGTACGACGTGATCGACGTCGGGCACCATTCCGGCGAGAGGGACGCGACCCTGCGGCCGAATCAGCTGCTGGCGGTGGGAGGCCTGCCACTGCCGTTGCTGACGGGGGCGCGGGCACGCCTGGTGGTGGACGCCGTCGAGGGCGCGCTGCTGACGCCGCTGGGCCCGCGATCGCTGGGACCGGACGAGCCTGGCTATTGCCCGACCTACCAGGGCGGCGTCGCCGCGCGCGACGGCGCGTACCATCAGGGGACCGTGTGGCCCTGGCTGATGGGGGCCTTCGTGGAGGGGTACGTGCGGGTTCACGGCGGGACGGCCGAGGTGAAGCGCGCCGCGCGCGCCCGCTTCGTCGCGCCGCTGCTCGCGCACCTAGGCGAGGCCGGCCTGGGGCACGTCTCCGAGGTCGCCGACGCCGAAGCGCCTGGCCGGCCGGGTGGTTGCCCCTTCCAGGCCTGGTCGCTGGGCGAGCTGTTGCGGCTCGAGCGGGTGGTGCTGGTCGATGTGTCGAGCGCGGGCGAGCGTCGCTCGCCGCCCGCCGGGATCACGAACGCGGCCGTGGCGGAACCGCCGCCGCGTGCGTAACTGGTGGCGCCGGCCGACGTATCGAACGCGGAGGGAACGAGAGATGGACACCAAGAACTACTTCGCGGAGCAGGGCCTGATGGAGGAAGCGGAGCCCGCCCACTCGATCGTCAAGAGCCTCACTGGCCAAAGGGCGATCGTCACGGGCGCCAACTCGGGGATCGGCCGGGCGGTCGCCCTGGCGCTCGGTGACGCGGGCGCGGACGTGGTGGTCAACTACGTCTCGCGCGAGGAAGAGGCAGGCCGGGTCGTCGAGGCGATCCGCCGCTGCGGGGCCAAGGCCTACGCGCACCGCGCCGACGTCAGCGACGAGACGGAGGTGCAGGCGATGTTCGCGCGCGCCGTCGATACCTTCGGGACGGTCGACATCGTCGTCAACAACGCCGGCCTGCAAAAGGATGCGCCCTTCGACGAGCTGACGCTGGCGGCGTGGGACCTGGTGATGAACGTGAACCTGAAGGGCCAGTTCCTGTGCTCGCGCGAGGCGGTGCGCGTCTTCAGGCGGCAGGGCGTTCGCAAGGGGGTGTCGTCCTCGGCGGGGAAGATCCTCTGCGTCAGCTCGGTGCACGACATCATCCCCTGGGCCGGCCACGTCAACTACGCGGCGTCGAAGGGGGGCGTGATGATGATGATGAAGTCCATCGCGCAGGAGGTGGCGCCGCACCGGATCCGCGTGAACAGCATTTCCCCGGGCGCCATCCGCACCCCCATCAACGTGGAGGCGTGGAACACCGCCGAGGCCTACAACTCGTTGATGAAGCTGATCCCCTACAAGCGGATCGGCGAGCCCGCCGAGATCGGTCGCGCCGCCGTCTGGCTGGCGTCGGACAGCTCGGACTACGTGACCGGCGCGACGATCTATGTCGACGGCGGCATGACGCTGTACCCGGGCTTCGAGACCGGGGGTTAGCGGCAATGCCGTTCACTTAGGCCGGCAACGTCGCGGGAGGGCAGCCGAAACCCGGTGTGTGAAACGCCAGGAGGCGAGGGACGCCAAGACGCTGGAGGAGCCGGCCAAGGAGCTCGATGAGCGTGTCTCCGAGTTGCTCGCCGCTGCCAGCGAGGTCCATTGGATTCTTGGGCCGGGATTCCTGGAGTCGGTCCATGAGCACGCTCTGTGCGTGGAGCTCGGATTGAGAAATGTCCAATTTCGGCGGCAGGTTCCAGTCAGAGTCGAGTACAAGGGGCACCGAGTCGGTGAAAGTTTGCCTCGACCTGCTGGTTTCCGATCGTCTTGTCGTCGAGCTGAAGGCCGTCGAGGCGCTGGCACCGATTCACTCGGTCCAGGTCCGGTCGTATCTCAAAGCGACGGGGTGCCTTCTCGGTCTCCTGATCAACTTCAACGTGCCCTCCGCGGTGTTCGCCGAATCACTCTGACGCCTGACCTGGCGTCCTGGCGTCCTGGCGCTTAAGTGAACGGCATTGGGGTTAGCGGCGGGTTAGCGGTCGCGCGGGCCGGCCCCGGGCTTGTCCTGGCGCGGGCCCCCAGGTAAGAAATCCTGCTGTCGGTGGGTATGACGGACGAGCGCGCGGAGGATCACGTCCAGACGGGCGAGGCAGCCTGCGACGACGCCACGCCCGAGACCGTGGCCGAGCTGCGGCGACAGCTGGTGGCGGCGCAGGTCAGCGAGGCGAAGTGGCGGCGCGCCGAGGAGCTGCTGCGCGCACTGACCGAGGGTACCGCGGCCACCCTGGGGGGTGACTTCTTCCGCCAGCTGGTGCGGCACCTGGCGACGGCCCTGGGGGTCCGGGACGCCTTCGTCGCCGAGTGCCTGCCCAACCAGCGCGCGCGATCGCTCGGTTTCTGGACCGGCGGGCGCCCGGCGGACAACTTCGAGTACGACCTGGAGGGCACGCCCTGCCTGGGCGTCGTCGAGGGGTGTACCCGCTTCTATCCGTCGGGCCTGCCCGAGCTTTTCCCGAAGGTGAAGCTGGCCGGCGACCGGGCGCCCCAGAGCTACTTCGGCGCGCCGATGTTCGACGGCTCGGGTCGGGTGATCGGCCACCTGGTGGTGACCCACGATCAGCCGATGGTCGACGATCCGCTGTTGCTCTCGGTCGTCGAGACGTTCGCGGCGCGCGCCGGGGCCGAGCTGGAGCGCGCGCGGGCCGCCCACCGCGAGCGCGCCATCCTGGACGTCAACAACGCCATCATCTCGAATCTGACGGAGGACGCCCTGCTGCGATCGATCTCCGAGGCGCTGGGGCGGGTCGTCCCCTTCGATCGGGCGGCGCTGACGCTGCACGATCCGGCGACCGACACCTTGCGTATCCTGGCGCTGTCGGGGCGGCTGCCGCCGCGCAGCTATCCGGTCGGCATGGCGCTGGATCGCAAGGACAGCCACGTGGGGTGGGTCTTCGAGAACCGGCGCACGCTGTTGCGGCGCGATCTGGAGAAGGAGCGGCAGTTCACCCCCGAGCACCGCCTGTACGAGGAGGGCGTGCGATCGCTGTGCACGGCGCCGCTGGTCCTGGGGGACCGCTGTATCGGCACGCTGACCCTGGGCAGCACCACGCCCAACCAGTTCACCGAGGTCGAGGAGCTGTTCCTGCGCGACGTCAGCAACCAGCTGGCGCTGGCGATCTCGAACATGCGGGCCTTCGAGGAGATCGCGGCGCTGAAGGCGCGCCTGCAGGCCGAGAATCTGTACCTGCAGGAGGAGATTCGCGGCGAGTACAACTTCACGGAGATCGTCGGGCAGAGCGAGGCGCTGCGTGAGGTGCTGCGGCAGGTCGACCAGGTCGCGCCCATCGACTCGACCGTGCTGATCACGGGCGAGACCGGCTCCGGCAAGGAGCTGGTGGCCCGGGCCATTCACGACCGCAGCCCGCGCAAGGACCGCTCGCTGGTGAAGGTGAACTGCGGCGCCATCAGCGCCGGCCTGGTGGAGAGCGAGCTGTTCGGGCACGTGAAGGGGGCGTTCACCGGCGCGCTCGGAAATCGCGAGGGTCGGTTCAAGCTGGCCGACGGCGGCACCATCTTCCTGGACGAGATTGGCGAGCTGCCGCAGGACGCGCAGGTGAAGCTGCTGCGCGTCCTGCAAGAGCAAGAGTTCGAGCCGGTGGGCAGCAGCAAGAGCGTCAAGGTCGACGTCCGGGTCATCGCCGCCACGAATCGCGATCTGGCGGCGGCGGTCGCCGCCGGAAAGTTCCGTGGCGATCTGTTCTATCGCCTGAACGTGGTGCCGCTGCAGGTGCCTCCGCTGCGTGAACGCACCGGGGACGTCGAGTTGCTGGTGCAGTTCTTTCTGCAGAAGTTCGCGAAGAAGTTCGGCCGTCCCATCGGCCGGATCGCCCCGGAGACGATGGCGCGGCTGGTCGCCTACCCCTGGCCCGGCAACATCCGCGAGCTGCAGAACGTCGTCGAGCGGGCCGTGGTGCTGGCGCGGGGGGACACCTTGACGATCGCGCCGGACATCGCTCCGGCGATGCCCCCGCCATCCCAGCCGGTTCCGGCGCCCGCCCCTGATCCCGGGGGCGGCGAGTCGCTGAACGAGGTCGAGCGGCGCCACATCGAGGCGGTGCTGCGGCAGAAGAACTGGACCATAGAGGGCGAGCGCGGCGCCGCGCGCGTGTTGAACATGCACCCGAACACGCTGCGCAGCCGCATCAAGAAGCTGGGACTTCGCCGCCCCCGCGACAGCGCGTAGGAAAAGAGGTCCCCGCCTGTTTGCGGGCGGCGCGCGCGTCAGCGCGGCCGGCCGCTCACGCGGGCCAGCACCGGCAGCCACAGGGCGCCCAGCACGGCGCCGATGACCACGCCGCCCCCGTGGGCCAGCCCGACGTGCGCCCCGCCGCCGTAGGGGCAAAGGCCGTGCAGCGTCAGGCCCGAGAGCGCGCCGCCGACCGCGCCGATCGGCGCGCCCAGGTAAGAAAGGTTCACCACGGTCATCCGGCGCAGCGCGATCGAGGCCGCCACCAGCATGGGAACCGTGGCCTTCAGGCTGAAGGAAACGCAGTGCCACCACAGCGGCAGGAATCCCGCCCAGCGGGTCCTGGGCAGGATGGTGACCCCAGGCGCGTCGACGGTGAACAGCAGTCCCGTCAGCACCAGGGTCAGCGCCGCCAGGACCGCCGCGCGCAGGGCGCGGCCGGCGTCCGGCAAGACCTGGTGCCGGCGCGGCACCAGGGCCAGCACCAGCGGGATCGTGAACCCCGCCAGCCAGACCAGCGCCACCGCGATCAACCACGCCGGGGGCAGCGCGGAGAGATCCCGGCGCAGCGGGTAGAGGGCGAGCGCCGCCACCGGATACACGCACCCGGCCGCCAGCACCAGCAGCAGCGTCCGCAAGGGGACGCGCGTTCGCACCGGCTTCATGTCATCGAGGGACGCCAGCAGGGCGGGCGAGGCGGGCGGGGGCGGACCGGGTTCGCGCAGCGCGTGCAGGAGGTCGGTGTCGTCGAGGGGGGTGGTGCTCATAGGGCTGCCTGTTCGCGGGCGATGTCGGCGGAGGCGTTCGGGACCGCGAGGTCATCTCCTCTCAGTCGGTGGCGAAGCGCGACGTAGCCACGGTGCGCGCGCACCTTGATGGCGCCCACGGTGGTGCCCAGGATCGACGCCGCCTCTGCCGTGCTGTGGCCGTGGATCTTGGTCAGCAGCACGGCCTGCCGCTGCGTCTCCGGCAGGCCTGCCAGCGCCGCCATGCCGCGCGCGATGGTCTGCTCGTCCGGCTCTTCATGCGCCGGCTCGGCAGCGCCGCTGATGTCGACGGCGGGCTCGTGGGGAAGGTTGCCATCGGGGCTGACACGAACGCGCGAACGCCTGCGCCGGCGCAGCTCGTCCAGACAGGTGCGGTGCGCGATCGTGTACAGCCAGGGGACGGGGTTCGCGCCCCGGATGTAGACGTCACGGTGCTGGTGCAGCTTGATGAACGTCAGCTGCAACAGGTCCTCTGCCGTCGCGCGCTCCCTGACCAGACCGGTCAGGTATCCCAGGATGCGCGGCGCCAGCGTCGCGTACAGTTCGTCGAAGGCGCGCCGATCGCCGTCACAGTACCGGCTCATCAACGCGGCGGCCTGCGCGCAGCAGTCCTCGTCCTCGGAGCGCCGTTCAGCCAGCATCACCGTCCCCCTGATCCATGTGTTCCATTCCCAGCAACGCCCCCACGAACCCCGAGCCCCCGACCAGCTTCAGGCCAGCGCCGCGCAACGCTTGCAACAGGCGCACGCCCGCGCTGTCCGCGAAGGCGAGGCCGCGCAGATCGATGGTCAGCCCGCGCGCACCGGAAGCCTCCTCGACGACCCGTCCCAGCTCGTCGACCCAGGGGCCGACCAGCCGCCCCTCGAGCGCGATCCGGTCGCCCTCGGGGCCCGCCGGCGTCTTGCTGATCCTCAACATGACCGCCGGCCACTCAGCAAGCGCCAGGCCGGCCCGGACACCGTGAGAAATCAGGCGCTTGGCGGACCGTGCCGTCCTCCCACGAAGCGCGCCCACCGGATCTCGTGGGAGCCCACGACATCTCGTGGGCGCGCGTGGGGGCCATCGAAGAAGCGCTGGAACGCAAAAACGCCTCCCCGCGATCGGCCGAACAGGGGCCCATCGAGGGAGGCGAAGAGCGGCGACGGTCGGGTCAGGCGAGGGCGGCGTCGCGGGCCACGCCCAGCCGGTCGCGCAGGTGGTCGCCGACACGCAGGGCGTTCGCCATGATGGTCAGCGCCGGATTCACCGCGGCGCTGGACGGGAAGAAGCTTCCGTCTACCACGTACAGGTTGTCGACGTCGTGGGCCCGGCACATCGGATCGAGCGCCGAGGTGGCGCGGTCCTTTCCGAACCTGATGGTGCCGTTCTGATGGGCGACGCCGGCCAGGGGGATGCGCTCGCCGATGAACACATTGCGGGAGAAGACGCCGTCGTGGCACTTGTCGCCATGGATCGCGCAGCGCTGCTTCTTCATCAGCTGCTTCAGCACGCCCTGCAGGCGGGCGTGACCCTCCAGGTTGTTGGGCGTGTACGTCAGCACGATGCGGCCGTCGCGGTTCAGGGTCACCCGGTTGTCGGGGTCAGGCAGGTCCTCGGACGTCAGCCAGAAGTCGAGCGAGTGCTTCGCCATCAGGTCCAGCGTCCAGCCGGGCGCGATGGCCGGCGCTCCCGCCTTCAGGGCGTGGAGGTCCAGCTTGCCGACGAAAGAGATGTGCCCCATCGGGAAGGGCCAGTCCTCGGTGCCGAAGTAGAAGTCGTTGATCGCCAGCGTTTTCTGGAACACCGTCGGGTTCGGGCAGCGCGACAGCGCCATCAGGATCGAGTTGGTGTGGCCCATGTAGTGGCGGCCCACCACGTCGGAGGCGTTGGCCAGGCCCAGGGGGTGGCGGTCGTTCGCCGAGCGCAGCAGCAGCGCCGCCGAGTTGATGGCGCCCGCGGACACGACCACGAGGTCGGCGGCGTAGCGTTCCACGTTGCCGCCTCGTTCCACGATGACGCTGGTGACCTCCCGACCCGAGGGGCTGGTCTCCAGGCGCTGCACGTAGGCGTTGGTCAGCAGCTCGACGTTCGGGTAGGCGAGGGCGGGGTCGACGGCGCAGGTCTGCGCGTCGGACTTCGCGTGCACCAGGCAGGCGTAGCCGTCGCAGGTGCTGCAGCGGATGCAGGCGCTCTTGCGGGGATCCTTCTCGTCCAGCTTCACGCCCAGGGGCACGGGGAAGGGGCGGTAGCCCCACCGGGTCAGGTCGTCGTGCAGCTGCTGCAGCCGCGGCTCGTGGCTGACGGCGGGGAACGGGTAGGGGGCGCTGGCCGGGGGCTCGGTGGGATCGGCGCCTCGCTCGCCGTGGACGGCGTACAACCGTTCGGCCCGCGTGTAGTACGGCTCCAGCTCCTCGTACGTGATGGGCCAGGCCGGCGAGAGTCCTCCGTGGTGGCGCAGCTCCCCGAAGTCCTCCTTGCGCAGGCGGAACAGCGCCGACCCGTAGAACTTCGTGTTGCCACCCACGTAGTAGTTGGTGTGCGGGTGCAGCGGCTTGCCAGCCTTGTCCTGCCACACGTCCCGGGTGTGATAGCGGGCCTTGATGTTGACGGCCTCCGAGCTCCAGTTTTCCTTCTCGCGCGGAACATAGTCGCCGCGCTCCAGCAGCAGGATGCGCTTTCCTGATGAGGCGAGGGCGTAGGCCAGCGTTCCGCCGCCCGCGCCCGTTCCGATGATGATGACGTCGTATCTGTTGCTGGTCGCCATGGTCGTTGTCCTCGCTGGGTGTACGCCGCTAAATCGAGTTGGTTTCGCGCGCGGGCAACCGCTACTGGCCGGCCAGCGCGGCGGGCGCCGCGGCGGTGCCCGCGCCCGGGATGTTCAGGAACACGCGGTAGAGGCCGGTCCGCGCGGTCACGTACAGCGTGCGCCGGTCGGCGTCGCCCCAGGCGAAGTTCGCCGGCTGCTCCGAGAACTGGATGGTCCCCAGGTGTTGCCCGGCCGGCGAGAGCACCAGCAGGCCGCCCGGACCCGCCGCGTACACGTTGCCCTGCTGGTCGACCTTCAGCCCATCGAAGGCCTGCTCACCCGCCACCCGCGTCAGATCCAGGAACACCGTGCCATTGGCCAGCCCGCCGTCGGGCTGGACCTCGTAGCGCATGATCACCTTGCGGGTGACGTCCCAGTTGTCGATGTACAGGTACTTCTCGTCGGGAGAGAAGGCTAGCCCGTTGGGACCCGTGAGGTCACGCGACACCAGCTTCACCGCCCCTTCGGGCGTCACCGCGTAGACGCCGCTGAACGCCAGTTCCTTGCCTGGGTCGTCGAAGAACTTCGGCAGCCCGAACGGCGGATCGGTGAAGTACAGCGTCCCGTCCGATCGATAGACCAGGTCGTTGGGACTGTTCAGGCGACGGCCTTGGTAGCGGTCGGCCAGCACGGTCAACACGCCGTTCCGGGCCAGCCGGGTGACGCGGCGGTTGCCGTGTTCGTTGATGGTCAGTCGGCCCTGCTGCGGGTCCAGCGCCAGACCGTTCGAACCGGGCTGGCCGTACGCCCCGATGTCGACGCCGCGGTAGCCGCTCTTGGTGCGATAGACGGACAGGTCGCCGTCGGGGGTCCAGCGGTAGATGACGTTCGCGTTCGGGTCCGAGAACAGCAGGTAGCCGTCGGGGTGCCACACCGGTCCCTCGGTGAACAGGAAGCCCTCGGCCAGCTTCTCGATCCGCGGCTGGCGGGGCACGATCTCGTCGAGGGCAGGAGACAGACGTGTCACCCGTCCGCCCGGATCGCGGGCCGCCACCGCCGTGGGTCCTCGGTAGACGTCCAGCGTCGCCGATTTGATCCAGATGAAGTTCTGGGGGCTGGCAGACACGGGGCCGTTCATCCCGAAGATGGCGATCTGGAAGCGCTGGCCGGGACGGGCGTCGCGGCTCAGGATCACGCGGTTGGGGCTGCCCCAGCCCTTCACGACGTTGCCGCCGTTCTGTCCCTGCACCGTGGGCAGCTTTCCGTCGACCCAGATCTCGGCGTAGTCGTCCAGCACCACCTCCAGGGCCACGGTCGCGCCCGTGGGATCGAACCCGCCGATCCGCGCGGGGATGGTCACCGCCAGGCGGTACCAGGCGAACGACACGCGCCCGGTTCCGCGCCGCTGCTCCAGCGTGGTCGGGTCGATGCGCTCCCAGGCGCGATCGTCGAAGTCCGGCGCGCCGGCGTGGGGGACCACGTCGCGGGTGCGCAGGCGCTTGCCGCTGGGTTTCAGATCCGCTCCCGGCGCTCGCCCATCGACCGCGACCAGGTCGGCGTCGTGGTATCGCCACGTCGCCTGGACCAACGCGGTCCCCTCGCGCGTGGCGAGATCGATGACCGCGTCGGCGCGGCCGAGCGGTGGGTCCATGGGCGCGCGCACCGGCGCCAGCGCGACCGCGGCGAACAGAATGGGCAAGAGTGATGAAGGCATGACGTTTCTCCTGGTGGGGCGGGGCGCGCCGGGCGTCGCCTAGTGGACCTTCACGGCGTAGTAGTCGATCGGGCCCGACAGCGACTGGAACCAGTGCGGCACGCCCTTGGGGACGATCATCACGTCACCAGGGACCAGCTGGCGACGTTCGCCGCCCTTGATCGCCGCGCCCCGGAGCTCGCCCGGCTCGACGGTGACCGGGTCGACCATGGCGCCCCCGGTGACCACGGTCGCCGAGCCGGCCAGCATGTACAGGATGTCGGTGTCGGCCAGGTGGACCTCCGATTTGCCGGCGACATCGCGGTGGCTGGCGTGGACCTTGTAATCCGCGGTCTCGATCAGGGGCTCGCCCCTCACGAAGGCGGCGGCGACACGGTCCTTGTCGATCACGCGGACGGCCGCCGGCGCCGACGAGACGAGCGCGCTGGCGGCGATCTGCGCCAGTTCTTCGTCCTCCTTGGCGCTGGCCGCGCCGCTGACGCCCACGGCGCCGACGATCTGGCCATCGACGAGCAAGGGCAGGCCGCCGCCCAGCGGCGTGAAGTCGGGCAGCGCGGTCATCGCGGTCCGTCCCTTCGCGATCACGTCCTCGAAGAAGCGGGTGGGCTTCTTGAACTGGGCGGCCGTGCGCGCCTTGCCGATGGCGATGTTCGCCGCCGCGGGGAAGGTGCCATCGAGGCGATCCAGCGCCATGAGGTTCCCGCCCTGATCGACGACCGCGACCGCGCCCGTGGTGTGCCGGGCGCGCGCGACCTTCTGGGCGGCGCCGATCAGCTCGCGCGCGCCGTCCAAGGTCAGCGCCTTCTGGGGGACGATGCTCGCCGGTTCGGCGGCTCGCGCCCCCCCGGGCGAGAGCGCGGCGGTGAGGGTCAGGCAGGCAAGGGCGGTGGAGAGGCGGGTCAGGTGGCGTGTGGTGGTCGAGCGGTTCTGGATGGTCGGTCGCATGGCGGATCTCCTCTGTGGGCGCGGACGGGGCTCGGGTGCCGCGCGTGGTTTGGGACAACGGAAAGAGCGAGGTGAGCTCGGTGGCGAAGCGGCGCGGCGTCAGCGCCCGCCGGGAACACCACCGCAGAAGATGCAGGGCAGGCTGTGCACGACCTTCGCGCAGCCGGCGCGCCGCGAACGCGCCAGGCGCAGGTGCGCCTCCGACGCGAGCATCATTCCGACGAGGGGGGCCGTGAAGTAGATCCACAGATCCCGCCAGTTGCCGAGGGGCAGGGCGGACGCGAGCGTACGGGCGGGGTTCATGCTCATGCCCGACAGCGGCGCCTCGAACGTGATGTAGAGAGCCAGCGTCACGCCGACGAAGCACCCGGTGTACCTTCCCAGGCGCGGCGATCTCCCCAGGGACAGGACCATCAGCACCAGCAGAAAGGAGATCCCGAGCTCGGCCAGGAACGCCACCGTCGGCCCGGACGAACCGGGCAGGGTGGCGACGCCCCCGACCGGCGGGGCGAGGAACGCGTCGCCCAGCAGCGCGACCAGCAAGAAGACCCCCGCGGCGCCGCCGGCGAACTGGGCCAGGATGTAGGCCAAGGCGTCCCGACCGCCGAGCCTGCCCAGGCGGAACAACGTGGCGGTGAACGCCGGGTTGATGTGCGCGCCGGACCGCTGGCCCCACGGGGAATAGATCAGGCCGACGGCGGTCGCGCCCATCGCCACGCCCATCAGGGCGCGCCGAACGAACGGATCGGCGATCGCCTGATGCACCGGCGAGGCGGGGTACTCCAGCAAGGTCCCGAAGCCACCGGCCGATACCATGAACAGTCCAAGCCCCAGCGCCTCCATGATGGCCTCGCGCCAGTGAAGGGAAGCGCCTTCCGGCTGCGCCGGAAGGGCGGGGCGTTCGTTCGACGCTTCCATTTGCGGTTCCTACGCCGCGATCGCCTTCGAGTTACGACGTGGAACCTGGGAGGCCGTACCTTCGACCGGGCGCCTCGGCCTTGCGATTCGGTTTGCCATGTAGTTTGGTACGGTCCGCAGTTCCTTTTTCGGGCTGCGCAACCAGGTGACAGGAGGGGGAACATGAGGAGAGTCAACGTGGGTATCGTCGTGGCCGCATCGTTGGTCGGGGTCGTGGGGCGCGGAGGGGACCCGGTGAGCGGGCATTCAGGGCCGCCGCCGGTGACGACGCTGGTCACCCTGGATCCGGCGGCCGGCGAGCTGCCCGAGTCGCTGACGTCCGATGGCCACGGCGACCTGTATTTCTCGCTGGTCTCGGGGAGCGTGCGAAGGATCAACCCCGATCACTCGGTGGTGCAGGTCGGCTCCGTGCCGTTGCCGGCGGGCGCGCTGTTGACGGGGATCAAGGTCGGCCGGGACGGCTTCATTTACGTGTGCAGCGCCAGCTTCTCACCGTCGCCGTCCGGCGCGTTCGTCTGGCGCATGTCGCCGGTCACGGGCGCGGTGACCCAGTTCGCCAGCCTCGACGCGAGCGGCTTCCCGAACGATCTGGCGTTCACGGAGGACGGCACGATGTTCGTCACCGATCCGTTCCTCGGTGCGCTCTGGAAGATCGACAGCGCTGGCCACGCGGCCCTGTTCCTGTCCGATCCCCTGTTCGCCGGCAGCGGCACCAGCCCGGCGTTCACCGGCCAGCCGTTCGGCATCGACGGTATCGCCTTCGACAAGGACGCCAGCGAGCTCTTGGTCTCGAACGTCGACTTCGGGCGCATCATGCGTGTCGATCTCGACGACTGCAGGCCTCACGCGGAGGTGTTCGTCGAGGACGCGCGGCTGAAGGGGATCGACGGCATCGCCGTCGACCGCCGCGGCACGATCTACGCCGCCGTGAACACCCAGAACCGCATCGCCACGGTCGACAAGCACGGAACGATCGCGATCCTCGTGGAGGGCTCTCCGCCGTTCGACAGCCCGTCCAGCTTCGCCTTCGGCACGGGGAAGAACGACGAGCGGACGCTCTACGTCTCGAACTTCGCGATCGTCAACTCGCTCGCCGGCCAGCCCGCCCACCCTGGCATCCTGTCGCTGCCCGTGCAGACGCCCGGCCTGGCGCTGATCGGCGAAGAGCTCGATCACGACCGGCACTAGGTCGTTCGACGATCTGTGGCCGCCTGGGCACCGTCGGCCGGTGTGACCACAGCCGGTGACCGAAGTAGCTCGCGGGTGGGCGAAGCGCCGCGACGCAACGCCCGCCCGCGACGTCGCGCCTTTCGCCCTTCATTGATCTGCGAGGCAGGGGTACAGTGCCGGAATGCGGCTGCATATGCCTGACTCCAGGTCATCTTCTGGCTCCGCTCGGTGTCTGGCCCCGTTGCTCGGCGTGTTGCTTGCCGTCGGCGGGTGTCCGTCGCGCGAGCTGCCGCCGCCGCCCGCCCAGGAGGCGCCCAAAGCGGTCCCTGCTCCCGCCTGCGAGAAGGTGTTTCATGACCCCGCCGTCCGGGCGGGCGCGGCGAAGTGTTGCCACGGCCCGTCGTCTGAGATCCTGAAGAAGGCCGACCTGCTGTCGACGTGCGGGCGAGCGGACGTCGAGTATGCGGGCGAGTCCCAGGATCAGGGCGAGTGCCAGTTCCATTTTCAGCTGGGTGGCGACGCGAAGGACACCTTCGTGGCCATCAATCGCCCCATCATCCCCCCCGGCACGCCGGCGCCCGTGATACCCGATCCGCTGTTGCCGTGGACCTGGAAGAAGATTCAGCTTCGGGACGCCGTCGGCTTCGTGGTGAAGGAGGCGCCCAAGCATCCGGAGATGCTGGAGCAGCAGTACACGTTCTGGGCGGCGCGGGGGCGGCGCGTGATCGGCATGAAGATCGCCAAGAAGGCCTGCAGCGAAACCCAGGCGCTGGCCCTGCTGCAGAAGGCGATAGACGCCGTCCCCTAGCGGCAATGCCGTTCACTTAAGCGCCAGGACGCCAGGACGCCAGGTCAGGCGTCAGAATGATTCGGCGAACACCGCGGAGAAGGACGGGCACGAGGCCGCGGCGGCCCGGCAGGTCGCCGAATCCTTGGGCGCCCGGTGCGACGAGCGCGGGTACCTCACGACGCCGGGCGATCGCCAGACACTTCGTGATCTGGTGCTGCTCCTCGAGGCGAATCTGGGTTAGAGCCCGGGCATTCTCACCATCGGTCGTCACGCCACCGGACCACCCCGGCTCGAAATGCCGCCGCCCAGGTCATGTTTGCTACTGTTGAACGCGTGCGCCGCTTACTTCTCGTCGTGCCTGTCGCGCTGCTGATCGGGGGGTGTTCGTCGAAAGGGGGCGCGTCCGGAGCAGGGGGCCGCAGCGGCGGCACGGGCGGAACGGTGGGGAGCGGCGGCACGGGCGCCGTCAACGGTACGGGGGGAACGGGGGGCCGCGGCGGAACGGGCGCAATCGAAGGTACGGGTGGGGCCGTGGGCAGCGGCGGCACGGGTGGCGTCAACGGTACGGGCGGAACCGCCATCAGCGGTAGCGGCGGGCGCGCCACCGGCGGGCTGAGCGGTAGCACGGGCGGAAGCATTGGCAGCGGCGGAGGGTTCGGGAGCGGCGGCAACGGCGGACTGGCGGCAGGCGGCGCCGCCGGCGGTGGTTCCGGTGGCGGCGCGGGCGGCGCGGGCGCGGTCGATCGGTTCGGCATCGCGATGCTCAAGCCCACGATCTCTGGCGGCATGACCTGGTTCTCGAAGTGGGACGATGGACAGGCGCGTACTTTCAAGGGCGTGGACCCCGACGATCCCTGGTTCGACGCCGATCACGGCGACGCCAGCTACGCGACGGACGGGGCCGGCATCCTGAAGATCAGCGGCAACGTCCCGCGCATGTACGTGCACGATCCCGCGCTGACGGCCCAGTGGCGCGATGTCGAGATCACCATGTACTTCATGCGCGTCGCCGACAACGGCACCGCCTGGGGCGGCCTGGTCGCGCTCGCCCGCACCAACCACGGCACGATCGGCAACGAGAACGTCAACCTGTGCGACACGCGGGGCATCGACGCCCGCATGCGCTACGACGGGGCCATCGACTTCGAGAAGGAGACCAGCCACCCGAACTCGACGGCCATCCTGTCACGAAAGTACTGGGCGGACGGCATGCCCAAGAACGTCTGGATCGGCTACAAGCAGCTGGTCTACGACCTGCCGAACGGCGACGTGAAGCAGGAGCTGTGGATCGACGAGGCCGACGGCAAGGACGGCGGTTCGTGGGTGAAGCTGCAGGAGCACGTCGATTCGGGCACGGACTTCGGCGTGGGTGGCACCGCCTGCCAGTCCGGTATCGATCCCGCCGCCAAGCTGACGAAGGATCCCACGCGCATGGGATCGGAGTCGGGGAAGCCCAACATCACCGTCTACTTTCGCAGCGACGGTGTGTCGACCGACGGGTTGCAGTACAAGCGCGGCAGCGTCCGCGAGATCGCCCCCTGAGGCGCTCGTTCTGCGCGATACTGCTGTTCATGAACGAGGCCCGCGCGCGCATCCTGCGGCTCGCTGTCTCGCTGGGGCTGGCCTTCGGCCTCGCGTTGCCCATCACCGGAAGCGGCTGTTCGTCGAGCCCGTCCGCGCCGGGCAGCGGGGGCGCGCCCGCCGGCTCCGGCGGCGTCAGCGGCAGCTCTGGGGGCACGATGAGCACGGGCGGCGCCGCGGGCGCGGGCGGCGTACCGGGTTCGGGTGGCGTCATGGGCTTGGGTGGCGTCACCGGCTCGGGCGGAACGACGGCCTCCGGCGGCACCACCGGCGCGGGCGGTGAACCGGCGTCCGGCGGAACGACAGGGTCGGGGGGCAGCTCCGCCTCGGGCGGCGCGGCCGGCGGTCGAGGGGGCACCGCCAGCGGCGGTGGCGGGCAGGGCGGTGCCGCCGTTCGCAACGGCGGAAGCAGCGGCGCGGCCGGCGCGGGGGGAGTCACGATCCCCTCGACGATCACGCTCACCAGCCCCGTCCTCGTGGAGGGGGGAATGTTCGCCGCCGGCAACACCTGCGCAGATCCAGGGATGGGCTCACCAGAGCTCGACTGGACCCCCGGCCCGCCGGGAACGATGAGCTATGCCGTCACGTTGAGCGATCTCACCGACGGGATCGTTCAATGGGCGATCTGGAACATCCCGGTGCCCAGCGGGACCCCGACGAAGATCATTCTCCCGGCGCATCTCGACACCGTCGCCATGTTGACGACGCCCATGGGCGCGGTCCAGGTGAACGGTGTCAACGGCAGGGGCTATTACGGACCATGCCTCGCCGGTGGGACGCACACGTACCGATTTCAGGTGTATGCGGTCCCGACCGCGTCCCTGACGGAACTGACCAACAGCGCCGAGGTCGCCAGCGCCAGCGTGCGGGCCATCGCGATCGCGACCGGCACTTTGACCGCGACGTCCAACGCCACCCACTGATGCGCCGATCGAGGACCAAGGCGCGCACAGCCTGGGATGGCCCCCTTCATCTAGATACGCCGAGCGCAGACTCCCGAAGGTATATCCGGCCCCTCGGTCCTCAGGCCTTCCGTTCCATCGGATTCTCTCGCGAGCTCTGCTGGCCGAGTTGCTCGGCGAGCCCGATCAGGATTCCCTCGGGACCGCGGATGTAGCAGAGCCGGTAGATGCCTTCATAGTCGACGACTTCATCGACCACCGTCGCGCCCAGCTTGGCCAGGCGGGCCAGGGTGTCATCGAGATTCCCGACGGCGAACATGACGCGCAGGTATCCCAGCGAGTTCACGGGGGCCCCGCGGTGATCGGAGGCGATGGCGGGGGCGTCGAAGCGCGAGAGCTCGAGGTGGCTGTGGCCATCGGGCGTGCGCATCATGGCGACCTCGACCCGCTGGCCGTGCAGCCCGGTGACGCGGCCGGCCCATTCGCCCTCGATGGGCATGCGCCCCTCCAGGATGAGGCCCAGCTCGGTGAAGAACTCGATGGCGGCAGCGAGGTCTTCCACCACGATGCCGACGTTGTCCATCCGCTTGACTGTCATGAGGGTCCTTGGCGTCCACGACGGGCCGTCCAGTGGCGAACGCCGAGGTCGCTTCCCAGCGTACCACGGTCGCCCTGCGCGGCTGGCGTCAGCGCAACCTCGTCCTGCAAGCGGTGCGGCCCGCCGCGCGCAACAGCGACAGCGCCGCGGCGATCGGCGCGCCCATCGTCGATGGAGCGGCCCGCGCTCCGGCCCTTCGTGGATTTCTTCATCGCGCTACCGTGCCCACGCCCGGAGCGGCCCTCGAACTTCTGAGGGTGATGGGACGCGCGCGTCCAGGTTTCGCTCTCCAGCGCCTGATTCGGCCGCGGTCTCTCTTTGTGGCATGGTCGTTGCGAAGCCATGGCGCCCATGAACATCGAAGCCCGCTTCTCGGCGTCGTCTTCCCCGGCGACGCGTCTCGTTCCCCGGCGCGATCTCCGGTTCTTGATCGCCGTGGGCGTTCCCCTCGTGTTCCTGGCCGCGTGTGGCAGTGGGCAGATGACCTCAGGCACCGGTGGCGCCGCGGGCGGCACCACCACGGGCACTGGAGGGGCTGGGGGCAAGGGCGGCGGCGGAACCGGCGCCGTCGGTCTCGGCGGGAGCAGCGGCGCGGGCGGAAATGGGGCGGCCGGGAAAGGTGGCGCAGGCGGTTCTTCGTCGGGTGGGGTGGGGGGCGGCGGGTCGGGCGGCGCGGGCGGAGGCGCCGCGGGAGCGGGCGGTCGTGGCGGCGCGGGCGGAGGCGCCGCGGGAGCGGGCGGTCGTGGCGGGGCGGGCGGGTCGGGCGGCGGCGCCG
>Ga0207695_10004160_pt1 | contig 19870 bp, 19 predicted proteins | sample KBSC54metaG_FD_184354 | JGI IMG/M metagenome (GOLD analysis project Ga0207695, IMG submission 184354) | Corn rhizosphere microbial communities from Kellogg Biological Station, Michigan, USA - KBS C5-4 metaG (SPAdes) (version 2) | ecosystem: Host-associated > Plants > Roots > Rhizosphere > Soil... | reverse complement strand
CATCTACGGCTGCGACGATTGCCAGCTCGTCTGCCCCTGGAACAAGTACGCGCAGGCGGCGTCGGTCCCGGACTTCCAGGTGCGAAACGGCCTCGACGACGCGCGGCTCGTGGATCTCTTCGCGTGGACCGCGGAGGAGTTCGACCGCCGCTTCGAGGGCTCCGCGATCCGGAGGATCGGCCACGAGCGGTGGCTGCGGAACATCGCGGTGGCACTCGGGAACGCGCCCACCGCGCCGGAAATCGTGGCGGCGCTTCGCGCGCGCTCGGACGATCCGTCGCCCCTCGTGCGCGAGCATGTACGATGGGCGCTCGCGCGGCACGAGGCCTAGCCGCACCGCCGCCTGCACCACACCGTCGATGAACGTCGCTCGCCCCGCCATCCCCCGCGGCGTCTGGATCCTCGGATTCGTGAGCCTGCTGATGGACGTCTCCTCGGAGATGATCCACGGCCTGCTTCCCGTCTATCTCACCGTGGGCCTGGGCGCCAGCGCGCTCGCCCTGGGCTTGATCGAAGGCGTCGCGGAATCGACGGCGCTCATCGTGAAGGTGTTCTCCGGCACGCTCTCGGACCGGTGGCGCAACCGCCAGGGCATCGCCGCGGCGGGCTACGGGCTCGCCGCGTTCTCGAAGCCGCTCTTCGCGCTCGCGACGGGACCGGGCCTCGTCTTCGGCGCGCGCTTCCTCGATCGCATCGGCAAGGGCATCCGCGGAGCGCCGCGCGACGCGTTGATCGCCGACCTGGCACCCCCCGAAATCCGCGGCGCGGCGTTCGGGCTGCGGCAGACGCTGGACACCGTGGGCGCCTTCGCGGGCCCCCTCCTCGCGATCGCGTTGATGCTCGCGTGGCACGACGACTTCAAGGCGGTCTTCTGGGTGGCCGTGATCCCGGCGGTCGCCTCTTTCCTCCTCATCGCGTTCGGGGTGCGGGAGCCCGCCCACCCGCGAGGCGCCGATGCGCCGGCCGCCCCACGCGTGCGCTTCGACCGCGCGACGATGAAAAGCCTGGGAACCGCGTTCTGGGGCGTGGCCGCCGCGGGCGCGGCGTTGACGCTCGCACGCTTCAGCGAGGCCTTCCTCGTGCTCCGCGCCTCCGACCTGCACCTGGTCGAGGCGTACGCGCCCGCGGTGCTGGTCGCGATGAACGTGGTGTATTCCGCCGTCGCCTACCCGGTCGGAAAGCTCGCCGATCGCGTGGCGCCGCGCGTCCTCCTCTTCTGGGGCGTGGCGTTCCTCGCCGCCGCGGACCTCGTGCTCGCCTTCTCCGGGAGCCTCGCGGCCGCGGGGGTGGGCATCGCGCTCTGGGGCCTGCACATGGGATTCACGCAGGGCGTCCTCGCCGCCATGGTCGCCCATACCGCACCAGCCGCGCTTCGCGGCACGGCGTTCGGCGTCTTCAACCTGGCGAGCGGCGTGGCGATGCTCGCCTCCAGCGCGCTCGCCGGAGCCCTCTGGACGTGGTTCGGCCCGGCAGCGACGTTCGGCGCGGGCGCCTTCTTCGCGATCGCCTGCGGCGCCATCACCCGGGTCGCCGTGCGCGGAACGTGACCCGCGCCGGAACGTCGAACGCGCAGCGCCACCTTCCGCCGGGACCCCCATGACCTCGCGCCTCCTCGCCACCCTCCTCCTCGCCGCGTGCTCCGCGAGCGCCCATGCCCGGATCGCGCTCGACCGCGTCCATCTCCCGCCGGGGTTCGAGATCTCGATCTTCGCCGACGGCGTGAAGGACGCGCGGTCGATGGCGCTGGGCGAGAAGGGCACGCTCTTCGTGGGCACCCTGTCGGGCAGCGTCTACGCGATCGCGAACGACGGGAAGAAGGCCACCCGCGTGGAGACGATCGCCTCCGGGCTCGACATGCCGAACGGCGTCGCGGTGAAGGACGGCGCGCTCTACGTGGCGGAGGTGGACCGCATCTCGCGCTACGACGCGATCGAATCGCACCTGCCGCACCCGCCGAAACCGGCGCTCGTCTACGACCGGTACCCGCGCGACCGCGCCCACGGATGGAAATTCATCCGCTTCGGCCCGGACGGCTGGCTCTACGTGCCGGTGGGGGCGCCCTGCAACATCTGCGAGCCGCCCTCGCCCTACGCCTCGATCACGCGGCTGAAGCCCGACGGCTCCGCGATGGAAGTCTTCGCGCGCGGCATCCGGAACAGCGTGGGCTTCGACTGGGATCCCCGCACGAAGGAGCTCTGGTTCACGGACAACGGGCGCGACATGATGGGCGACGACATGCCCTCGGACGAGCTCGACCACGCGCCGAAGCCCGGCATGCACTTCGGCTACCCCTATTGCCACCAGGGCGACACGCCGGATCCGCAATTCGGGAAGGGCCACGCGTGCTCGGAGTTCGCGCCGCCCGCGGCGAAGCTGGGCGCGCACGTGGCCTCGCTCGGCATGCGGTTCTACACGGGATCGATGTTCCCGCCGGAATACCGCGACCGGATCTTCATCGCGGAGCACGGCTCCTGGAACCGCTCGAAGAAGAGCGGCTACCGCGTCGTCACCGTGCGCGTCCAGGACGGAAAGGCGGTCGACATGAAGCCCTTCGCGGAAGGGTTCCTCGACGTCGCGAGCGATTCGGCATGGGGCCGGCCGGTGGACGTGCTCGTGATGCCGGACGGCGCCCTCCTCGTCTCCGACGACCACGCCGGCGCGATCTACCGCATCCGCCCCGGCGCCACGCACATCTTTTGCCAACACCTGCCAAGGCCCGATATTCCGCCTCGACCGCTCCCATATTCCACCACCGTCGCGGCCGGGTACTGAACCGGGCGTGGCGGCGGCCGGTCCTACTTCCTCGGGCAGCCGTGACGACGGCTTCGCGAAAGGAGGAGATGAATCCATGCGCACGACACTGTCATTCGCGCTCGTGGCCGCGCTCGCCGCGGGCTGCGCGACCGAGGCGGAGCGCTCGGCCGAGATGCAGAGGGAAGTCGACCATATGGTGGCGGTATACGGGCCGTCCTGCGAGAAGCTGGGATACCCGAACGGCTCGGAGGGATGGCGCAACTGCGTCCTGCGGCTGAACACCGACCAGCTGCGCTACAGCTACCGGGCGATGCCCTCCACGACCACCTGCTTCGGGCATCGCGGCTTCTTCCAGTGCTCCACGTTCTGAGCGCCTGAAGGCGCCTCGCGGGCTCGCCGCCCATGAAGCTCGGGGTGGACGCCAAGGCGAAGCTCCTCTTCGCGGCCGTCGTCGTGGTCGGCTCCGCGTCGGTCGCGGCGTGGTACCTCGTTCGGGGAAGCGAATACACCACCTATCGCATCGAGACCCACGACCCGGTCTCGGGCCTCATCGCCGACGCGCCGGTCGAGTACCACGGCGTCGACGTGGGCCGGGTGGTGTCGGTGGAGCTCGCCGATTCGCGCACCGTGCGAGTCCTCATGCGCATCCACGACGGGGCGCCCGTCACGCGCGCGACCGTCGCCACGATCACCGCCCGCGGCGTGGCCACGCGCGGCTTCACCGGCTACGTGTACGTGGCGCTCGAGGATGCCGGCGGCGATTTCCGCCCGCTCGTGGCACGGTCCGGGGAGCGCTACGCCGAGATCCCGATCACGCCTTCCCACATCGAAAGCCTCGACCTGGCGATGAGCGAGGTGAACGGGAACGTCCGCTACATGACGGGGCTCCTGAAGGACATCCTCGACCGGAAGACGATCGCCTCCCTCAAGGACTCGGTGGAGAGCCTCCAGCGCGTCTCGAAGACGCTCGCCGACAACAACGAGCGCCTGGGCGCCCTCATCGCGAACGGAGACCGGTTGAGCCGCGAGCTGCAGCCCCTCGTCCAGTCGAGCCAGGACACGGTGAGGGCGCTCCAGACGCAGGTCCTGCCGGAGGCCCACCGCGCGCTCACAAGCCTGGATGACCTCTCCACGTCCCTCAAGGGGTTCGCGGCCAAGGTGGATCGGGACCCGTCCGTCATCGTGCGCGGCGCGAAGCCTCCGGCCCCGGGTCCCGGAGAGAAGCGGTGAGCGGGCCCGGATGGGCGCTTCCGGCCGCGGCGTGCGCCGTGCTCTGCGCCGCCTGCGCGCTGATGGCGCCCGCGAACGTCGAGACGCGCAGTGTCGTCATCGACAAGCTGCCCCCGCGCGTCGCGCATGGCGCCTCCCGCTCGGGCACGCTCCTCGTGCTCGCGCCGAACGTGGCGCCCGCCTACGACACGACCCGCATGGCCTACTCGACAAAGCCCTCCGAGATCGGCTATTTCGCCCACCTGCAGTGGGGCGGGCGGCCGTCGCAGATGATCCAGCCGCTGCTGGTCGGAACCCTGCGCGCGGCCGGGGCCTTCGGCTCCGTGGAGTCGCCGCCCTATACCACGGGCCACGTCGCCTACGCGCTGAGGAGCGAGCTCACCGAGCTGCGGCAGGACTTCACGGCCGTGCCGCCGGTCCTGCGGTTCGCGCTCCATGTCGAGCTCGACGACGAAGACCATGGGCGCGTGCTCCTCGCGCGCGACATCGCGGCGGAGGAGCCCATGGCCTCCGCCACGCCCGAGGCCGGCGCCGCCGCCGCGAACGAAGCCGTCGCGAGGGCGCTGGGCGAGCTCGCCCGGCGTGTCATCGCGGCGTTGGGGTGACCTGCCGCGGCCGGGCGCCCGGCAGCATGCGGGCGAGCGTCTCGTCGCCGGACACGAAGTGGTGGCGCAACGCCGCCCCCGCGTGCACGGCGAGGAGCAGCAGAAGCGTGTATGCGAGCCAGTGGTGCACGCCGATGAGGAGACGGAACGTCGCCTCGTCGGGCGGGATCATGTCGGGCAGGTAGAAGAGGCCGAAGAACGAGACCGGGATCGCCGCCGCGGAGGACATGAGCCAGCCGGTGATCGGGAGCGCGAACATGAGCCCGTAGAAGCAGAGATGGACGAACCGCGCCGCGACCTGCTGCCATTCGGGATCGTCGCCCACCAGTCCCGGCTGCACGCCGCCCGCGTTCCAGGCGAGCCGCAGCATCGCGAGCACGAGCGCGAGGATCCCGAACTCCTTGTGGTAGATCGTGAGCCAGACCTTCCGGGTGTCGAACGCCGTGTCCGGGAGGCTCGTCATGTACAGGCCCACGGCGGCGAGCCCGGCGAGGAGCACCGCGAGCACCCAGTGCATCGCGACGGCGACGAGGCCGTAGCGGCTTTCCGTGTTGTCGAGACGTTCCATGGGATCTCCCACCGAATCCTTCCGGTGAGATCGCGATGCCGGGCTCGCGTTCCCCCCTACCGCGTCCAGGGAGGCGCCGTCGCGGGGTCCATGCCGTAGCGCTTCACGGCCTCGGGCGCGCGCGCGTCCCCCAGGGCGGAAAGCGCGGCCACGGCGATCGAGTGCCGGTCCACCTCGAAGAAGCGCCGCAGGCTGGCACGGGTGTCGCTGCGGCCGAAGCCGTCGGTGCCGAGCGCCACGTACGGATCGCGGATCCAGGGGCGGATGAGGTCGGGCACCGCGCTCACGTAGTCGCACGCGGCGATCACCGGCGCCCCGGATTGCGGGAGCTGCGACTCGATCCACGTACGACCCTCACCCCGGCCCTCTCCCAAGGGAGAGGGAGAAATTCGCCGCGCGCGCGACGCCGCCATCGCCTCGCGCCGGAGCTCGGTGAAACTCGTGACGGAAAACACATCGGCCGCGATCGACCAGTCCCGCTCCAGCAATTCCGCCGCGGCGAGCGCTTCCTGGAGGATCGTGCCCGCGCCGAGGAGGCGCACTTTCGGTCCCTTGCCGCCGCCGGCGGCGTGGACGCGATGCATCCCGCGCAGGATCCCCTCCGTCGCGCCCTCCGGCATCGACGGCTGCGCGTAGCTCTCGTTCATGAGCGTCACGTAGTAGAAGACGTCCTCCTGCTGCCCGAGCATCCGGCGCATGCCGTCCTCGAGGATGACCGCCAGCTCGTAGGCGAGCGCCGGGTCGTAGGCGCGGCAATTCGGGATCGTGGAGGCGATGAGGTGGCTCGTCCCGTCCTCGTGCTGGAGGCCCTCGCCGGAGAGGGTCGTGCGGCCGGCCGTGGCGCCGAAGAGGAAGCCGCGCGAGCGCGAGTCTGCGGCGGCCCAGATCTCGTCTCCCACGCGCTGGAACCCGAACATCGAGTAGTAGATGTACATCGGGAGCATCGCGACGCCATGCACGGAGTAGCTGGTCGCCGCCGCGACCCACGAGGCGATGGCGCCCGCCTCGTTGATCCCTTCCTCGAGGATCTGGCCCTCGGTCGCTTCCTTGTAGTACGAGAGCTGGTGCTGGTCCTCCGGCTGGTAGAGCTGCCCGATGGGCGAGTAGATGCCGATCTGCCGGAAGAGGTCCGCCATGCCGAACGTGCGCGCCTCGTCCGCGATGATCGGGACGATGCGCTTGCCGAGCGCCGCATCGCGCAGGAGCTGCCCCGCCATCCGCACGAACGCGACCGTCGTGGACATCTCCTTCCCGGCCGCCTCGAGCGCGAACTTCGCGAACGCCTTCGCCTCGGGCGTGGCGAGCGGCTCGGCCTTCGTCGAGCGCACCGGGAGATACCCGCCCAGCTTCTCGCGCCGCGCGTGGAGATACGCCATCTCCGGCGAGTCGCGCGGCGGGCGCACGAACTCGCACGCCTCGCACTGGGCGTCCGCGATCGGGAGCGCGAAGCGGTCGCGGAAGGCGAGGAGCTCGCCCGTGTCGAGCTTCTTCTGCTGGTGCGTGGTCATCCGCCCCTGGCCCGCGGTGCCCATGCCGTAGCCCTTCTTCGTCTTCGCGAGGATGACGGTGGGCTGCCCCTCGTGGCGCGAGGCGTGCCAGTACGCCGAGAAGATCTTCACCGGGTCGTGGCCGCCGCGTCGCAGCCGATCGATGTCGTCGTCCGAGAGGTGCGCCACGAGCTCGCGCAATTCGGGGTACTTGTTGAAGAAATGCTCGCGGTTGAAGGCGCCGCTCGTGGCGGCATACGTCTGGAATTCCCCGTCCACGGTCTCGAGGAAGCGCTTCTCCAGCCACTGGTGGACGTCGCGCGCGAAGAGCGGGTCCCAGTCGCTCGACCAGAGGAGCTTCACCACGTTCCAGCCCGCGCCGGCGAAGAGGCCCTCCAGCTCCTGCACGATCGAGCCGTTTCCGCGCACGGGCCCGTCCAGGCGCTGCAGGTTGCAGTTCACGACGAGCACGAGGTTGTCCAGCTTCTCGCGCGCGGCGATCGAGAGCCCGGCGAGCGACTCCGGCTCGTCCATCTCGCCGTCGCCCACGAAGGCCCACACCTTGCGGCCGGCGGTCTGGGCGAGCCCCCGATGCCCGAGATAGCGCATGAAGCGCGCCTGGTAGATCGCGAAGAGCGGCCCGAGCCCCATGGAGCCCGTCGGGAATTGCCAGAACGTGGGCATCAGCCACGGATGCGGATAGGACGAAAGGCCCTTGCCTCCCGTCTCGCGCCGGTAGTGGTCGAGCGCGTCCTCCGTGAGGCGCCCCTCGAGGTAGGCGCGCGCGTAGACGCCGGGCGCCGAATGCGGCTGGAAGTAGACGAGGTCCCCGCGTTCGCCGCCGCGGAAGAAATGATTGAAACCCACCTCGAAGAGGTCCGCCGCCGAGGCGTAGCTCGCGATGTGGCCGCCCAGCTCGCCGCTCGCGCGGTTCGCGCGCACGACCATCGCGAGCGCGTTCCAGCGGACGAGCGCCGAGATCCGCGATTCGATCTCGAGGTTGCCCTGGTACGGCGGCTGCTCGTCGAGGCCGATCGTGTTCACGTACGGCGTCGCCAGCACCTGCGGGAGCGGGACGCGGCGCGTGCGGGCGTGCTGCAGGAGGCGGCGGAGGAGAAAGGTCGCCCGCTCGGCGCCTTCGGTCTCGATCAGCGCGTCCAGCGCCTCCACCCATTCCCGCGTCTCGACCGGGTCGGCGTCGGGGTCGTGCGGGTCGCCCACGGGGCGAGGAATGGAAGGGTCCATAAGGAAAAGGGGTCAGATACCTTTTCCGGCGGAAAAGGTATCTGACCCCATTTTCGCACTAGTTGGTTACTTCGCGAGTCCCTCGGCCTTCAGGGCCTCCTTCACGGCCGGGCGCGACGCGATCCCGTCGCGGTAGGCCTTCAACACCGGCCAGTCCTCGAGCTTCATGCCGACGAAGTTGGTCCACCCGAGCAGCGTGAAGAGGTAGCCGTCGGCCACGGTGAAGCGGTCGCCCAGCAGGAACTTCTTGCCGCCCAGCTGCTTCGAGAGCCAGTCGAAGCGGTTCGCGAGGCGCTTGCGGGCGACGGGCTTGTAGTCCTCCGGCGTCTCGGGCGAGAAGAGCGGCGAGAAGCCCTTGTGGATCTCGGAGGTGAGGAAGTTCAGCCACTCCTGCAGGCGCACGCGCTCGAGCGTGCCGGGCTTGGGCGCGAGCCCCGAATCGGGCTTCCGGTCCGCGAGGTACTGCACGATCGCGGGGCCTTCGGTCAAGCGCGTGCCGTCGTCCAGCTCGAGCACCGGCACGTAGCCCTTGCCGTTCACGCCGTAGAAATCGCCGCCGCCGTCGAACGTGTGCGTCTTCGTGTCGACCTTCACCAGGTCGAACGGTTGGCCCAGCTCGCGAAGCGCGATGTGGGGCGAAAGGGAGCAGGCTCCCGGGGAGTAGTAGAGCTTCATCGGTCCATCTCCAGGCGATGCGGTTGTGGGGGAACGGCGAGGATATTGCGACCGGTATCCTTTGTGAAGTAGGATATCCAAAGTACGTCAGGTTCCCAAAGGATACCATGAAGCGCTTCGACGCCTTTTCCGCGCAGTGCCCCGCCCGCGAGATCCTGGCCAGCATCGCCAACAAATGGACGGTGCTCGTCCTGGGCGTCCTCACGGAGGACACCACGCGCTTCAACGAGCTGCGCCGGCGCGTGCAGGGGGTGACCCAGAAGGCCCTCACGCAGACGCTTCGCGACCTCGAGCGCCTGGGCCTCGTCTCCCGGCGGATCTACGCCGAGGTGCCCCCGCGCGTCGAGTACACCCTCACGCCGCTCGGCGAATCGCTCGTGAAGGTGCTGGACAGCATCCGCGAGTGGACGGAGCGGCACGCCCCGGACGTGATGCAGGCGCAGCAGCGCTTCGAGAAGCAGCGGGCGGCCCGCGCGGCGAGGGTTTGACGGGCCGCGCGCCCGCCCGTCACGAAACGGTCACGCCCGCTCCCTACAGTCGTGGAAATCCACGACGAAGACAGGGAATGAGCATGCGCATCGCACGGATCCTCGCCTCGGCGGCCCTCGCCGGAACGGTCCTTCTTTCGCCCGCGTTCGCCGCCGAGATCACCGGCGCCGGAGCGACCTTCCCGTATCCGATCTACGCGAAATGGGCCGACGCCTACCGCAAGGAGACCGGCATCCGCCTCAACTACCAATCCATCGGGAGCGGCGGCGGCATCAAGCAGATCGCCGCGAAGACGGTCGACTTCGGCGCCTCCGACATGCCGTTGAAGCCCGAGGACCTGGAGAAAGAGGGCCTCGTGCAGTTCCCGACGGTGATCGGCGGGGACGTGCCCGTGCTGAACCTGAAGGGCGTGGGCCCCGGGCAGCTCAAGCTCTCCGGCGAGACGCTGGCCGGCATCTTCCTCGGCAAGATCACGAGATGGAACGACCCCGCGATCGCGAATCTCAACCCCGGCCTCGCCCTCCCGGCCACGGCGATCAGCGTCGTCCATCGCTCGGACGGATCGGGCACCACGTTCATCTGGACCCACTACCTCTCCCAGGTGAGCCCGGAATGGAAGTCGAGCGTGGGCGAAGGCACGTCCGTCAAATGGCCGGCCGGCGTGGGCGGCAAGGGGAACGAGGGCGTGGCCTCCTACGTGCAGCGGATCCAGGGCTCGATCGGCTATGTCGAGTACGCGTACGTGCTGCAGAACAAGATGGCCTACGCGAAGGTGAGGAACCGGGAGGGCCGCTTCGTCGACCCCAGCGCGAAGGGCTTCCAGGCGGCGGCCGCCGGGGCGGACTGGGGCGCCGCGCCGGGGATGTACCTCATCCTCACGGACGCGCCGGGCGCGGATGCGTGGCCCATTGCGGGCGCGACGTTCATCCTGATGCACAAGGTCCAGGAAAAGCCGGCGACCGCGCGGGAAGTGCTCCGCTTCTTCGACTGGGCCTACGCGAAGGGCGACAAGATGGCCGAATCGCTCGACTACGTGCCGCTGCCGGACAAGGTGGTGAAGCTGATCGAGGCCAACTGGAAGCAGCACATCCGGGACCGCTCCGGGAAATCGGTCCTCTAGCAGCCAGGCGCGTGCCATGAGCGCAGTGCTGGATAATGGGGGCTTCGCGACCGCGGACGGTACCGCGGTCGCTTCACTTTCGCCCAGGCCCTCCGTGCTCCGAAACAACGCGCTCATGGACGCGCTCTTCCGGAACCTCACGCGGTTCTTCGCGTTCGCGGTCCTGGCACTCCTGGGGGCGATCCTCTTCTCGCTCCTCGCGGGGAGCCTCCCCGCGATCCACCGGTTCGGGGTCGACTTCCTCGCGAGCGCCGCGTGGGACCCCGTGAGGAAGGATTTCGGCGCCTGGGTGCCCATCTACGGGACGCTCGTCACCTCCGCCGTCGCGCTCGCGATCGCGATCCCGGCGAGCTTCGGGATCGCGGTCTTCCTCACGGAGCTCTCGCCCGTGTGGCTGCGCCGCCCGCTCGGGACCGCGATCGAGCTCCTCGCCGCCATCCCCAGCATCATCTACGGCATGTGGGGCCTCTTCGTCTTCGCGCCCCTCTTCCAGGAGTACGCGCAGCCCTTCCTCGCGGCGACGCTGGGCAACGTGCCGTGGCTGGGCGCGCTCTTCGCGGGCCCCCCGATGGGCATCGGCATGCTCACCGCCGGGATCATCCTCGCGGTCATGGTGATCCCCTTCATCGCGGCCGTGATGCGCGACGTCTTCGACGTCGTGCCGCCGATGCTCAAGGAATCGGCCTACGGCCTGGGCTCGACCACGTGGGAGGTGGTCTGGCGGGTGGTGCTGCCGTATACGAAGGTGGGCGTGATCGGCGGGATCATGCTGGGGCTCGGGCGCGCGCTGGGCGAGACCATGGCGGTCACCTTCGTGATCGGGAACGCGCACGACTTCAGCGCGTCGCTCTTCATGCCGGGGAATTCCATCGCCTCGGCGCTCGCGAACGAGTTCAACGAGGCGGTGGGCGACCTCTACTCCTCGGCCCTGATCGAGCTGGGCCTGATCCTCTTCCTCATCACGACGATCGTGCTCGCGTGCTCGAAGCTGCTCCTCCTGCGGCTCGCGCGCCACGAAGGCGCGGCGGCGTAGCCATGGCGATCGCCTCCACCGGCAATCCCACGTACCGGCGGCGGCGCCGGACGAACGCGGCGATGATGGCGCTCTCGACCCTCGCGCTCGCCTTCGGCCTCTTCTGGCTCGTGTGGATCCTGGGCGTGCTCCTCTACGAGGGCGCGGGGGCGCTCCGGCCCTCGCTCTTCCTCCAGATGACGCCGCCCCCCGGATCGGACGGCGGGCTCGCGAACGCGCTCTCCGGAAGCCTCCTCATGGCGGGCGCGGGGACGCTCATCGGCACGCCCGTGGGCATCCTCGCGGGAACCTATCTCGCCGAGTACGGCCGGCGCGGCTGGCTCGCCCCCGCCACGCGCTTCGTGAACGACGTGCTCCTCTCCGCGCCCTCCATCGTGATCGGCCTCTTCGTCTACTCCGTCTACGTCGCGCGGGCGAAGCACTTCTCGGGATGGGCCGGCGCCTTCGCGCTCGCGATCATCGTGATCCCCGTCGTCGTCCGCACGACCGACGACATGCTGAAGCTGGTGCCGAACAGCCTCCGCGAGGCGGCGATGGCGCTCGGGTGCCCCAGCTGGAAGATGGTCGTGATGGTCTCCTACCGCGCCGCGCGCGCCGGCATCCTCACCGGCATCCTGCTTGCCGTGGCGCGCATCGCCGGCGAGACCGCGCCCCTCCTCTTCACCGCGCTCAACAACCAGTTCTGGTCCGCGGACCTGAACCGCCCGATGGCGAACCTGCCGGTCGTGATCTTCCAGTTCGCGATGAGCCCCTACGACGACTGGCATCGCCTCGCGTGGGGAGGTGCCGCCGTCATCACGCTCTTCGTGCTCGGGCTCAACATCGCCGCGCGCATCGTCTTCCGGCGGAAGTAGATCCCATGAACGCCGTGGCCCAGCTCGCCGCCCAGCGCAATCCCGCGAAGATCACGGTGCGGAACCTCGACTTCTACTACGGCGCCTTCCACGCCTTGAAGCGCGTGGCGCTCGAGGTCCCGGAGAAGCGCGTGACCGCCTTCATCGGGCCCTCCGGCTGCGGGAAGTCCACGCTGCTTCGCACCTTCAACCGCATGTTCGCGCTCTACCCGGACCAGAGGGCGACGGGCGAGATCGTGCTCGACGGCGAGAACATCCTCGCCTCGAAGACCGACGTCTCGATCCTGCGCGCCAAGGTGGGGATGGTGTTCCAGAAGCCCACCCCCTTCCCCATGTCGATCTACGACAACATCGCCTTCGGCGTGCGGCTCTTCGACGACCTCACGCGCGCGCGCATGGACGAGCGCGTGGAATGGGCGCTCACCAAGGCCGCGCTCTGGAAGGAGGTGAAGGACAAGATGCACCAGAGCGGGTTGAGCCTTTCCGGCGGCCAGCAGCAGCGCCTGTGCATCGCGCGCGCGATCGCGGTGCGCCCCGAGGTGCTCCTGCTGGACGAGCCCTGCAGCGCGCTCGATCCCATCTCCACCGCGAAGGTGGAGGAGCTCATCACCGAGCTCAAGGACGACTACACCGTCGTCATCGTCACGCACAACATGCAGCAGGCCGCGCGGGTCTCGGACTTCACCGCGTACATGTACCTGGGGGAGTTGATCGAGTTCGGCGACACGGACCAGGTCTTCCTCAAGCCCGCCAGGCAGGCGACCGAGGACTACATTACCGGGCGCTTCGGATAGCGCGCGCTTTCAGCGGCGCACGCCCCGCCAGTAGCTCGCCGACGCGACGACGCCCAACGCCGCGAGGACGCCGATCGAGGCGTTCTGGCCGAGGCCCGCCGCGAGGAGCGCGGAGTACGACGCGGGTGCCAGCGCCTTGGCATAGGACGCGAAGCGCGAAAGGTGCCCCAGGAGCCCGCCCAGCCCCTCGCGGCCGAAGAGCTCCGCGGGTGCGGTCCCGCGCACCACGGTGAGGAGGCCGTTCCCGCAGCCGTACGCCCCCACGAAGAGCACGGCCGCGACGCCGAAGCCGCGCACGCCGAGGAGCGTCACGACCGCCGCCACCATCAGCCCGAAGGAGACGAAGCCCACGGCGACCGCGCGCACGCGCCGCGCGAAGGTCATCTCGACGATGCGCCCCGCGACCTGCATCGGCCCCACCAGCATCGAAAGCGCCACCGCCTGGGTCGCGGTGAGCCCGGCGGTGGTGAGGAGGCCGATCATGTGGACCGCCACGACGCCGAAGATGAACGTCGCGAGCGCGAAGCTCGCGTTGATCCACGGCAGGCGCGGATCGCGGCGCGCGGGAGACTCCACGACCGGTGCGTGCTGCGCGCGATCGGATCGCGCGCCGACCGGCGGCACGAACACGAGGTGGATCGGGAGGCAGAGGAGCGCGTTCATCGCGGCGTAGATGCCGAAGGTCGCGCGCCAGCCCCACGCGTCCATCAGGAGCTGCGAGAGCGGCCAGAAGACCGTGCTCGCGAAGCCGCCGTAGAGTGTCAGCGCCGTCACGGCGCGCCGGTAGCGCTCGCCCGTGTGCTGGGAGAGCGTCGCGAACGCGGGATCGTAGAGGCAGGCCGCCATCGCGGCACCCGCGACGAGCCAGCCCACGACCATCACGTAGGCGTTCGGGGCCGCCGCGAGGATCGCCATCGCGAGCGTCCCCAGGATCGATCCGCCGGAAAGCACGAGCCGTCCGCCGCGCGCGTCGACCATGCGACCCGCCGCGGGCGCCCACCATCCGGACACGAGCAACCCCGCGGTGAAAGCGCCGAAGAGGAAGAGGGGGGTCACCGCGAGGTCGCGCTCCATCGCGGGACCGAGCACGCCGATCGCGTAGAAGAGCGTGCCCCAGGAGACGATCTGCGCGATCCCGAGGGTGGAGACGAGGAGCGCCATGGGCGGCGCGGCCGCGCCGGACGCGGAGGCGGCGGCCGTGGTCTTCACGCCGCGAGGATGGGCGAAAGCCGCCCGCGCGTCAACGCCGCGCTAGATCTCGACCTGCGTCCCCAGCTCCACCACGCGATTGGTGGGCACGTTGAAATAGTCCGTGATGCTGCCGGAGTTCCGCGCGAGGGCCGCGAAGATGCGCTCCCGCCAGAGCGCCATGCCGCCCGCGGCGCCCACGGGAACGATCGTTTCGCGCGAGAGGAAGTACGAGACGTCCATGGGATCGAAGGCGAGGCCGTGGGGCGCGCAGAGCTCGAGTGCCAGGCCCACGTCCGGACGGTCCATGAATCCGTATCGCGCCTGCACGCGCCAGCAATCGTTTCCCAGCGCCTCGCAGCTCACGCGGTCCTCGGGTGCCACCCACGGGACCTCCTCGAACTCGACGGTGAGGAAGACGTTTCGCGCGTGGAGCACCTTGTAGTGCTTGAGGCTGTGCATGAGGGCATGCGGCGTCGCTTCCGGGGCGGACGTGAGGAAGACGCCCGTGCCGGGCACGCGCTGCGGGGGAGACACGAAGAGCGACTTGAGGAAGGACTTGAGGGGCCACGCGGCGCTTCGCAGCCGCTCGAGGAGGAGCGCCCGCCCGCGCTTCCACGTGATCATGATCGTGAAGACGACGGCGCCCAGGAGGAGCGGGAACCAGCCGCCCTCCAGCACCTTGTGCATCGCCGCGGCGAAGAAGGCCAGGTCCACGAGCAGGAAGAAGCCGGTCACCGCGAGGCAGATCCCGAGCGGATAGCCCCAGCGGTCGCGGATCACGAAGTACGTGAGGAAGCTCGTGACGAGCATCGTGCCCATCACGGCCACGCCGTACGCGGAGGCGAGACGCGTGGACGAGCCGAAGCCGATGACGGCGAGGGCCACCACCACGAGAAGCGTCCAGTTCACGGCGGGTACGTAGATCTGCCCCATCGTGGTCTCCGACGTGTGGCGGACCGCCATGCGGGGCAGGTATCCCAGCTGGATCGCCTGCTGCGTCATGGAGTACGCGCCCGAGATCGTCGCCTGCGACGCGATCACGGTCGCGGCGGTGGCGAGCGCCACCATCGGGTAGAGCGCCCACGCGGGAAACGCGAGGTAGAACGGGTTGTCGAGCGCCTTCGGATCCACGAGGAGGAGCGCGCCCTGGCCGAAGTAGTTGAGCACCAGCGCGGGAGCCACCAGGCCGAACCACGCGACCCGGATCGCGCGCTTCCCGAAATGGCCCATGTCCGCGTAGAGCGCCTCGGCGCCGGTGAAGGCGAGGAGCACGGAGCCCAGCACGATGAAGGACGCGAAGCCGTGGTCCGTCACGAAATGGAACGCGTGCGCGGGATCGAGCGCGGCCAGGATCGCGGGCGCTTTCGCGATGTTCCAGGCGCCGGCCGCTCCGATCGCGAGGAACCACAGCGCGCACACCGGGCCGAAGAGGAGCCCCACCAGTCCGGTGCCGTGCTTCTGGAGGAGGAATAGCCCCACCAGGATCCCCGTGGCGATCGGAATGATGTACGGATGGAAGGCCGTCGTCCCCACCTCGAGGCCTTCCACGGCCGAGAGCACCGAGATCGCCGGCGTGAGGACCGCGTCGCCGTAGAAGAGCGCCGCCCCGAAGACGCCGCTCATGACGATGGCGGCGGCCAACCGGGGACCGGCCTTCGCGGACGAGGTGGCGAGTGCCAGGAGCGCCATGATCCCGCCCTCCCCGCGGTTGTCCGCGCGCAGGACCAGCGTCACGTACTTGAGCGACACCACGACCATCAGGGCCCAGAAGATCGCCGAGGCGCCGCCGAGGATCGATTCGGCGGTGAGCGGGATGCCGTGCGCCGGATTGAACGTCTCCTTCACCGCGTAGAGCGGGCTCGTGCCGATGTCGCCGTAGACCACGCCCAGCGCGAGGAGGGTGAGCGCGGCCGTCCCCTGGCGGCGCACGGGCTCGCCGTCGCGCAGGAGAAAGGGTTCCGTATTGGGAGAAAGGGCAACCATGGCGGCGAAGCATAGACCCGCCGGGCGCGAAGCCGCCCGCGCGGGGGCCGATTCTTTACGGGATTTTTACGCGGTGCCGGTCTAAAGTGGGCGCGTGAACCGTCCCCGACCCTGGATCGGCTATGCCTGCGCCGCCGGCGCGGCCGCCGCCTGCACGCTCGCCGGCGTCGCCATGCGCCCGCGGTTCGACCCGGTGAACATCGCCATGCTCTACATGCTCGCGGTGGTGGTGGTGGCGCTGCGCTTCGCGCGCGGGCCGGCGATCGCCGCGGCGGCCCTCTCGGTCCTCGCCTTCGACTTCGCGTTCGTGCCCCCCGTGGGCACGTTCTCCGTGGAGGATGCCCAGTACCTCTTCACCTTCGCGATCATGCTCGCCGTGGCGCTCGCGATCTCGCGGCTCACCGAGGACGTCCGGGTGCGCGCGCGCGCCCAGGCGCGCCTCGCCGTCGAGGCGGAGACGGAGCGCGTCCGGGCGACGCTCCTGGCCTCGATCTCGCACGACCTGCGCACGCCACTCGCGGTGATGGCCGGCGCCTCGTCCGGACTCGCGGAAAGCGGGGAGCGATTGAGGCCGGAGGAGCGGACCGCGCTCGCGCGAAGCCTCTTCGAGCAGGCGCGGAAGATGTCGGACCGCGTCTCGAAGGTGCTCGACATGACGCGCCTGGAGACGGGCGCCATCGCGCCGGAGCGCGATTGGGCGTCGGTGGGAGAAATCGCGGGCTCGGTCCTGCGCGGATTGGCCGAGCCGCTCGCCACCCACCGCGTGATGATCGAGGTGCCGGACGACTTGCCGCTGCTGCGGGTGGACGCGGCCCTGGTCGAGCAGGCGCTCGCCAACCTGCTCGAGAACGCGGCGCGCCACACGCCGACCGGCACGGTCGTGCGGCTGCGCGCGGAGCGCCAGGACCGGGAGGTCGTGGTCTCGGTCGAGAACTTCGGCGCGGACCTGCCGGAGGCCGATCTCGAGCGCGTCTTCGCGAAGTTCGAGCGCGGAACCATGGAATCGGCCGGCGGCATGGGCCTGGGCCTCGCGATCTGCCGTGCGATCGTGCGCCTCCACGGCGGCCGGGCCTGGGCGGAGCCGATCGCGGGCGGCGGGATCGCCTTCCGGTTCACGCTCCCCGTCGAGGAAGCGCCCGCGATGCCGCCCGAGCCGGCGCTTCGATGAGATGACCGCGACCCGGCCCACGATCCTCGTCGTCGAGGACGAGCCGGAGATCCGGCGCTTCCTGCGGGCCACGCTCGAAGCGGAAGGCTATCGCATCGTCGAATCGCCTTCCGGCCGGCGCGCGGCGATCGACGCGGCCACGCACAAGCCGGACATCGCGCTCGTCGACCTGGGCCTCCCGGACTTCGACGGGATCGAGGTGATCCGCCGCATCCGCGAATGGTCCGGCATGCCGATCGTCGTCCTCTCGGCGCGCGTCCACGAGCGCTCCAAGATCGAGGCGCTCGACGCCGGCGCGAACGACTACGTGACCAAGCCCTTCGCGATCGGGGAGCTCCTCGCGCGGATTCGCGCGGCGCTTCGCCAGGCCGTGCGTCCTCCCTCCGGCGAGCGGACCCTCGCCTTCGACGACGTCGCGATCGACCTCGAGGCGCGTACCGCCGTGCGCGGCGGCGTGGAAGTGCACCTCACGCCGATCGAGTTCCGTCTCCTGGGGGCGCTCGCGCGCAATGCCGGCCGCGTCGTGACCCAACGCCGGCTCCTCGAGGAGGTCTGGGGCCCGACGCACCGCGAGGATACGCATTACCTGCGGATCTACATGAAGCAGCTGCGCGACAAGCTCGAGCGTGACCCGCTGCGGCCGCGCCGCCTCCTCACCGAGACGGGCGTGGGTTACCGGCTCGCGGCGGAGGACTGATCGCGAACCCGCGCGCCGGCGAAGCGCGCGGTGAACCGGCTTCCCTTCCCCGGCGCGCTCGCGACGTCGAGGGCCGCGCCGTGGCGCGCGAGCGCGTGCTTCACGATGGCGAGGCCCAGGCCCGTGCCGCCCGTCTCGCGCGAGCGTCCGCGGTCCACGCGGTAGAAGCGTTCGGTGAGCCGAGGCACGTGCTCGGGCGCGATGCCGATGCCCGTGTCTTCCACGTCGAAGGCGGCCCCGTCCTCGGTCCGATGCCATGCGAGACGGACGCTTCCCCCGTCGGGCGTATAGCGGATCGCGTTGGTCACGAGGTTCCCGAACGCGCTCGCGAGCTCCTTCTCGCTCCCGAGGAGGTCCACATCCGTCTCGGCCGCGACCTCGACGCGGTGCCGGCCGCCGGAGAGCGCCCGCGCCTCGGCGCCCAGGCGCTCGACGAGCTTCGCCATCTCGACGGGCTCGTCCAACGGCGGCGGCGGCGACGACTCGAGGGAGGAAAGCGTGAGGAGGTCCTCCACCAATCGCTCCATGCGCCGGGCCTGCTCGGCCATGAGGTCCACGTACCGGCGGGCGGCTTCCGGGTCCGCCTCGTCGCGCACGGTCTCGAGGAAGCCGCCGATCACGGTGAGCGGCGTGCGCAGCTCGTGCGACACGTTCGCCACGAAATCGCGCCGCACCTCGTCCATCTTCCGGAACTGGGTGATGTCGCGGGAGAGGACCAGGCGCTGGTCGTCGCCGTAGGCGATGAGCTGGAGCGAGAGCGTGCGGTCCGCATGCGGCGCCTGGACCTGGATTGGCCGCGCGTAGTCGCGCGCCTCGACGTAGGCGAGGAACTCGGGAATGCGCACCAGGTGCGTGATGGAGGTGCCGACGTCCCGCGCGGGATCGATCTCGAGGTGCAGGCTCGCGTTGTCGTTGCACCACGCGATGCGCTCGCCGTCGAGGATCACGACCCCGTCCGGAAGGGCGCGCGCGGCCTCCTGCCAGCGATGGACGGCCTCCCCGAGCTCGGCCTCGCGCCGCGCGGCCTCCCGGCGCGAGCGAAGGAGCGCCGCGTGGAGCGCATCCCAGCCCCCGCGCGCCCGGGGCGGCTCCGGCGTCCCGCCGTGCTCGAGCCACCGGCGCAGCCGCGCGCGCTCGCGCAAGTGCCATGCCGCGAGGACGAGCATCGCGAGCGCGAACGCGATCCAGCCGTCTTCTTCCCCGGCGAGCATCCCGATCGCGAGCGAGGCGAGCGCGGCGGCCGCGACGGGCAGCATGGCGCCTTCAGCGCTTCGAGAGGAACCGGTACCCCGCCCCGCGGACCGTCTCGACCAGCGTGTCGTGCTCCGAGGGCGAGAGGGCGTCGCGCAGGCGCCGGATGTGCACGTCGACCGTGCGGTCCTCGATGAACACGTGGTCTCCCCACACCTGGTCCAGGATCTGCGCGCGAGTGTACACGCGGTCCGTATGGGTCATGAAGAAGTGGAGGAGCTCGAACTCCGTGGGGCTCATCCGCAGCGCCTTCCCGTGCCCCTCGACGCTGCGGGTGGCGGGGTTCAGCACCAGTCCCTCGATCTCCACGGCATCGCGCGAAAGCTCGGGCGCGCGGCGCCTCAAGACCGCCTGGATGCGCGCCTCGAGCTCGCGCGGCGAGAAGGGCTTCGTGATGTAGTCGTCGCAGCCCGCTTCCAGCCCCGCCACCTTGTCGTCCTCGCCCGCGCGCGCGGTGAGCATGATGATCGGCACCTCGCGCGTGCGCGGATCGCCGCGGAGCTTCCGCGTGATCGCCGGACCGGGCGAGTCCGGCAGCATCCAGTCGAGGAGGATCACGTCCGGAAGCGCTTCCGCCACGGACCGGTAGGCCTCCTCCGCGTTCGCCGCCCGCTTTACCGCGTGGCCGTGCCGGGTGAGGGTCACCGCGAGGAGCTCCTGGATCGACGGCTCGTCCTCGACCACGAGGACCGAGGCGGTCATCGCCCGAGCGCCTCCCGCTCGACT
>Ga0207695_10004159_pt1 | contig 19871 bp, 15 predicted proteins | sample KBSC54metaG_FD_184354 | JGI IMG/M metagenome (GOLD analysis project Ga0207695, IMG submission 184354) | Corn rhizosphere microbial communities from Kellogg Biological Station, Michigan, USA - KBS C5-4 metaG (SPAdes) (version 2) | ecosystem: Host-associated > Plants > Roots > Rhizosphere > Soil... | reverse complement strand
TGCGGCCATATTGGTTGTGATCACTGCGCTGGCGACCCGGCGCGGCGTGCAACTTCCCGCGAGTAACGTTCTCGCGGCTGAGCGGCACGATTCGAAGATGCTGGGGTTGGTGCTGGGCGCCGCTGCGGTCGCGATGATCGCAGTCATAGCGGCAATTCACGTCATCGGGGTTCGTATCGCTCTCGGATCCGCTGTCGTTCTCATGGTGGCCTCAGCCACGCTGGCTTGGGACGGCTTCCGTTACCTGTTCAGCTCCTCCGGAGTGGAAGTTCGCGCGCTCGGTTTCCGCCTGCGCTCGATTCCCGCCGCCGACATTAAGAGTTACGCCATCGACCACTGGAACGTTTTGGGCGGCTATGGAATTCGCGGAGTTGGCGATAAGCGCGCCTATGTTTGGGGAAATCGTGGAGTTCTGATCAAGACTTTGGAGGGCGAAGTTTTTCTTGGGCACGATAGCCCAGAGCAGATTATTGGGGATCTGGATTTGATAACTCGCAACCACGAAGCACGCGGAGCTGCTCTTTCGTCCTGACGCTCTACGCTCTTGGTGGTTGAAGATTTCTCGCGTTGCATTGAGGAGGGGTTATGTTTCTCGGAGTATCAGAACAGATTTGGATTGTAAGTGCGATTGTGGTTTTCGTCCTTGCGTTCTTGATGAGCTTTCTTGCCCGGCTATATCGCAAAGCGGGCCCGCATGAGGCTCTTATCGTTTACGGATTCCGCAATAAGAGAGTGGTCGTTGGCAGGGGGACCGTTGTGTTCCCTATGGTTGAAAACTGCCACGAGCTGTCGCTCGAACTTATGTCGTTTGATGTGGCCCCACAACAGGACCTCTACACCAAACAAGGCGTCGCCGTGACGGTTGAGGCCGTGGCGCAGATCAAAGTCAAATCCGACACAGAATCCATCTGGACCGCGTCGGAACAATTCCTCACCAAATCCGATCAGGAACGAGAAGGCCTGATCAAGCTGGTGATGGAAGGCCACCTGCGCGGCATTATCGGCCAGCTCACTGTCGAAGAAATTGTGAAGCAGCCCGAAATGGTCGGCGACCGCATGCGCTCCACTTGCGCCGACGACATGAACAAGATGGGGCTGGAAGTAATTTCATTCACCATTAAGGAAGTGCGCGACAAGAACGAATACATCATCAACATGGGCAAACCGGACGTTGCCCGCATCAAGCGTGACGCCGATGTGGCGACCGCCGAAGCCGATCGCGACACGGCCATCCGGCGCGCCCTGGCCACTCGAGAAGCCGCTGTGGCAAAGGCGCAGGCGGACCAGGAACGCGTACTGGCTGAAACTCTTTCCTTAGCGAAACAAGCGGAGGCACAGCGCGATCTTGAAGTTAAACGTGCGCAATATGTCGAAGTTACCAAGCGGCAGCAAGCGCAAGCCGACAAAGCTTACGACATTCAGACCAACATCATGCAGCAGCAGGTGGTTGCCGAGCAGGTGAAGGTACAGCAGATCGAAAAAGAGCAGCAGGTCAAAGTTCAGGAAGCGGAAATCAACCGCCGCGAAAAAGAACTGATCGCGACAGTGTTGAAAGGCGCCGAGATCGAGCGTCAGCGGATCGAGACTCTCGCTGCCGCCGAGAAGCAGCGCCTGATCGCAGAAGCCGAAGGACACGCTTCTTCCATTCGCGCCCAGGGCGAAGCCGAAGCCGAGATCATCTTCAAGAAAGGTGAGTCGGAAGCCAAGGCCATGAACGTCAAGGCCGAGGCTTATCAGGAATACAACCAGGCGGCGATCTACGACAAGCTGCTGACCAGCTTGCCGGATGTCGTCAGGGCAATGGCTGCGCCGCTTGCCAATGTCGACAAGATCACCGTGGTCTCGACCGGCAACGGCGACGCTACCGGGATGAACAAGATTACCGGAGACTTCGCCAAGATGGCGGCACAAGTACCGGCGCTGTTCGAGTCGTTGTCGGGTATGAGCATGACCGAGTTGCTGAGCAAAGTGCGTGGCATCGGTGACAAGGGACCGAGGCCGGATGCGTTGCCGCCGGCTAACGGAGGAAAAAAGTAACACAGTCCGTGTGGGTCGGACACTCTTGTCCGACCTGCCGGGAGCACGGAGCAAACACCATGAAACGACCATCAATGCAAATTGGATTAGGAATCGCACTCGGCGCCGGAATCGGCATCGCCATCGACGCCGCTTTCGGATCAGGCGGCACCTGGTTAGCGATCGGAGTCGCCATCGGCGTGGTAATTGGCGCTGCGATGTCAAAGGGAAAAAAGGACTCCGGAACGAATTCATTGCGTACGGAGTAGCGAAGTTTAATCAGAGCTTTAACTGAAAGCTGACGGCTGATTGCTGACAGCTAAAAAGGAGTTCATCATGGCACTACTTGAGCGAGTTTCAACATTGGTACGCGCAAACCTCAACGACCTTATCGACAAGGCCGAAGACCCCGAGAAGATGATCAAGCAGGTCATCCTCGACATGCAGAACCAGCTTCTGCAGGTGAAAACACAGGTTGCAATTGCCATCGCCGACCAGCACCTGCTGGCCAAGAACCACCAGGAAAACGAAGAGAAGGTCAGCGAATGGACGCGCAAAGCCGAACTGGCGGTCAGCAAGAAAGATGACGAGTTGGCGCGGGCAGCGCTGCATCGCGTGGAAAGTTATCGCGAGATGTCGGCGAGCTTTGCGCAGCAGGTCGGCGACCAGAAGGCGCAAGTGGACAATCTGAAGACCGCGTTGCGCAAGCTGGAGCAAAAACTCGATGAGGCCCAGCACAAATCTGATCTGCTGATCGCGCAGCATCGACGGGCCCGCGCGTCCGGCAAGGCGCACGATGCGCGCATGGCGATTGGCGACGGCTCAAAGAGCGCAGCCTTCGATCGCATGAAGCGCAAGGTCGCGCACAACGAAGCCGTGAGTCACGCGAAGTCAGAACTCGGGGCTGACGACGTGGAAGACCGCCTGACTGCCATCGAAAAAGAAGACCGCATCGAGCAATTGCTGGCGGAAATGAAAAGCAAGCACGCGTAAGGGACGGGCTAGGCATGGATATCGGTAGAAGATTGATTGGTAGTTCTGCTGTTTTCTCTGAAGGAAAGGTCGCGGACGTAGACCTTGGTGGCCTTGTCCGACGACTGTTGTTGTTTGACAAATACATTCTGACCTCGGTTCGCCTTCAGGAATTCCCGATCTTGGCGCGACAGCTGGGATACGGTTCCTTGAGAGACCTGCTTGACCTAAACCTAATTGAAATTCGTTGCGAGTGCCTGCAGTTGACACAGATTGGTCAGTCAGGGATCTTCGGCGATCCGATCCTCCCCCTTTTCTCGTACAAGTTCAACTGGATAGACATGCATGATAGGGAAAAGTATATTCACGACTGCTTGCAAGGCATGCACCAGTCCTCCGGTCTTCTACACAAGGAGATTCTCAAACTCAAGCGCGCCATCGTGGAATCCATTCGACAGCTCCCCCCAGAGGTCAGGCCCACCTTGTTTGCGCCATTTCGCAACGAATTGCTAAACAATGAACAGCTAGTGAGGCGGTCTATCGAACTTAGTATCGCCAAATCGCGCGGCAGCACAGCAAATGTTCCCTTCTCTTTGCAGCTGCATGAAGATGCAGAAGACAGATACACCGTCGAGACGAATCTAGCCGATCAGCTAAGAATCGAACCCGCCGAGGCACACAAAATTGTTGAGGCGGGCCTTCTGGGGCTGTCTGGTCTGACGCAAGCAGTTGGTGAGATGAAGGCTTATTCCGCAATCTCAGGGTTCCGCGACGAAGAACTTCCCCTTTTTCGCGATAAGCTCGACTTTCTTACTGACACAGTCTCCTCATCTTCCAAGGAGCGCGACTTTCAGCGAGTGCTGACGATAGCAGGCATACCAGAACTTCAAGAGGATAAACCACTCAATATTGAGAGGTTCGCAAAAATCCGTGCGTCCAGTGAAGCGCGTGAGTTTCGAGACTGGCTGGCGAACATAGGCTCTGCGACAGATGCCGAAATTCACGAAAAAGTCGCCGGGTTCAAGAACACTATTAGCATATTCTTTAGCCGCCCATCTGTTAAAACAATAAAGATCCTAGCGCTTGCGGCAGCAGGTTTTGCGCCCCACGCGGCGATTCCCGTAACAGCGCTGAGCCTCCTAGATTCTTTCCTCCTCGATCGTCTGTTACCACGATCAGGCATTGCTGCCTTTGTCAATGAATTGTATCCATCAATCTTTGAAAGGAAAGAGCCTGACAAGAATCATGTCGTTCGAAACCTGGAGGGCCTGAAGCAGGCATTACGCGCAAAGACAAGCTAACGCTACGATCTCCTCGCCGAGTTACCATCTTTCGCGCTCTTTGCGAAAGATGCGGAACCAATAGACCTCGACAGCGGTATTTAGACTGAATATGTCTTCCATGTCTGTCATCCTGAGCGGAGTGAGCTCATTCGCTTGCGAATGAACTCATGTAGTCGAAGGAACCTGCACCTGCGATTCGTTCCCGTGTCGATGCGAGGCGTTCTCCCCGACGGAATATTTGGCAGAATGCCTGGAGAGGCACGTGCCAGCACATATAGGCACGGGGTCCTTCGACTGCGCAGGAAGTTCGCGTTGCGAACTTCTTACTTCGCTCAGGATGACAGAGCAAGCGAGAGAACCGGCGGCGAAATTTGTGCTCTAATTTTTGTCTCCCACAACTTTTTGACGATCGCCCCCTCACATCCCGGAAGTTTTGAGCGCGCATGGTCGCGATGAACACGAGTCCGTCTGCTACAGAAAATAATGGGGGGTTAATGAAACGAAGTCCTGCGCCCTTCTGTGTTGGCGCTTCGCATCGCCCCGAGTAGAAAATATTTGGGACCCGCAACTCTGCTGGATGACATGCGGCAAAGAAGAGTGCCAAGTCGGCAAGATATGATGATCGTCAAGCAAGAAATTCTGGGCGCGGTAATATACGAACGGCCAGTAAGCATTTTCTGTGGAGGTAAAAAGCCGGAAAATCAAGTTTCGCAAGAAACTTATCGAGGGGGAAAATTGAAACTCATTCGCTTTGGGGGACCAGGGCAGGAAAGACCAGGTATGCTGCTAAAGGATGGAAGCCGAATTGATGTCTCGGCTATAGGGTCAGACTACGATGAGGGTTTTTTCGCAGACGGCGGTTTGAAGAAGCTGGAAACCTGGTTGAAAAAGAATTCAGCATCAGCACCGAGGGTAGCGTCCAGCACAAGGCTTGGATCGCCGGTCTGCAGGCCCAGCAAAATTATCTGTATCGGCCTCAACTATCGCGATCATGCCGCAGAAACCAAGGCTGAGCCGCCCAAGGAACCCGTGATCTTCTTTAAAGCGACGACTTCGCTGGCTGGGCCGAATGATCCGCTGGTCATGCCGCGCAATTCGACCAAGGTGGATTGGGAAGTAGAGCTTGCGGTCATCATCGGCAAACGTGCGCTCTATGTGGAGAAAAAAGACGCTCTCGATCATGTCGCGGGCTACGCGCTGCACAACGATTATTCGGAACGCACTTTTCAACTCGAGCACGGCGGGCAGTGGTCAAAGGGAAAGAGCGCCGACACTTTTGCGCCGTTAGGTCCGTTCCTGGCGACGCGCGACGAAGTCCCTAATGTCGGCAATCTAAAAATGTGGCTCATGGTCAACGGCGTATCGCGACAGAATAGTTCCACCTCCAACATGATCTTCGACGTAGCCACGTTGGTTTCTTATGTCAGCAACTTCATGACGCTGCTTCCCGGAGACGTGATCAGCACCGGAACACCCGCTGGAGTCGGTTTGGGAATGAATCCGCCGGTTTACCTGAAGGCTGGTGATATCGTGGAACTCGGCATCGAAGGTCTCGGGGAATCACGGCAAAGAGTCACCGCATATCATGGCCCTCACTCCCGCTGAGTCAGTCAAGAGTTCGCGAAATCGAACAGGCGAGATGACCCGCCCACGCAGCCACGTGCGCTGGAGTCTCATTTTCTTATTATTCGTATTGAGCGCCGTATCTTTCCTGGACCGCGTGAATCTCTCCGTCGCTGGTGGATCGCTGGCATCCGCTTATCACCTGAGCAATGTTCATCTGGGCTGGGTATTCAGTGCCTTTCTTCTCGGGTACGCGGCTTTCCAAACTCCCGGAGGAAGACTCGCCGATAAATTAGGCCCACGTCGCGTGCTCGCTGGCGGAGTGATCTGGTGGGGAATTTTTACCGCGTTGACAGCATCGGTGCCGTCGAAAATCACTGGCGCCCTCTGGCTATTCGTTTCAGCAAGATTTTTGTTGGGGGCTGGCGAAGCGGTGATGTTCCCGGCTTCGAACCAATTCGTAGCGCGCTGGATCCCAGTACACGAGCGAGGAATTGCCAACGGCTGGATATTTGCTGGAGTTGGCGCAGGATCTGTGGTCTCTCTGCCACTGATCACCTACATCATGCTTCACTACGGTTGGAGAGCGTCATTCTGGATTTGCGCTGTGATCGGATTGGTTGTCGGGTCGATTTGGTTTATTGCGGCGCGCGACGACCCCGAACAACACCGCGGAGTATCGATGTCCGAGCTGGAATTTATCAGACAGGGACTTTCTGTTGGTGAACCTGTCACTAAAAGTCAGGCTCTGATCCCATGGAGGTCAATTCTTAAGAGCCGCGAAGTCTGGGCCATCACTTTAAGTTATTTCAGTTTTGGCTATGTGGCCTGGATATTCTTCAGCTGGTTTTACCTGTATCTCGCTCAGGTAAGAAACTTAAACCTTAAGGCAAGCGCGTTTTATGGCACGTTGCCCTTCTGGGCAATGGCTGCGTGTTGCCCATTGGGCGGGCTGATCAGCGACCGTCTTACACACAAATGGGGAGCGCGCGTCGGGCGATGTTACCTGGCGGCGATCGTCATTTTAATGGCGGGCGTTTTTCTGGTGATGGGATCGGAAGTTCACGGCGCCAGGCTTGCGAGTGTTGTGCTGGCAGGCGGCGCGGGCGCTTTGTACCTTGCGCAAAGTTCTTTCTGGTCGGTGACCGCGGGCCTTGCCGGTCCGTCATCTGGCTCAGTTTCCGGATTCATGAACATGGGTGCGCAGATCGGCGGCGCCGTGACGGCCTCGCTGACCCCTTTCATTGCCAGCCGATTCGGCTGGACCGCATCTTTTATGGTAGCTGCCGCATTGTGCCTGTTCGGAGCCTTAGCCTGGATGATCGTGGATCCCGAGCATGCAATTCAAACCGGCGAGCCCGCGGCGTAAATTTTGCCCGCCGAAATCCCGCTTCACTGATCAATATTTCCTAAGTTCCGCTCTCCGTATTCCAGGATCGCACACCGTCATTATTAAGTGGCACTAACAATCGTGCCACATCGCACATTGTTTTCGGTGCGGCACGCCTTCCTACTGTCCTATTGCCATTTTACGCCGCGAAAATGCGAGGGCTGGGCATATGTCCTTCTCATTATCCATAGTGAACTGTCGAGACCTTCACTGATCGCTTCTCTATCGGCAAACTGAAAATGTTATGACCCTCCCCCAGTCAGTTTATAAGGCCGTTGTTTTTCTATTGTTCGTTGCTTTTCTCTTGACTGCCGGATTGTCAGTGCCGGCAGCCGCGTCAATCCAATTGGCCTTCAACCCGACCAGTCTGCGGTTCGGAGAAGTCGTTATCGGACAATCAGAAAGCTTACCCGTCACAGTCACCAACAAAGGGACGAGTGGCTTCACTGTTTCTACATTGACGGCGACCACAGGCTATAGCGTGAGCCAGCCGGCGCTGCCGTTGATATTAGCCGCCGGGCAAAGTCTTCCTCTGACAATCACTTTCAAACCGACAGCTTCGGGATCGCTAGGCGGAAAAGTAACATTCAATAGCAGTATCGCTCTAGACGTCCACGGGACTGGCACATTATCCACATCGTTGATTCCGAATCCGTCGAGCGTGGCTTTCGGAAACGTACAAGACGGAAGCACAGCAAAATCATTTGTGACTTTGACTAATGGAAGAAAGGGAAACACAACCGTATCCAGCGTAGTGACCAATGGAACAGGATTCGCCGTTCAAGGCTTGCCGTTGCCTCTGACCCTGACGCCGGGACAAAGCTTCACCTTCACGACCACTTTTACTCCCCAAGTCACAGGTCAGGTGAGTGGCACGCTGCAGGTGATAAACTCGAAGAATTCCACATCTGCATGGGTGCCTCTGACCGGCACGGGAACAGCGACGGGCCAACTCAGCCTGTCTCCCGCGAGCATTTCTTTTGGAAACCTAACTGTGGGATCCACCGCTTCACAAACTGGAAAGTTAACGGCCGTTGGATCTAGTGTGACCATCACGTCGGCTAGCAGCAGCAGCTCGGAGTTCTCCGTAAGTGGGATATCTCTGCCGACGACGATTCCATCTGGCCAAAGCATGTCGTACTCGGTCGCTTTCACTCCGCAAAGCAGCGGGACAGCCTCTGCAACTCTCGCATTCGCGAGTACCGCGACGACTGCTACCGAATCGCTTACAGGAAGCGGAGTTTCAGTCGTGCAACACAGCGTTAATTTGAATTGGAGTCCCAGCACATCCCAAGTGAGTGGTTATAACGTGTACCGGGCCGGCGCAGCCAGCGGTCCTTACGCGAAATTGAATTCTTCACCGGATGCTAATACCACCTTCACCGACGGTACGGTGGCTTCTGCTCACACTTATTACTACGTCACTACGGCGGTCAATTCCAGCGGTGTGGAAAGCAGCTACTCGAACCAGGTACAAGTCTCAGTCCCATGATCTTGGCCCACGTGCGCACACAGCTGGACTTTGCGCACTCCGAACGAGTAACAGATTGGGAAGAAGAACGAACGGGAAAACTACCTAAGAAGACATACTGCTTGAGGTAGTTCAAGAGATGAGGGACGAAGGGACGTCGTGCCGGTCAACGGTGGCGATAGGCGGTGGGCAGAAATTCTCGACTTCACCAGCAGATGCCGTCGTACTTTCCGTTCTGGCTTTTACCGGGCACGACGCGGACAAAATCCACTAGATACTGGTCTTCGCGAAGCCGCGCGGGGACCTGGCGAAATTCGGGATCATTATTTCCGATTACAACCGTCTGTGCATGTTTCAGCACGGCATCGACATCGTCCACCATGAGTCGCGAAATGTGAGGAATGCGGTTCAAGATGAAGTCTCGATTTGCGCCCACAAGTTTCGCCAATTTTACATTCTTGTCGTAGATGCGCAGATCGTGACCCTTGCCGATGAGACGCTCGATCACTTCGATGACTGGACTCTCGCGCAAATCGTCGGTCCCAGCCTTAAAGCTGAATCCCAGAATGCCAATCTGTTTATGACCCCTCTGCATGATGAGCTGAAGCCCTCTAGCTACCTGCATCTCATTGCTGGGAAGAATTGCCGTAAGAATAGGTAGCTGCAAATCGTGCATTTTGGCCTGGTACGATATCGCCCGCAGGTCTTTGGGTAAGCACGAGCCTCCGAACGCAAAGCCCGGCGTCAGATAGGCCGGTGAGATGTTCAGCTTGGTGTCTTGGCAAAAAATCTTCATCACCTGGTGTGCGTCGATCGAGAAGGCTTTACAAAGGTTGCCGATTTCGTTGGCAAAGCCTATCTTGAGCGCGTGCCAGCTGTTGTTGACATACTTCACCATCTCCGCAGTTTCCAGGTCGGTCCGCATTAGTGGCGCATCGATCGCTTTGTAGAGTTCAGCCAGAGCATCTCCACTTTTTCGATCGATCTCTCCAACGACCGTCTGCGGCGGGAAATTAAAATCTTTGACCGCCGAACCTTCGCGCAGAAATTCAGGGTTGTGGCAAACTCCGAAATCGGTTCCGGCTTTTTTCCCTGACATTTCCTGCAAGACAGGAATCACGATGTTGCGCATGGTGCCGGGCAAAATCGTGCTCCGAATCACGACCGTGTGCCGGTCAGATTTCCGCTTGAGGGCCTCACCGATTTGTTCACAGATTCGGCGTATGAAACTCAGATCAAGATTGCCATTATCCTGGCTGGGCGTGCCAACACAAATGAATGACAGTTCGGTATCTAGAATCGCCTGCGTAGCGTCCTGAGTCGCTCGTATGCGCCCGGATTTTACTGCCGAGGCGATGATTTCATTGATTTCTGCTTCGATGATCGGCGACTGGCCCTGGTTGATGAGGTCAACTTTGGTCGCCACAGGGTCGACGCCAATTACCTCATGACCACTCTGCGCCAGACATCCGGCTGATACCGTCCCCACATAACCCAAGCCGAAAACGCTGACTTTCAAGATCTAGTCCCCTCCACTCAATAACACGGAGCGTAAAGACAAATGGCATCGCCGTCAACTTAACGGTGCGACAGTCCATAGGCAACCGCAAATGCTGAGCTGGCAATATTTGCGACCGGCACCATGCGCTCGAGTTTGTGATGCCCTGACTTGTGCAGCAGGTAACTGACTCCCACAACGCCCGCAGTCTGGCCGGCGAAATTCACGGCAAGCGCGCCTGTGCTGCCGGTGAAGGGTCGAACCATCGGATTCAGTTCCCTGCCGCCATTCGCCAGATTCATGTGAGTAACAGCGAAGTCCGCGCCGCTGAACATCGCCACGGTCGAAAACAGGAACCGGTTCTTTCCGTCTAAAAAGCTGTGCTGGCTAGGCGCTTCCGGCAAGTATGGCTCCGAGCTGATTGTGGGCTCGGCGGCTTGGACTTTGTAAGAGGCCAGGGTGATCTGCGGGTTTGATTGTTGAGCCTCAGCCGGCAGACAGAACAAGGCCGCTACAAAGATAAAAGAGACTTGAGCCACAAACCTTAGGGATCGGTCTTTTGCAGTCATAGACATGGTCTTTCGATATCGCTGGACGCTGTTGAATTGGCAATTGTTAGGCCGAGTACTTGTTGGCATTCTCAAATTAAACCATTGATAACAAAGGATTTATAATTACCGCGGTTTATTCCGAAGTGACTGATGTGTAAAGTTTTGCGCTTATTTTCACGACTGCATGGTTGATAGGCTTCGTCCGGGGCGCCGTCAACCCGTCGAAGTCCTTTCATACCTTCATTTCAGAAATTCCAATGAGACAGTTTGCCAGATTTGGCCTGGCAGCTTTAATATCTCGGCAGCCACTTCGATAATAGCCATCTGCATTACCAAAGTGCAATTGAGTTTGCGCCAGCGGTCATGGCTTTTGGCTCTCTCGACCCCGCCAGGTCCCGGCCCCATAATCGTGTGTATGGAAAGAACAAACAGTTCGCGATTGCGTCTGCTCTGCACTATCGTGACGCTTGTTTGCGTACTTGTTCTCGCGGGATGCGCCGGAGTCTCTGCAGGATCCAACACCCAACCTCCGCCACCTGCGACAACAGGGTCATTGGCGGTATCTCCTTCCGCGCTAAATTTCGGTAATGTGGCCGTAGGCAACAGTTCATCGCTCACCGGAACTCTGTCAGCTTCAACAGCTGACGTGACCGTGGCGTCAGCCGACTGGACCGGGTCGGGATACTCGGTAAGCGGGGTGAGCTTTCCCCTCAGCGTAGCGGCAGGTCAGAGCGCACAATACACCGTAACGTTCACGCCGCCAGCCGCCGGGAGTTCGCCGGGCAGCATTTCCTTTGTCAGCAATGCTTCAGACGCTTCACTCAAGCAGACCTTCAGCGGCGCGGGCACGCAGACCACAAGCTCACACAGCGTCTCGCTCACCTGGAACCCGAGCACCTCCACCGTAGCGGGATATAACCTCTATCGTGGAACGCAATCTGGCGGCCCGTACTCAAGGATGAATTCCACCTTATTGTCGAGCACCAGTTACGACGACAGCGGGGTTCAGTCAGGCAGGAATTATTTCTATGTTTCCACCGCCGTGGATGCAAGCAGCAACGAGAGCGCTTTCTCTAATGAGGCAACGGCAGCAATCCCGTAATCGTATCGTGAGACCGAAGGAATGAAACCTGCGGGCATAATCCTTCAGATCGCATGATTGGCATCTAGCTCAGTTGACTCAGAGCTCTACGGATCTCCCCCGAGGCCGGCGAATTGGGACTAATCTCTAACGCTCGCTGCAAGTGTTTCCGCGCCGCTTCTGGGTTGTTCTGCTTCTGATAAACCATGCCAATGTGGTAGTGATACGTGGCATTATCCGGCGACTTTTGAAGCGCCTCCTGCAGCAGGGTCGCGGCTGTACCGTAAATCCCCTTTTGATAATAGATCCAGGCCAGGGTGTCGGCGGCGCTGGCGGAATCCGGCATTTTCTGGCGAGCGATCTGAGCTAAGGAAAGGGCCACGTCATTGTCTTCGTGGTGTTCAAGCATTCCGTAAGCTAGGTTATTGGCGGCTGGGGCGTAATTCGGTTCTACTTGTAAGGCGTGCTGATAAAGGCCTTCCGCTTTCTGCCATTGACCACGCGAATCCTCCAGCGAGCCCGCCAAGAAATAAGCGGCGGGGCTTTTAGGATTTTGTTCCAGCGACCGATAAGCAGTTGCGAGCGCTTTATCAATGGATCCCTGAGCTCTTTCAACATTGCTTAATAGCAGGACCGCGCCGATGTTGTTTTCGTTTAAACGAATCGCTTTTTGCAGGGACTCATCGGCCCCGGCAAAATCCTTGTTAGCTGCTTGCAGACCTCCCAGCAGAGTGAGAAAAGCATCATTAGTCGGTTCCTTGTCGACTTGTTGCTCCACTCGCTTTTGCGCCTTCGCATTTTGATTCAGCTTTAGGAGCACTGCGACTAACCCATTCAATGCGGCAACCTGATTTGGATCACGGTCCAGCGCCAGCTCATAATATTTCTGAGCATCCTGCAGTTTACCGCTTTTGAATAGCCATCCTGCCAGCGCCGAATACCCTAGCGAGCTCTGGGGAGCGATCTGAATCGCCTTGTTGAAGTCAGCCTCGGCAGCAGCATTTTGGTTTGACCTGCTTTCCGCCTCCGCCCGCAGGACGTAGCCTCGCGGGTCTGAAGGAAGGTTCGTGATGATCGCCTCAGCCGCGTCGCTGAGTGAATTACGATCGTTCTTCGCCAGCGCAACTTGCGCCAGCGCCAACTGGGCATCCGTCAGACGAGGCTCAAGTTTTACTGCTTGGCGCCATTCCTCCTCGGCGCGGACATTATTCCCCGTGTTACTCAGCGCCACTCCAAGCTGATAATGCCCCCCGGCGTGCTCCGGCGCATCTTTCAATGCCGCCTGCAATACATCTATCGCCGCCTTGAATTGCCCTCTCAAGTTCAAAATACGGCCGCGCAACATTTGCGCGCCGCTGTCTTTAGGATTCGTGTCCAAAATTGCGTCATTCAACCTGTTAGCTTCGTCGACTTTGTTCTGGCGTAAGAGCAGCTCGATGAAATCTTCCCTGAGGCTCAGGTCTTTGGGACGCTGTTTTGAAAGAATCGCGAATTCTGCCGCGGCTTTATCGAGCTCGCCGGTCTCGACATAGTAGTCTCCCAGCACACGGTACATATTTGGTTGATCGCTTAGATCGTTCTTGGCCTGGTAAATGACCTGCTCGGCATTGGCCTTTTGATTTTGGGATAAGTAAAATTCAGCCAAATTCTGGCGAGCTTTGAAGTTCTTAGGATCCAGTTCAATTCCCCGCTTCAGCAGATCCTCGGCATCGGCAGTTCGTCCGTCCTTTTGATAAACCGCCGCCAGCGATTCAATGGCGGGTACAAATTTCGGATCAACCGCCAGGGCTTTTTTTAGGGTGGATTCCGCGGCTCCCGGCTGGGTTGGGCTCTGCAATGCTGCCAGGTGCAAGTAGGAATCCAGCCGATGTGGATCCAGCGCAATTGCAATCTGTTCTTCCTTCAGCGCGGCCTGCCGGTTGTTCTGGGCGGCATCTAGATCAGCTTGCAACGCATGAGCGTCCGCGCTGTTCGCATCTAGTTTTAGAAGTTTGTCGACCACAGCCTGGGCTTCCCCGAAAGAATGAGCCGCAATTAGTAAATTTCCCAACTCGATCTGCGCAGCGACATTGCCAGGATCGATCTCAACTGTCCGTTTTAATTCACGGTATGCATCCGGCCAAGCCCCAAGGCGCATAGATGTCTGGGCAAGCAGATAGTGGGCCTTCGCAAACTGAGGATCAATCTTGATGGCGTTTAGAAATTCAATTGCGGCTTCATGGTACTTGCCCTGCGTGAAATAGCGATTGCCGCTTTCGAAGTACTTCTGTTTTCTCGCGTTGGGGTCGCGGTTGCAGGCCAAAAAGCTCGCTAGCAGGATACCGAGGGTTAGAACGATTAATGAACGACGATTACACATAAATACCGGGTGATCTGTTGAGCCAAAGCAGTCACAGGGGAGCGTCATGAGGTTACTACGTTTGCGGGGGAAGATGTTAGGCGATTTCAAACGCGCTGTTTGTCACGTTGAAACAAGAACAGCCCGACCGTATTCCGGTCGGGCTGCGTAGGAGACACGCTGGCTAGATAATTCTTTTCCGCCTTAAGAAAGGCAATGCAATCAGCCCGGAAGCCAGTAGCTGCAAATACACGGACGGTTCCGGCACAGACGTAGAGCCGCAAGTTGCAGGGCTGTTGGTCGTGCCATCGCCTACATAAAAAGTGCAACCCGCGATTGCAACGTGGGAGGCAGCGCTGTCGCCTTTGCTGTTAAATGCCAGCACTTGCGAAGCGCTTGTCCAACCGCCTCCCGTGAGCGTCACCGATACCGTGGTTGCGGCATTGGACGCGTCCTTCTGGTTGAAGATCATATTGAAAGTTCCGAAGCCAGACACGTTGTTGGCCTGAGAACATAGATCACAGGCGTTTGAAATGGGTTCGCCATTGCTGGTCAAACCGGTAAACGCCCCACCGTAACCCAGGCTAGTGTTCACGTTTAACGACAAGCTTGAGCCGTCTATGATGCCGTTGCTCGAACCAGCTTGTGCAAATGTAATGGTCGCATTACCGGTGCTGTTCAGTTTGACGGTTACATCCACGAACGGACCACCGGACACCCCGGAATTGCTAAGGGTGAATGTGCAGCTAGCCGTGCCAACACAGTCGCTATCGGCCATTGCGGCTGTCGCGGCAAAAAGCGCGAATGTAAAACCCAGGATTAAAAACTTGAAGTGGCGCATTGAAATCTTCTTTCTGGGAGCAAGCTCCAACCCACAATGCCCGTCGGCGGCGAAAATGCTGACAGTGCATCAGGGAAACTCTATCTCAATCGGAAAGTCTGTCAAGCCTGATAATTTTTGCAAGGGTTGCAACCGTTTGCAACTTTGGAGACAAGTTAACTTTAGCCTTATCAATGACATGCGCAATTCTGCAAGTCGACGCAAGAAATTGTCGGGCATTTGCAAGACAGCAGCACACAACCAGGCGATGTTCCCGAGAATTTAGGCTACAACGGGCGTGGTGGGTGGGGGTGCCCGCACTTTCGGAGGACCAGAAGAGGGCTCATAAAATCCAGTCCTGTGCACCGCAATTCTTAGTGTTCGATGCTTCCCAGAGTGGCAGCGATCCTTTCGCCGGCATGACCATCCCATAGCGGTGGAACTGTTCCCGTCTTGCGATTGCCACTGACAACCTTTGCCAATTCGACCCGGAGTTTTTCTCTATCCTGTCCCACGATTACATTCGTCCCTATGCTGACCGTCACCGGCCGCTCGGTATTGCTTCGTATGGTCAGGCAAGGCACGCCGAGGAAAGTGGTCTCCTCCTGAATGCCGCCCGAGTCAGTGATTACAACTTCAGCTCGGCTCTCCAGAGCCAAAAACTCGATGTAGGGCAAAGGCTCAGACAGATGCAACTTTTCCGCATGATGCCCGAACTCGGCAATTCGTTGTCGCGTGCGCGGGTGTACCGGAAAAACCACATCCAGGCTCTCGGTTATCTCGACAAGAGACTGCAAAATGTTTTTCAGGCTTTCGCTGCCGTCGACATTGGACGGCCGATGCAACGTAACCAGCGCGTACCGCTCCGGAAATCCGTTCTTCGGGACCTTCGCCGCAACCGGTAGAAGTCTTACCAGGGAGTCAATCATCACATTTCCAACCCGATGAATCTTCTCTGGCCGAACGCCTTCACTCTCGAGGTTGGCATCCGCGTCCTCGGAAGGTGTAAACAAGAGATCGGCAAGCCGATCTGTGACCACCCGGTTAATCTCCTCTGGCATGGTCCAATCGAAAGAACGCAGACCCGCCTCCACATGCCCCACGCGAATACCTAATTTGGCAGCCACAAGCGCGGCGGCCATCGTAGAATTCACATCGCCATAAACCAATACGAAGTCAGGGCGGCGTTCGAGCAACACCGGCTCAAAACGACTCATGATCTCGGCGGTTTGCCAGGCGTGACTTCCAGAACCAACCCCGAGGTTCACGTCCGGCAGCGGCATCTCCAACTGGGAGAAGAAGACGTCCGACATATTGGCGCCGTAGTGCTGGCCTGTGTGCACCAGCGTTTGTTTGGTCTGACCCAGGTTTCCGAGAGCGCGCAGCACGGGCGCAGCCTTCATGAAGTTCGGACGCGCCCCTACCACATGGAGAACATGCATAATCAGAGTCTAATTGTTCGAGTGACCTTGCTCTTCCTATCACGAGGTCGAAGATATTCCACCTGTATCGTCGACTAGGTGCGTTGTCATGGTTCAGACCGAAGTCACGTGCGCTAGTCCATGCACTGGAGAAAGCGTAAGGTCCTTGCGCTCGCCTCTTCGCAGCAAAACCGCTATCGGTACCAACGCGACCAATCCCAGCAGGTAGAAAACGACTCCTCCTGAAGTGTGCAGCCAGCCATGCAAGAACGCCGGGTTCAAGTATGCCGCGAGCAAATAAATGGTCACAATTCTTGCTCCGTTTTTGAGGACAAGAATTGGAATTATCGCGATGACGAGAAGCGCTTTTCTCCAGGACGATCGCAGCAGGAACTCGGCCGCCACAAGCACTGTTACCAGCAAAGCAATACTCGAGCGAATTCCGCTGCACTCCTTCGCCACTTCAAGATTAACCATCGGGAGTCGGAGGATGAACCCTTCCTTAAGAACGGGCACATTGAGGATTCGTAGCAGCCCGTAAGCCACGTCCGAAGATCCCGCCTGTAAAGCAAAGATAGTTTTATCGATTGCAAACTCCGGGATTGGAACCAGCAATAAGAGGAACAGCAGCGGAAATCGCGCTTTAACAAACGAATCGGTGCCATAGCAGAAAACAAAGACTGAGATCCATAGGATCACCAGCGAGAGAATCTCAAGGGAAAGCTTTTCGGTGCTCAGCGGCTGGTATTTGCTCATCAGCAAGAAAATCAATGCGAGCAGAAACAGGCCTGAACCAATAATGACGGTTTGTTTGCGGGTTGAATCAACTTGAACTGAGAAAATCTTTTGCCGCTTCAGATAAACCAAAAAGATACTAAGAGGAGCAATTAGCAGGATATGGGTGGCGTAGTCGTGAGAGGTTACGAACTCGACCAAATTCTTGATCGGCGCCCAAAATGCGAGCAAGGATGCAACGACCAATAAAGCAAAATAAATGTTTCGCCGCACAAGTTCATTGCGAATATTCCGTATCCGAAGCATCTTCACTTTTTTGCGCGGCTGATTGGCTCGTTGCTAATTCGCACTGGAGCGAGTCAGCGTGGGCTGCAGTTCATATATCAATTTCTCATTTATGCATTTCGCATAGGCAATCACCGCGCGTTCAGAGCCGCTACCCTCAATACGCCAATCGTCTCCGTCTGGTATCAGCTGCATTTTGCTGCGCGCTCGCCACCACGAGTCGATTTCTGAAGGAAGGGCTTGCCATATCTTTCTTGTGGCATAAAGCTCACGCAGATAAATGAGTAGGTCGACATACAGGCCTTTGACTCCCTCATGCGTTACATAGTCGGGATGAACGATAAAATTGATCAGCCCATTCTTTTCCAGGATCAAGCGAATCTGCGTCTGCCACAACGCAATAGTGCGTTCGGAAAGCAAATGAAAAAGCGTGTAATCCTGAGTCATGGTAACAGGAAGCTCAACCATGTCCCCTATAAAGTAAGGCATGACCGTGCAACACCCACCCCTTTGAGGATCCAGGCGCGCGGTGTTCGGAATCGAAGAATCATAAGAAAAGTTCAGGACGTCGTACCATTCAGGCCTTCGGTACAAAACGGCGGACCGAAATCCCTTCGCGCCGTATTCGTTTGCATATCTGTTAATCAGTCTCGCCCGCCGCTCAAATTCGCCACGCTCATCAAAGAGGCGGCCGTCATGGCTCAGGTCTTGTATACCAATCTCGAATCCTCGATCGCGAATGCTGGCCAGAAAATCGGCGGAGACCGAGTATGACCCTTGCGGCACTAAGTTAAACGAAGCCTTTATTCCGTACGAATCGTCAATATCCATGAGGTCGCGACACGCATCTCGGCCGGACGCCGCCTCTACGTCGTGCGTCATCATCACGGAACCAACGCAGCCCTCTGGCCAGAACCAGATAAACGGAATCCGATCTACTCCGCCAGCTCGGAGTGACAATAACAAGAGCTCTTCGCATAAATTCTCTACGGTTGCGTCAACCGGCCACTGCGGGAAGGACAAGGCGCGCCATCCGTGCAGTTGAAATCTCTGTATCCCTTCGCGAATCGAGCGGGGTAACGATGGACGAACCCGATAATATGCGCTCTTCGCAACCATCCGGACCCAAGACTCCCGAATCCCATAGCGTTCAAGCTGAATATTTTCGATAATCTCGGTCGGATCGAATGGAAGGCAAACCTCAGATTCGCCGGTTCGGACATCTTGGCTAATGTCGTAGAGCGACGGACCGACTCGCGGGCTTCGGAAACCTGATGCCGAATGCCCGTAACAGATGGCGTTCGAACCAAAGCGAAAAAAACCTGAGTCGGAGGCTGCCACATCTTGCAGCGTGACGTTAAGAAAAGTAGCTGGGCAGCGGTAGCGATCCATCAGTGCCCGCGCAGGATGGGTCATAAAGATCGTTCTTACTTCGTTATTATTGTCTCACGGCACTTGCATCCTGGTTGTAAATCAATTGTCTCTCTGCTACTAACCAAAGTGTCGATACAGTAACCGGCCTCCGAACGTTACCAGGCCTGTCGGAATATAAGGCCCAAGTTTTTCAGGCCACGACATTCCTCTTGCTACTGCAACCATGGAGGGATCCACAGGATAGCGAAAATACGTTAAGCAGCTACTCGTGGCGCCTAACCTGTCCTTGAAGACGCTGAGGCCCTTGTCATGCACCTCGGAACGGCCTAGATCAAATTCTGTCAAACCACGCTGCTTCGCATCCATAATGGCGCGCCAAAGCAACAACTGCATGCCGCCAAATTGAAAAAATCTGTCGTCGGAGCCACCATATTTGTATACGAGAGAATTCTTGAAACGAATCGTAATAATGCCGGCCACCGGTGTTTCTTGCTTTGACGCGACCCAGACCGTCAACTCACTCCCAAAGCAACCTAGGAGATTGGAAAACCATTTTCTCGGCTGAGGAGGCACCTTATGGCGACGTCGCGTCAGCGATAGCAGCCGGTAAAATTTCTGTAACAGTTGTTCTGAAGATCCCACTTCACAGATGAGTGATTCCCGCTCGGCGCGTTTGATTTTTCGTTGGGTCGAGCTCTTATGAAGTCCATCAAAGATTATTTCCAAGTCTGGTTCAAGGTTCAATTTGTGAAGGTAGAACTGGTCGGAGCGCACAAAGCCTGCAGGAAATGGACTCCCGTCCGGCAATCTGGACTCGACGTATTTCCAGCGCTCCTGCTGCTTGCCTTGAAGAACAACTTGAGACATCTCCTCCAACTCCCTCTCAGCATTAATCAATGGGACGCAGTGGTCGGAAAATGGGAGGGAAACCAGGCGCCGGCCAGTGAGCCAACTTTGAATACGGCAAAATACCCAGCCGTTTGCTAATGGTGTTCCTGGGGCTGTCGTGGTGTACGCGACAGGTTCGTATGCGTAGGTTCTTTTAAGCGCGCCTAGCCAACTTAGAGTATGAA
>Ga0207695_10004157_pt1 | contig 19876 bp, 15 predicted proteins | sample KBSC54metaG_FD_184354 | JGI IMG/M metagenome (GOLD analysis project Ga0207695, IMG submission 184354) | Corn rhizosphere microbial communities from Kellogg Biological Station, Michigan, USA - KBS C5-4 metaG (SPAdes) (version 2) | ecosystem: Host-associated > Plants > Roots > Rhizosphere > Soil... | reverse complement strand
CCCTTATCGAAAGCGATATCGAAGCACAACGTGCGGAGATCATCAGCAAGCTGGAGAAAGGACAGGTGCTGGAAGGTACGATCAAGAATATCACGGACTTTGGCGCCTTTATGGATCTGGGCGGTCTGGATGGTCTGCTGTATATCACGGATATCAGCTGGGGCCGTATCAGCCATCCGAGCGAGGTGCTGAAACTGGATCAGAAGCTTCAGGTCGTGGTATTGGATTTCGACGATGGCAAGAAACGTATCAGCCTGGGCTTGAAGCAGCTGACCCCGCATCCGTGGGATGTGCTGCCTGAGACTATCAAGGAAGGTGAGATCGTGAAGGGTAAGGTCGTGAACATTGAAGATTACGGCGCATTTCTGGAGATCATGCCTGGTGTGGAAGGTCTGGTACACGTAAGTGAAATTACATGGGCCAATACTCCCATCAATGCCAAGGAGTTCTTCAAGCTGGGCGACGAGCATCAGGCCAAGGTTGTCACCCTGGATAAGGATGCCCGTAAGATGAGCCTTTCCATCAAGCAACTGAGCGAAGATCCCTGGAATACTATCGAGCATAAATTCCCGCAGGGAAGCCGTCATACCGGTCTGGTGAAGAACATCACTCCCTACGGTGTGTTCGTGGAGCTGGCTCCCGGCATCGGCGGTATGATCCATATCAGCGACCTCAGCTGGCTGAAACGCTTCAACCATCCTTCCGAGTATACCAAGGTCGGTCAGCACATCGATGTGATGATCCTGGGTATCGACAAGGACAACCGCAAGCTGCAGCTGGGACACAAACAACTCGAAGAAGATCCCTGGAATGCACTGGAAGAGACCTTCTCTGTTGGATCTGTCCATGAAGGTACTGTTATCCGCAAGGATGACAAGGGTGCTATCGTGCAGCTGCCTTATGGTCTGGAAGGTTTTGCTCCCAACCGTCACCTGAACAAGGAAGATGGTAAGCAGATCGTTGCTGATGAAACGGCACAGTTCATGGTGATCGAGTTCGATCGCAATGAAAAACGTATCGTGTTGTCACATACCCGTCTGTGGGAACAAGGCAAGGCTGAAGAGAGAGAAGCTGTGAAGAAGGAAGCCCGTGCGGAAGCCGACAAGACGCGCAAAGCTGTCAAGAACCTCCAACAGAAGGTGGAAAAGCCGACACTCGGAGATCTGGGCGCTTTAGCATCGATCAAGGAAAAGCTGAAGCAGGAAGAGAAAGGACAGAGTGGTGGTGAGCAGGGTGCGCAGCACTAAGGTTTATTTAAGGTTAGTTTGTATAGAACCCCGGTCAATGTGCCGGGGTTTTTTTATGTTTTGGCCGGACCTGACGGTCCGGGTTTGGTTAGAGGCTAAACTATTGCGCTTCGCGCGCCCTCGCTGTGCTCGGGCTTGCCGGCTCTTGACCTGCGGCAGGCGCAGGGGCCAGGTTTCTTAGTTGTGTGTCATTAAATTCCTCCAGGGAGTGCAATTTCAGGTCGGCGGCGCCCCATTTGGGAAGCGCATATTGATCGGCGACAGGTATGACTGTGCAGCGCATACGGGCTGCCTTGGCGGCGATGAGTCCATTGAAAGAGTCCTCAAAACAAAGACATTCCAGTGGATGGGCGCCGAGGGCTGCCGCACAATCCATATATACCTGTGGATGCGGCTTGCCATAAGGGAGATGTTCGGCGGAAGCGGTTGCATCCAGGTAGTGGCCGATGTTCAGCTTGTCTGTAACGATATCAACCAGCGAAAGGGGGGAAGAAGTAGCCAGACCGATGCGGAACCCTTTTTGTTTAAAGAGCCGGAAGATATAATCTACACCCGGCAGGGCCTTTGCCTGGGTCCTGATCTTTTCGAAGACATTTTCGTGAAGGGACTCGACGACTTCCTGAATGTTGTCCTTTGGGATGTTGAAGTAGCTAAACCAATAATCCAGCCATTCGGGCGTGCGAAGACCTGTTGTGTGGTGGTATTGAGCGGGCGCTAAAGTGACATTAAATCTTTGTAATGTTTCCATACCGGCCAGTTGCCAATAGGGTTCAGAATCAATCAACAGTCCATCCATGTCGAAAATAACGGTATTCAATTGCATAGGGTAGCAAAGTTAACAGGATGAAATCATTTCTGTGGCAACAATTATGTAAATTGAGTTGTATAAACTCCTAATGAGCACATTCAGCGACAGATTAAAGAAGATACGTCTCGTCCGCAAGCTGGTGTATGCGGTGGTGGGTATTGTATCTTATCCTGGTCTGACGATGGTGAACCGTCTGAAAATAAGCGGGACGGAGCATCTGCGTCGTCTGCCCCGGGAGAATGTCCTTTTTGTAAGTAACCATCAGACCTATTTTGCGGATGTGATCACTTTCCTTCATATTTTTTGTGCGGTGAAATGGCGTAAAAAGAATAAGCTGGGTATTCCTTATTATCTGCTGAACCCGTTTACCAATGTGTACTATGTGGCTGCGGAAGAGACGATGCGTGGCAGCTGGGTGAGCCGTCTGTTTACGCTGGCGGGAGCGCTCACAGTCAAAAGGACCTGGAATGATGGAACCAAGGAAGTAAGAAGGGGACTGGACCCTTCCGACACCCGTAAGATCACCCGGGCTTTGGGGGACAGCTGGGTCATTACATTCCCTCAAGGGACTACCAAGCCCTTTGCCCCGGGAAGAAAGGGGACGGCGCTGATCATCAAGCAAAACAAACCTATCGTCGTACCTGTGGTCATCAGCGGTTTTTGGAGGGCCTTTAATAAAACGGGTTTAAAATTCAAGAAAAAAGGCGTGCTTTTAAGTGTCACTTTCAAGGCTCCACTGGCTATCAATTACGATGCTCCGGCGGAAGAGATCCTCGCCACCATCATGGATGCTATCGAACAAAGCAAGGAGTTTATGATGAAGGGTGCGCATCATTGGGTCAAGGCGCCTGCCTGACCTGCGAGGGGAAAAGTATCCATGTTTTTTCGTAAATTACGGGTAAACTTTTTCTGCAATGAGAAAGGTCCTTCCCCTTGCCGGGTTTGCATTGATCGTTATGGCGCTATTTGCTTTGCGGACAAAGAGCAATAAGGAACTGCCGGAAGATCTTTCGGCCATCGGTTGCGCACCGGCTCCGGGCTTGCGGGGTATTCAGGCGGATGGCAGCGGAAGGTATGCTCCTGTTTTTCCGGGATGGGGGCATCACAGCTACAGGGTGCGGACGAGCAATGACAGCGCTCAATTCTTCTTCGACCAGGGATTGAATTTGTATTACAGCTACCATCTTACAGAGGCGCTCGCTTCCTTCAAGGAGGCGGCACGGCGTGATCCGGCATGCCTCATGGCTTATTGGGGCCAGGCGTTGGCCATGGGTCCTTATTACAACAACTACTTCTACAAAATGCCGCCGGCTGTACTGCCTGTATTGGAAGAGATGAAACGGGCGGCCGAAGGTGTTTCGGGCAAGGAAAAGGAACTGGTGGAAGTGATGGGAAGACGTTATTCGGCTGACACGTCGGATAGCCGCCGGAAGGAGCTGAACAGGGCTTATGCATCCGGGCTGGCGGAACTGGTGAGAAAATATTCTGCAGATCAGGATATAAAGGCTTTGTATATCGATGCGGTGATGCTGGAGCATACCTGGGATTTCTGGAACAATGACGGTACTCCCAAATCATGGACGCCCGAGCTGGTATCTTTTTGTGACGATATTTTGCGTGCCGAACCTTCCCATCCTGCAGCCTTGCATTACCAGATCCACCTGGTAGAGGCTTCGCTGCACCCGGAGAAGGCTTTGCATAACGCTGATGTTCTACAAGCTTCCATGCCCGGCGTGCCGCATATGGTGCATATGTCGAGTCATATGTATCAACGGAACGGGTTGTATGCGAAGGGGGTGGAAGTGAATGAGCGGTCTTCCCGGCTGGTGGTGGAATATGATGCCATGGCTTATTATCTGCATCTGGGTACAGGCGCGCTGACACATTTCAATGGAGTGGGGGCTTTCTGTGCTATGAACGCGAACATGTACAGGACGGGTATGGCGGATGCCCTGCGCTGCAGGAGCGTTGTCGTGAAGAATTCGGGAGCTGCGCTGTCGAACAGGACTTATTTTCAATATTTGTACATGTTGCCCGCGTTTGTCAATGTACGGTGTGGGAAGTGGAAAGAGGTCCTTGAAGCGCCGGCTCCGGATAGCAGTTTGCATTATGCGGTCTTGCTGGATGCTTTTGGCCGGGGAATGGCTTATGTGGGGTTGAAACGTATGGATGAGGCCCGGTTATGTCTGGGTAAGCTTCGGGTGTTGTCCGGGGACAAGAGCCTGGCAGTCAGGAACCTTCCTTTTAATGCCCCTTTGGATGGCGCCCATGTTGCGGAGGCGGTACTGGCCGGGGAGATATGTCTGGCGGAGAAAAAGTATGACGAGGCTGTCCGGTGGCTGGAGAAAGGCGTGGCTGCGGAAGACGGCATGATCTACCGGGAGCCGAGAGATTGGCCCATCCCGGTGCGTCATTACCTGGGGGCCTGTTTGTTACAGGCCGGTAAAAGTGCAGAGGCGGAGAAGATCTATCGTGAGGACCTGGTCTATAATCCGGGGAATGGTTGGACTTTAAAGGGATTATATCAAAGTCTGATCAAAGAGGATAAGATAAAAGAAGCAGAGAAATACAGGTCCGAATATGTACAGGCTTTTTCCAAGGCGGAAGAGGCACCGCCTGCGTCTGTGTATTGATCAGCTTTTCATGAAGAATGCTCTCAGCTCACCGGCATCTTCGGGCTTTAATTTGCCACCCAGGATCAGCCGCAGCTGCCTTCTGCGCAGGGCGCCTTCATACAGTCTCTTTTCTTCTTCGGTCTCGGCGATGAGTTCGGGAACGGGGCGGGGGCGGCGGTTGGGGTCGAGGGCCACGAAAGTATAATAAGCTTCGTTGCTCTTATATTTATATTGCTGCAGATGATCTTCACCCCATACTTTCATATGTACTTCCATGGAGCTGTTGAAAGCCCGGGTGACCTTGGCTTCGATGTGCACGACATTTCCCAGCTTGATGGGGTTCTCGAAGGATATATTGTCCACGGAGGCAGTGACTACGGGGGCATTACAATGTTTTCCGGCAGACAGCGCTGCTGCGATGTCCATCCAGTACATCAGGCGGCCACCCATCAGGTTGCCGTATACGTTGGTGTCATTGGGAAGGACGAGCTCAGTCATGACGATAAGGGATTCGCCGGCGGTCTTGGCTTTCATTTGCATGGCGCAAATATAAGTCTTAATTGCCTTACTTAACAGACCCTTATGACGTCCATACCCAGCAGGGAGCCTAGTTTTTTGATCTTCGTACTGATATGTCCTGTGCCGATGGCGCAATGATGTGCAGGGCCATGGCTGTTCCAGTCATCGACAAAGCGCCTGGCGCCGATGGGGAATTTATAGCGGCTATTGGTGTTACCGATCTCGAGGATTGGACCTGCTACCGACTCGCCTTCCGCCACCAGCAACATCATGCCGCCGTCTTTTTTTTCTACCAGGCTAAGCAGGGTGACCGGTCCGTTCTTTACCATCATCTCCACCGACACACCTTTGCCCACTTTGCCATGATATACTTTTAGCGGTCTGACCTTTGTCTTTCCTTCGGCTATGGCTATATGCCCCGGGCCATCGTGGCCCATCAGCACCACATCATCCTTGTAGTCCATGGCATAATATTCAGTAAAAGACCCACCGGCGCCAAATGTATCCATTATCTTCATCGCTATCGCATTCTTGATCTCGTATTCTCCTGCTACGGGGACACCGTTGGCGGTGAGCAGGGAGTTTCCCAGGATGATGGAGCTGATGGCTTCTTCGTTCTCTATATTGCCGGTGCCCTTATAATAGTATGCCATGGAGCCGAGCTTATGCCTGTCCACCAGGCGGTCGAGCGCTACGGAGGTAATGGCAGCCTTTTCCAGCTCTTCGGGGGAACAGTCAGGCTGGATATCGAAGACTTTATGAAAGAGCTCGAGCTTTTTTATTATTTCCGGGGGTGAGACTTCCCGCCGTAGTGTTGCCAGCTCTTCCACTTCGATCAATTCTATGTGACCACCGAAATAAGCATAGATCCTTGTGAGATCGGTGTATATATCCAACATGCCGCTGTAGTAATGCCCCATGCAGCCCAGGCGGTTGTAAGATAAGGTATTGGCGACTTTGGCAGCCTGTACCCATTCTTCTATGTCACGTCTGCATTCCCCGTCGTTGTGGAGCATACCTGTCACCTGGTTGAACCGGATGCCTGTACGTCTGAAGACGTTGGCTATTTCGGGAACGGGACAGGCGGAACAGTAAGCCAGCCATTCACCTGTCATCTTTGTCCTATCCTTCAGGCTATTGAATGAAGTGTAGTCGATGGCGGGTTCGGGGGAAAGATTGAGTATTATTACGGGTACTTTTGCCCTTTGGACCACGGGGAGAACAGTGGAGGACAACGCGTAGGTGGACACGTAAAGAAAAATGATATCGACGTCTTCGGTGCTGAATAATTTTCCGGCTGCAAACGCTTTATCTATGTTGTCTACAAGTCCTGCGCTTACCACCAGCGGATGAAGGGATCTCAACTGAGAGACCACCACGTCCAGGTAACCTTCCAATCTTTCTTTCAGACCTTTAAATTGCGGCCAATAAGTATCCAGGCCGATGCCAAAGATCCCAATTTTAAATGTTCCCACGTCCATAAATAGGTTTAGTTTAAGGTTGCTACTGCAACTGCAAAGGGGCGGAGTGTAATAGTTGCATTGGTTACGGTCGACTGTGCCGGCGGATCATCCATCGTAGATGTATCGGTAACGGAAACAGCCGCGCCATTCATTTCCGAAGGTAAGGAAAAGGTAACTTCTTTATCTTTTGTGTTGATGAATAATACCTTTCTTCCTTTTTTTGTAATGAATGCCTGGGAGACTATTCCTGTGGGAAGGTTGTTTGTTTCCACGAGCTTATCTCCGGGGCCGAAATTCTCATGCAGGAGCCGGAGCACCCAGTATCTGGCATTGGGGTTACCTGTTTCCCAGTTCATCATGCTGACATCGGGGAATTGAGTAGGGTATCCTACCAGCTGTGATTCGCCTGCCACATCAATACCCATCTTTGTCAGTTCCAAAAAGATGTATGCATAAGTGGCCCCGGATAAGTTCCAGTAACGGGCATCGATGGGTTTGATCGTCTGGGGCGAGCGAAGGATGCTGCCTATCTCGTTTATCGTGGTAAAAGTGCCCGGCGCTATCCTCTTTCTGATGCTCTCGATAAATCTCACCCTCTCGAGGAATGCATCGGCTTTTTCAAAGAACGTATATTGCTGGCCTGCCAGGTCCTGGTCTTCCCATGAAGGTGTGGCATAAAAATGATAGGAGATGCCTTCGGGGGTAATACCAGGGGCATGGTTCTTCGAGTTTAAGAAATACTCGAAATATTCAGGGTTTACAGCAAAGGCAAGGGACATGCCGATGAATTTCGTCTGCGGCGAGATCTTCTTCATTTCTTTTACGATGGCATCATAGATCTTTGTATATAGCTGCGGCGAGATATTATGTTCCAGGTCCGGTTCGTTCAATACTTCCCAGTAGGGGATCTTGTAGAAGTGTCCTGATTTGTGGTATTTGCCCAGCTCATCCGTGAATCCGCCTTTTGTGTACCAGCTGATAAGTCTTGCGTAATAGCCTGCGAGCTCCTTTCCTGTCGTGTCTCTTAGCTGGTTGCCCCGGTTATAATCCCACGTCGGCTGGTAAGGATCGGCGGGATAGGGCACTTCTGTATCTGTCTTCCACATCCATGCAGGGGTAGTGCTGAAGTTGATGACGACGGAGTGCCCGTTGGTGGCTTCCATCAATGCATCCATCGTGCTGTCGAGGTAAGTGAAATCCCAATATGTGGTCTCTTTTGCCGGAGGCTTCAATTCCGCGACGGCCATTTTTGGATAAGGGAACCAGGGGACGTAGCGGACGTAATCGGCTTTTAGGTCTTTAAGAGCGGCGAAGGTCTGTTTATGGATCGGCGAGGATGGCCGCACCATTGGGTTTTCCACCAGTTGAAGTGTAGGTGTTGTTTTAGAGATGTGTGTGGTCTTGTTCCAGTTGATATGCAGGGTGGGCTGTGCCTGTCGGGCAAATCCTTTTGCGGTGATCAGCAGGAGAGGTATGATGTGCAATAATTTCATGAAATATTTTTTTAATAGCCAGGGGTCTGTGTAAGCTTTGGATTAACAATGATCTCGTTGGCCGGTACAGGAAAAAGCGCTTCAAACGCTGAGAAGACATAGTCGGTATTGGAGTAGGGGACACCCTGTCTGGTGACAGTGGGGTGGGCTTTCTCCGTGGCGGCGTATGCGTTTAAAAAGGTTGTAAGTTCGTCAGGGGTCATGGTCCTTTTCAGGTCGAACCAGCGCCAGTTCTCGAAAGCCAGCTCCACTCTTCTTTCATGGGCGACTGTATCCCGGAATGTTTGTTGGGTGAGGCCTGATACGTCCGCCAGTCCTGCTCTATGCCGCACCTTGTTCAGATAAGTATAGGCATCCGTTGTGGGAGCGCCCTGCTCGTTGATAGCCTCGGCCAGCATCAGGAGGACATCGGAATATCTCAGCACAGGCCAGTTATCGTCGGTACGTCCGTAGACGGCATGCGGGTGGTTGTATTTTTTTATGTAAGGTACTGTTTCTCCTGTTACAGGGCTCTTGAAATCCAGGCCGACAGAAGCATCTTTTCTTTTATCACCGGGTTCATATGCGTTGATAATGTCGTTGGTGGGGATGTTCCAGCCGCCGGGGTTGCTTTGCGGCCAGCCGGTGACGGCGCCTGCTGACAATCTTGGCGCGAAGGTATAAATGAAGCTGCTCCATTCGCCGTCAACGCTGGCATTGTACTGGATCTCGAAGATGGACTCGATGCCATTCTTTTTTTGTGGATTGAAAGCATCAGCATAGTCGTTATTCAGGTCATATCCCAGCGGCAGCACCTGGCTGAGGGTTGTGGCGGCGTCTGCATACTTTTTTTCTGTGAGATAGACCTTGCCCAGCAGGGAGAGCGCTGCCCCCTTTGTGGCCCTGCCGACATGTCCTGCCTGGTATTTGATGGGTAGGCCGGTGACGGCATCTTTCAGGTCTGTTTCGATCTGTGCATAAACCTTTGACTGGGACTCTCTCAGGTAAGTCCAGGCTTCGGAGGGTTGAGTCAGCGGTCTGGTGATGAGGACAACATCGCCGTAGTATTGTGTCAATTCAAAGTACAGGTAAGCCCGGATGAACTTTAGCTGTCCTTCATTCACGGCCTTTATGGAGTCTGTAAGGCCTGTGGCGCCCTGCATCTTTGCCAGTGTGTTGTTGATGTTGTAGATAGAATTGTAATATGCGATGTACGATGTGTTCAGGTTCGTGCTGTTGCCGTTGACCGTATAGAACTCGAATGCCTCGATCCGGTCTGATTGCCCCCTGTCTCCCGGATTGAAATCGATGGTCGTATTATCCGAAGGCAGCTCATTGGTGATCCACTGATCATTGGCGATGTCCTGCAGGGTTCCGTATACTCCATTGACAGCTTGTTCAACCTGCTTTGCGTCCTTATAAAAAAGACCTGTATTTATTTTGGTAGGGTCGGTTTTGTCGAGGTAGTCCTTCTTACAGGAAAGAGTGACCATTATGATCAGTAAATGTATGATGATGACTTTGACTTTCATTTGTAAAAATTTAAAAGGTGAAGTTGGCACCGAAGGTGAATGTTCTGGCTAACGGGTAAGCTTCGTCGTCCAGGCCGGGGTTGATGCCGCCCCGGTTGTTGATGTCGGGGTTGGAGCCGGGATATTTGGTGATGAGGAACAGGTTATCGCCGCTGGCATACAGGCGGAGAGACTTGAACATCAGTTTGGGAGTGGTTGGGTTGAATGTATAGCCGAGGCTGATGTTCCTGATCCACATATGGCTGCCGCTGTAGACATACCGGGAGTTGCTTTCTCTTTCCCATTTCCAGGTATTGGTGGTGGCGAACCTGCCGTTGCCGGGGTTTTGTTCATTGCGGTACCGTTGTTTGCTCTCTTCCAGCACATTGAATACGCCGTCCATATTCATGGTAGATGCCTCGATCACTCTATAGATGTCATAGCCTTGTGCGCCGTTGATCAGGACGCTCCAGTCGAAGTGTTTAAAGTCCCCTCCGATGGTGAGGCCATAGGTAAACTTAGGCCAGGGGTTGCCGATCTGCACCATGTCCTTTGTGTCATATGATATGGTGTCATTGTGATCTGCGTCGTAGTATTTGTATACGCCGGGGATCGCTCCATCCTGGTAGGGGGATTTGTCGATCTCTGCCTGGTTCTTAAAGACGCCCAGCATCCTGAAGCCGAATATGGCGCCGATGGGTGAACCAGGACGGGAGATATTGTAGCCGCCGTAGAAGTCGCCGGCGAGGAGCCGGTCGCTAGGGCCATTGATCGCCAGGACCTTGTTCCTGTTGATAGATACATTGCCGCTGACCCACAGGCCTATGTTACGGACTTTTGTCTTGTACCGTGCGGCAAATTCGAAACCTTTATTCTGTACCTTTCCTACGTTGGCCAGGTAGGTGGTAAAACCGGATATGGCCGGTAGCGGTATGGATAGCAGCATATCGCTGGTGATCTTGTCGTAATATTCCGCGGTGAAGGTCAGTTTGTCCTGAAAGGCGGCGAGGTCGACACCGAGGTCCAGCTGTTTAGACTTTTCCCATTTTAATAAAGGGTTGGGTATGTTACTCACTACCTGACCCCGTACCAGGTTATTGTCGAGGATATAATTCTTGTCGCTCATGAAAGCCAGGGCACCGTAGTTTGGAATGCCGTTATTACCCGTGATCCCCCAACTGCCTCTCAATTTCATGTCTGACAGCCAGGATATACCGGACATGAACTTCTCGTTGCTGATGCGCCAGCCTGCCGAGACGGCGGGGAAATTGCCGTACTTAACGCCCTCTCCAAACCTGGAGCTGCCTTCTCTCCGGAAGGAACCTGAGAACAGGTATTTTTCGGCAAATACATAGTTGACCCTTCCGAAGAAGGCATTCAGGCTCCAACCGTATTCGCCGGAATTTACGCCTGTTTTCAGCGCCGCGGAACCAAGGAAGGGGGTCAGGTCGCTGGGGAACTGGGCGCCGCCTGCGTTCAGGGTAGTGGTTTTTTCATCCTGGGCAGTATAACCCAACAGCACATTGATGCGATGGCTTCCAAATGTATTGTTGTAGGTCAACAGCTGGTCAGTTGAGTAGTTACGGGTATTTATCTGCTGATCCGTTTCACTGGCATCTCTTGGAGGCGGTGCATTTTCACCGGGGATGTAGGAGGGAATGAATTGTTTGTAGCTGTTATAGTTCAACAGGCCGTTGAGGGAGCTTTTGAACTTAAAGTTCTTCAGGAAAGAAATTTCTATGAATGCGTTGGTCAGCAACTGACCGATGTTCTGTCTGCTTTGGATGTCCGTCAGGGACATGACGGGATTGGAGAATCCGAAGACGCCGTCATGGCCGCCTACATAAGCGTGGTAGGAACCGTCTGCATTGTAGATGGGATCACGTGGATCGGCGATCAATGAAGCGCCTACGATATTATCGCGGCCTTCCGTTGCCTGCGCCAGGTTATTGGTGGCAAAGGAGCCATTCACCTTCAGACCCATGCTGATGTTATCATTCACTTTGCCGTCGATGTTACCTCGTACGGAGAGATTGTCGAACTTCGTGTTGAGCAGGATACCTTCTTGTCTTGTATAGCCGGCCGATAGCATGGAATGGAGGTTGCTGTTACCTTGTGACAGAGAGACATAATAATTTTGGAAGGGAGCATTATCATGCAGGGTGGCGTCAAACCAGTTGGTAGAATTCTTCGTCTGCTCAGGATAGCGATAATCCAGTGGTACTTCGTTTATATCAGGTTCCCTGTTCTGGAAGTACCTGATCTTGTCCATGAAGATGTCCTTTTTGAATTGTGCGAACTCCTGTCCGTTGAGCATCTTTACTTTCCTGTTGGAAGGAATATTCTGTATGCCATAGCTGCTGCTGACATTGAGGACGGGCGCTCCGGCTTTTCCATTTTTAGTGGTGATCAGCACAACACCGTTGGAACCTCTTGCACCATATATGGCTGTGGAAACGGCGTCTTTCAGAATGCTGATGTTCTCGATATCGCTGCCATTGAAGTTCTGCCCCAGGCTGGTGCCGACAGGGAATCCATCGACGACATATAAGGGGGCGCTGCCTGCACCCAGTGAGCCCAGGCCCCGAACATTTATTGTGAACTCACTACCGGGTTTGCCGGTGGCCTGCGTTGCCGTGACGCCGGGAGCCTGTCCTACGAGCAGGCGGGTGGGGTTGGCTGCCGGTATATCCTTTGTCGCCGTGAGGTCAATGGTGGCGACGGAGCCTGTGACCTCTCTTCTTCGTTGGGTGCCATAACCGATGACCACTACGTCGTTTAAAGCGGTTGCATTTTTTTGCATCGTTATTCTCAGCGTGCTGCCGGTGGTTGCCGGTAATTCCTGTGTGACATAGCCTACATGACTGATGATGAGGACGGCCGAGTTTTCGGGGATAGTGATGGTGAATTTCCCTTTTGGGTCCGATCTGACGCCTTTGGAAGAACCCTTTATGATAATATCCGCCCCTTGCATTGCGGCACCAGTTTCATCATTGATCGTCCCGTCGACTTGCCGGGATTGGGCTTGTGCTTTTGCGAGGAAGATCAGTAGAAGCCAGGTAATACAGGCTGGCCGAAGAATCGAGTGGTATTTCTTCATATGCAGGCAATTTTGTTAATTTTAGTTCACAAATTTATTTTTCCTATGTTTGAAGGGAAATACACAAACTGCTCTTTCAATAATACTTTTTGACACAACCAAGGTTTGCAATGAACAACTTCTACAAATACCTGCCGACGAGCCAGGCAGATGAGAGGTGGGGGATCTATGTGCTGAATGCGGGTTGCAACAGTATTGGCAAACATGCGACCTATCCGGCGCCGGATCATCCGGCTCATCATTATTTCAACTGGAGCAATGGCCGTGTGCTGGATGAATATCAGCTGATCTATATTGCCAAAGGCACGGGAAGATTTGAGTCATCCAACTGTATACAGGCGGATGTAAAAGAGGGTACTGTCCTTTTCCTCTTCCCGAACGAATGGCACCGGTTCAAGCCGGATGAAAAGACGGGCTGGAATGAATTCTGGGTGGGGTTTAAAGGATTTGTGATAGAAAGCCTGGTGCAAGAAGGGTTTTTGTCGCCCTCAGAGCCGGTGCTGAATATCGGGATCAGTGAAACTGTCATCCAACTGCTGACTGAGATCATCGAAAGGACACGGGAAGAAAAAACGGGCTATCAGCAACTGGTATCGGGTATTGTATTTCATTTGCTTGGGAAGATACATTCATTGGTGAAGGAGCGTAGTTTCGAGCCGGAGGATCCTACGGAATGTATTATCAATAAAGCGAGAATCATTTTCAGGACGGATATCGAACAGGATATCAATGTTGAAAAAGTGGCTGAAGAGCTTAATGTAAGCTATGCATGGTTTCGTAAATCTTTTAAGCGATATACGGGTCTTGCGCCCAATCAGTATATCATTCAATTAAAAATAGAGAAGGCAAAAGCGCTGTTGGCTGACTTATCAAGAAGCATTAAGGAAATAGCCTTCAGCATGAACTTTGAATCTGCCTTTTATTTCTCCAAATTATTCAAGGAGAAGACGGGAAGCTCTCCGGAAGAGTATAGAAAGAACCTGAGGGATCAACAGCGTGTGAAAAATGTTTGAGCTATGAAAGAACGTCCTTAGACCGTCACCTTTTCACATTGCTGTAAGAATGTTTCGTCTACATCGGCGCCCAGACCCGGCGTTTCGGGTATCTCCAGGAAATAGCCTTTATAACGTACGCCGCCTGTCACGGGATCTGTCTTATGGCCCAGCAGACAGGTATCCATATCATGAAAGATGATGTTCTCATGGGCCAGGGCAAAATGGGCAAAGGCGGTGAGCGCTACACGACTTTCCAGCATGCCACCCATCATACATGGGATATTGTGCTGTTTGGCGCAGCTGTCGATCTCAATGGCTTCGTGTATACCACCTGATTTTGCAAACTTGATATTGATATAGTCGCAGGCACGCTCCCTGATGAGCCTTGCTGCATCGTGGTGATCGAAGACGCTTTCATCGGCCATGATCTTTACGGGAGAATGCTTACGCAGCAGCGGCAATTTGTGGTCATCCCAATGCCGCATGGGCTGCTCGCAAAACTGAACATTATGGGGTCCCATTGCTGTGAGCGCATCCAGCGCTGTATCGAAATCCCAGCCTTGATTGGCATCTATCCTCAATATAATATCCTCACCGACGGCCTGCCTGATCTGCTTGACCCTTTCCACATCCTCTTTGCCATTCTTCCCCAGCTTGATCTTGATGATCCGGACGCCGTCTTGTTTGAACTGGATGGCTCTCGACGCCATGTTCTCCGGTGAGTCGATGCCGATGGTGAGATCCGTTTCTATGTCCTTTTTTTTGCCTCCGAGGAATTGATAGAGTGGTTGATTGGATGTCTTTGCCGCCAGGTCATAGAGGGCCATATCGAAGGCGCTTTTGATGGTGCTGTTGAAGGCGGTGAAGGCATGGAGCTCGCTCATTCTTTCTGCGATGTGTTCGGCGGTTTTTCCTTTCCAGAGGGCGGCGAAATCCTTTGCCATTTCAAAACAGGTGGCCTGGGTTTCGCCTACGATCATAGGGAAGGCGGAACATTCGCCGACGCCATAGTAGCCGGCATCGGTATGAATACGGATAAAGATATTCTGCGCATAATGCATGGTCCCTGTAGCAATGGTGAAGGGATGCATAGGGATACTGAGCTTATAGATATCTGTCTTTAGGATCTTCATGTCTTTTGTTTATATCCTGGTCCGAATACGGCTCTTCCGGGCCTGGCGCCCGTATGCTGGCCATCTTTCAGCACTTCCACACCATTGACGAATACGCCGGATACGCCGGTGGCCAGCTGGTGGGGCTGTTCATACGTGGCATTTGCACGAATGGTGGCGGGATCAAAGATCACCACATCGGCATAATAGCCGGGTCGAAGTTCGCCTCTTTTTTTCAATTTCAAGCGGGCAGCTGCCAGACCACTGAGCTTATAGATGGCTTCTTCGAGAGGGATGACCTTCTCATCCCGGACATAGGTGCCCAGCAGGCGTGCAAAATTGCCATAGGCGCGGGGATGGGTGCTGCTTTTCAGGAAGACGCCTTCGGGCGCCATGCTGGCTGCATCGGAGCCAAAGCACATATATGGCAGCCGGATCTCTTTTTTTACGTTGTCCTCGCTCATGAGGAAATAGATGACCTCTACCCGGGAATGGTCCTGTATGACGAGATCGATGATCGTCTCTTCGGGGCTCTTATGCCTCATTTTTGCTATTTCGTTCAATCTTTTACCTGTGAGGTATTTCAGGGAGTCCTGCTTAAAGCCTGCGCATATGATGTTGTCCGCTCCGGCGCCCAGGTACAGGTTCTCCCAGGCGTCTGTAGGGGTTGTCATCGCTTTCAGGACCTTTTTGCGTGTCGCGGGATCTTTTAGTCTTTCGATCCATTTGTCCAATCCCCCTTCCTGTACGGACGGAGGCATGGAAGCGTCAAAGCCGGTGGCCCCAGCCGTATACGTATACATGCAGGCGGAGATGTCCAGACCAGCGGCACGAGCGCTGTCGATCTTTACGATCAGGGTATCCATTTTGCCCCAGTTATTTCTGCCTGCGGCCTTGAGGTGATAAAATGCAGCAGGGATGTGGGCTTCCCTGGCAATGTGAATAAGCTCGTCGGAGGCTTGCAGCAGCCTGTTGCCTTCGCTGCGGATATGGGATATATATATGCCGCCATAAGGAGCGGCGGTCTTACAAAGCTCAACCAGCTCATCGGTGCCGGCATAGAACCCGGGGGCATAGATAAGGGCAGAACCGATGCCCAGCGCTCCTTCTTCCATGGCTTGCCGGACCAGGGCCTTCATCTTGTCCAGCTCTTGTTTGGTAGGGGCACGATTGGCGTCACCCAGGACATTCTCACGGATGGTGGAGGCGCCGGCAAAAGAGGCTACGTTGGTGGAGATCCCTTTCTTTTCCAGCCAGGTCAGATAATCTTTGAGGGTTGTCCATTCGATCTTATATTTTATATCGCCCTGGCTGCGTTCGTCTATTTTTTTCATGGTGTCGGTGAGGGGGCCTCCGGAGCTGCCTTCTCCAAACACTTCGAGGGTGACGCCCTGCCGTATGGCGCCCAGGCTTCTTCCGTCCTGGATGAGGGAGGCGACGGACCAGCTCTGCATGTCGATAAAGCCGGGGCTTACTGCCTTGCCGGTGGCGTCGATGTCGCGTTGCCGGGGGGTGATATTGGAAAGATCTCCGATGAAGGCTATAGTGTCGCTGTTGATGGCTATGTCTTCTTTTATAGGTGTGTTGCCTGTGCCGTCATAGACTGTTCCGTGGCGGATGATGATATCGTATTTGGGAGCATTGCGGCAGGCGGGTAGGAGTATGGCGGTGAAGGATAAGGTTGTCAGTGGGACCAGGAGACCTGTCTGCAGCCATCTGTATTTTCTCATGCAAGAGGCGATTTGCCCGAATATAAGGAAAATATCGGTGGGGGTATGTAGAAGGCAAAAGGTTATTCAGCGTCGGCGTCCCGCAATGATTTCATGAAGCGCTCGGCCTGTTCTTTGGTTCTTATGATCTTGTGCAAAGAAGAACCGTTGCGGCTAGCGCTGCGGGGTTTAATATTCTTTATGCCTTCGCGTTTTGCCCTTTCAGTTATTTCTTTTATCTTCTTTTCAATGGAGGGTGTCATAATGATATAAAGTTAGTAAAAAAGGTTGTTAACAAGGAGAGATTCTAGTTCTTATTTTAGATTGAAAATGAAATAGTTGTACATGAATTCCGGGTTAAGTCGCATGCTTTTTTCTATTTTGTCGATACCTGGTAAAATATCTTTGAAGTCAAATGGGTTATCATATTGGCTTTTGCCAAACCGGCTGATCCTTACATAATATTTCAGGCCATACATATTAAAGAATTTGTCGAGATAGTCGAAATTCTTTTGCAGGAATCTATAGTAGAGATAAGCCCTGGCATTATTGGAACCATCGATGCCAATGTAATGCTCTCTATTACTTGCGAGATATGTCAGCCCGGTAAGAAGAATCGAGGAAAATACCTTTGAATAGTTCTTGTGAGACAGTTCTGCTTTGTCATCCATTTTCCCTTTGTCATTTATCGGCCCAAAAGCCAGGTTAAAAACGTCGGGAAGCAGCTCATGTGGCTCTTTATTGATCTCAACTTTTAATGGTATTTCCGTTCCATCCTGCAGCTCAGTCCGAAAAACGCTCATCCTCAAATCTTCGGTGACAGAATCTAAATGGTACGAGTTATCAAAATCCATTTTTACTGCGACAGACATGCTAATTAATTTAGTAATGTAATTTACAATTGTCTTCAACACGATTTGAAAGAAGATATACTCCTCTTAACATAGTATAAGATGCGGTAAACTAAACTTGGACGATGGCATAAGGATTCTTCTTACTTTTGCGGGCAAATCAGGTCCCTTAGTATGAATGCAGACCCCGGATCTATATCTTTCGACAATACGCAGAACGCCTTCGAGTACAAATCCGACAAAGAGCTGAAAAAAGCGGCTTTTTTATTTTCCAGCATGGGTAATGCGCCTCTGGTAAGGCTCGGGACGCGCCTGACACCCTGGATGATACGTTCCGGCCTGCCAGTAAAAGGCCTGATCCGGGATACTATCTTTTCCCAATTCGTAGGGGGGGAGACCCTGGAAGAGACGGCTGCCGTCGCCCGCAAATTGGGGGAATACCACGTGCAGGTGATCCTGGATTATGGGGTAGAAGGGGGAGATGAAGGAGAAGAGGGTTTTGACCATGCCTGCGAGGAGTTTATCAGGGTGATCGACTATGCGGCTACCCAGCCCAATATCCCTTTTATGAGCGTAAAGGTCACGGGTATTGCCCGTTTTGGACTGCTGGAAAAGCTGGACCGTGGGGTCGGCAGCCCCGGGGAAGGGGGCAGCCTGATGAAACGGTATGCGAGGGCCGTGGACGCGCTGACGAGCACTGAGCGGGCTGAATGGGAGCGGGTGCAGCAGCGGATGGAGCGGATCTGCCGGGAAGCGGAGGCAAAAAAGGTGGGGGTATTGATCGACGCGGAAGAGACCTGGATACAAGACCCGGTGGACGTGCTGACCATCCTTATGATGGAGAAGATGAACAGGGACGGGCGGGTGACTGTGTACAATACGATTCAGCTGTATCGTTGGGATAGATTAGTCTTTTTGAAGGATTGCTATGAGGCGGCCGTGCAGCGTGATTTTATATTGGGCGCCAAACTGGTACGGGGCGCTTATATGGAGAAAGAGCGCAGACGGGCGGAGGAGATGGGATATGCTTCGCCTATACAGCCCGATAAGGAGGCTTCCGACAGGGATTATAACCTGGCGCTGGAATTCTGCATTGGGCATCTGGACAGGATAGCGTTGATCGTTGCCTCTCACAATGAATACAGTAATCTTTATGCGGTGAAATTGCTGCAGGAACGGGGTCTGCCGTTGAACCACCCACATATTCATTTTTCCCAGCTATATGGGATGAGCGATAATATCACTTTTAACCTGGCTAAGGCGGGCTGTCCTGTAAGCAAGTACCTGCCTTTCGGGCCTATCCGGGACGTGGTGCCTTACCTGATGCGGAGAGCGCAGGAGAATAGCTCCATGTCCGGGCAGACGGGGCGTGAGCTGGGGCTGATCAGGAAGGAGCTGAAGCGGAGAGGGGTATAAAGGGGAACGATCGTAACTTACGACTGACGTTCTGCTGCGGAAATTTTAACGACATGCTGTAGGGTGGTAATATCATCCCGGAAATATTGATGGCGCTTCCATCCTTAAAGACTATTTCTGTCCTTTTAAGTCCATCAAAGCCTTTGTAGCCGCCATATATAACTACTTCCAGTATATCTTTTTTGTCGTATGTGACAGGCGCATCTACCGCGCCATAGCTGAACAGGGGATTACCTCTGCTAAGGGATAGGAGCTTGCCTGTGGAAGCGCGATAGTGGTTGATGGCGGATGCGATCAGGAGGAGGCCAGCGCCGGTGATAAACAAGCAAAGAACCCCAAAGAACAACCAGGTGGCTAATGGAACGGGAAATGGATGCACTATGAATAGTGCCACTGGTATAGTCCCTGGTATCAGGAAGCATATCGACAAGAAACAGACGGCCAAAAGGGTAGGTGCGGGATGTGCGGTATAGTTGAAATCTTTTGTTTCAAAGTGGGGCTTGTTGTTGATGAATGGCGTGGGTTGATGTTTGAAGGAGGAGAGATCGAGGTTATTGTCAAAAAAAGATTGGATGATGGGATAGGCTTCCTGGGGGGTAGCGACAGGGTGGGTATACAAGTGGTTTTTTTCATCGAGGTAATAGAGAACGAACTTATCGTTATAGTAGGTAGCGAGCTTCAGGTAGTCCCAGGCGGAGCCTTCGATGGTGATGGATGGGTTGGTGAGGCCGATGGCGATGTGGTCCCGTTGCGGGGACCAGGGGAAATGTTCGATGAGAGCCTGGGTTTCGGGCCAGGAGCGTGGCTTGAAGTCCGTGAATTCGCCGGGTTCGTAGCTGTTTAGCTGGATCTTGGTAAGGAGGGTCAAGGGGTATTTTTTATAGGATAAATTTATAAAAATTCTTTACCTTCGTGCCCTGCTTATTTTTAGAATGGATCGTTAGCTCAGTTGGTTAGAGTACTTCCTTGACATGGAAGGGGTCACCGGTTCGAATCCTGTACGATCCACGTTATATGCCCGGCTTTTGCCGGGTTTCTTATTATGGCGCGGGTTTCAG
>Ga0207695_10004156_pt1 | contig 19881 bp, 15 predicted proteins | sample KBSC54metaG_FD_184354 | JGI IMG/M metagenome (GOLD analysis project Ga0207695, IMG submission 184354) | Corn rhizosphere microbial communities from Kellogg Biological Station, Michigan, USA - KBS C5-4 metaG (SPAdes) (version 2) | ecosystem: Host-associated > Plants > Roots > Rhizosphere > Soil... | reverse complement strand
CGGTCAAATCCAGCAACCATGAGGCGATCACACTGCCGCGACGCCAAACCTCGGACACATCCGCCAGATTGAAGTCATATTGATAATGTTCCGGATTGCGCAGAGGCGTCGTCTCGGCATCGACGGTGCGGTCCTGCTTGCCTACGTTCGCGTGGCGCAGAATGTTCAGCCCCTCGGCGTACGCCTCCATAAGGCCGTATTCGATACCGTTGTGAACCATCTTGACGAAATGGCCGGCGCCGGAAGGCCCGCAATAAAGATAGCCTTCCTCAGCCGTGCCGGCAGACTTTTCGCGCCCCGGCGTGCGCGAGATATCGCCGCGTCCCGGCGCAAGCGTCTTGAAGATGGGATCCAGATGGCGGACAGGCTCAGCGTCACCTCCAATCATCAGGCAGAAACCGCGCTCGAAACCCCACACGCCACCGCTGGTCCCAACGTCGAGGTAATGAACACCTCGCGGCTTGAGTTCCTTGGCGCGGCGGATGTCGTCGATGTAATAGGAATTGCCTCCATCCACGATGATGTCGCCTTTCTGCATTTGGGCACTGAGGCCATGCAGCGTGTCATCGACAGCCGCCGCGGGCACCATCAACCAAGCCGCGCGCGGAGGCTTGAGTTTGGCCACGAAATCCTCGAGTGACGTGGCTCCGGTCGCGCCTTCCTTCCCCAAGTCCCTCACGTTATCCTGATTCTTGTCGAAGACAACACATTGATGACCGCCGCGCTGTAGACGGTGAACCATATTGGCGCCCATCCTGCCCAGGCCGATCATTCCGATCTGCATTTTTAAGTTCCTTTCCTGATCTCAACGTTTGGCATCTCGGTAGTATCGGATCAGCGCGTTCGTCGAGCTGTCATGCAGGAGCGGGGCGTCAACGGTCACCAGTTCGGGAATGATGCGCTCGGCCAGGGCCTTGCCGAGCTCGACGCCCCACTGATCGAATGAATCGATCTGCCAGATCGTGCCCTGTGTAAAGACGCTGTGCTCGTAGAGCGCAATTAATTTGCCCAGCGTCTCTGGTGTCAGCCGCTCGGCCAGAATCGTGGTCGACGGTCTATTACCCTCGAACGTGCGGTGCGGCACGAGCCACTCCGGTGTGCCTTCAGCTCTAACCTCTTCAGGCGTCCGGCCGAACGCGAGCGCCTCCGCTTGCGCAAACACGTTAGCCAGCAGCAAATCGTGGTGATTGCCGAGCGAATTGAGGGCGTGGACGAAACCGATGAAGTCGCACGGGATTACCTTCGTCCCCTGGTGGATGAGCTGATAAAAAGAGTGCTGGCCATTGGTGCCCGGCTCGCCCCAATAGATCGGTCCCGTCTGATAATCGACCTGCGCGCCCTGCAGCGTCACGTGCTTTCCATTGCTCTCCATCGTCAACTGCTGGAGGTAGGCCGGGAAGCGCTTCAAGTATTGCTCGTACGGCAGTACTGCGACCGTTTGCGCGTCAAAGAAATCGTTGTACCAAACCGCAAGTAGTCCCATCAGCACTGGAAGATTGCGTTCGAACGGCGCGGTGCGGAAGTGCTCATCCATCACGTGGAAGCCGGCGAGCATTTCACGAAAGTGCTCGGGACCGATCGCGATCATCGTGGACAAACCGATCGCCGAGTCCATCGAGTAGCGCCCGCCGACCCAGTCCCAGAAACCAAACATATTCGCGCGGTCGATGCCGAACTCCTCGACCTTCGAGGTGTTGGTCGAGACCGCCACGAAGTGCCGTACAACCGCCTTCTCAACCCCCAATGCCTTGAGCACCCACTTACGAGCGGTGTGGGCATTGGTCATCGTTTCGAGCGTCGTGAAGGTCTTGGAGCTGACGATGAACAGCGTCTCCTCGGCCTTTAGGTCGCGCGTCGCCTCGACGAAATCCGTGCCATCCACATTCGAGACGAAACGGAATATCATGTCGCGCTGGCTGTAGTACTTCAGCGCCTCGTATGCCATCACAGGCCCGAGATCCGAACCGCCGATGCCAATGTTGACTATATTGCGGATGCGCTTGCCGGTATGTCCCTTCCATTCGCCGCTGCGAATGTGTTCGACAAACTCCGCCATCTTGTCGAGCACGGCGTGAACCTCGGGAACCACGTCCGCGCCATCGACGAAGAGTTGCTCGCCCTTTGGAGCGCGCAACGCGACATGCAGAACGGCTCGCTGCTCGGTAACGTTGATCTTGTCGCCCGCGAACATGGCGTCGATATGCTGGCGCAGACCGGACTGCTCCGCGAGATCCAGAAGCAAGCGCTTCGTTTCGCTGGTGATGCGGTTCTTCGAGTAATCGAAGTACAGCCCGATGTCTTCCAGCGTGAAGCGTTCGCCGCGCTGTGGATCCTCCGCGAAGAGCTGCCGAAGGTGCAGACTGCGGACCTTGGCATAATGCTCCTTCAGCGCGTTCCAAGCCGGCCGCTGGCGGAGTGGCACGATGGTGGACGGCGGTTGCGGGATCGTCATGGTGGATCTCAACCTGCAGCTTTGAGCGCGGCGCTCTTCGAGCCGATGCGGTTGAGCAGATCCTTCCAGGACACGACGAACGATTCGGCTCCTTCGCGCTGAAGATCGGCGGCAAGTTGTTCATCGTCGATACCAGCCTTAGCAAAGGCGGCGATTATACTTTCAGCATCGCCGCTATCCTCGGGCAGGACCCCACCCAGCGTGCCGTGATCGGCGAACGCAAGCAGCGTCTTCTCCGGAATCGTATTGATGGTATCCGGTGCAGCGAGCGCCTTGATGTAAAGGATATCGGAGGCCTTGGGGTCCTTGGTGCCGGTGCTCGCCCAAAGCAGGCGCTGCGATGGAGCACCCGCACTGGCAGCTTTTCGCCAGCGCGGCGAAGCGAGCAGATCGCGGTATGCCTTATAGGTACGCTTTGCGATCGCGATACCTAGAAGATCCTGAAGTTCTTTCGGGACTTTCCCCATCACGGCTTTATCCCAACGGCTGATGAACATCGATGCCACAGAATGCACCTTCGGGTCCAACCCCGCGGCGATCCGGCGCTCGATCCCCCGCAGGTACGCTTCCGCTGCCCCGATATAGTGCCCGGCTGAGAATAGGAGCGTGACGTTTACAGGGACTCCTTGAAAGGTAGCTTCCTCGATGGCAGCTTGACCTTCCTTGGTCCCGGGAATCTTGATAAAGAGATTAGACCGTTGCGCTCGAGCGTGAAGTTGAACCGCCTCTTTAACCGTGCTGGCTGCATCGTACGCCAGCGACGGAGATACCTCCAAAGACACCCAGCCGTCCATGCCAGCGGTTGTCTTGTGGACCGGCCGAAAAAGATCAGCGGCCTGCCTCAGATCCTCGAGTGCAAGTTCGAAGAAGAGGGCTTCGCCGGACTTGCCTTCCTTGACCTTCTGGTGGATGGCATCGTCGTAAAAGTTCGAGTTCTTGATCGCGAGGTCGAAGATCGAGGGATTCGAAGTAAGCCCCGTGATCGAGAAATCGTCGATGTAGTGGCGCAGTGTTCCACTGGTCAGGAGCCCTCGCGTGATGTTGTCAAGCCAGAGGCTCTGGCCGAGATCGTGGAGCTGTTGCGTCAGCTTCATAATTTCACTTTAGGAGAAACATCGTCAAAATGGCGTCAAAAACGACTGGCCCTCCTGTTGGAGCGTTTTGATCATCGTTGCCATAGGATTCGAGCGGATTCTAAAGGAACCGCCGCTCCGGCGCGTTGAGGCATTACTCGTGCCGTGTAGTCTCCCGCTTGACGTGTAGCGGACACCGTTGCGTGATAAACGCAGCGGCGGGATGAGTCCCGTAGCTGCTGGGCGCACTTCATTTCCACCCGCACAGGATCGCCGGCGTTGATTCCGTCCGCATAGAGTTCAACTCGCACTGCATTCTGGTCGAGATCGTTCAAAAAGATTTCGACTTCAAACACGTGATGGTCCGCATTGGTTTCGACTCGCAGGTTTCCGAAGCGCAACGAACTCCACTTCCGATCCACCTCATGCTGCCAGTCGACCACCTGTTTACCCACTGCGCCTTTGTTCGCCGCGCGTTCACGGTAGGCGGCTGCTGCCGGAAGATAGTGTTGTTCTGAATATTCGCGTACCGCGCGGCTTGCCGAAAAACGCGGTGTCAACTGTGCCATGCTTTCCCGCATCCGCTTGACCCATGCGGTGGGGATGCTGCCCTCGTCACGGGTATAAAACTCCGGGATCACCTCTCGTTCAAGCAGGTTGTAGAGGACGTTGGCTTCGACGGCGTCCCAGGCGGGATCGTCGCCATGCTCTCGGCCATCCCCCAACGCCCACCCGACTTCAGGAGTGTAGGCTTCTGCCCACCAGCCATCCAACTCGGATAAATTAATGCCTCCATTGACGAGCACCTTCATGCCGCTCGTCCCGCAGGCCTCCCAGGGGCGCCGTGGCGTGTTGATCCAGACATCCACGCCTTGCACCAGGTGCTCGGTCAAAAGCATGTCATAGTCACCAAGAAAAACCGCATGGGTGCGCACCTCGGACCGTCTGATGAAATGTATCCATTCCTGAATGAGGGCCTGCCCTGCTTGATCCGCCGGGTGCGCCTTTCCTGCGATGATGAGTTGCACTGGGCGCTGGGAATTGGTCAACAGACGAAGCAAACGCTGCGGGTCGTGCAGTAGCAAGTCCGGTCTCTTGTAGGTCGCAAAGCGGCGCGCAAAGCCGAGCGTCAGGGTGTTGGGATCAAAGACATGCTTCGCATCCTCGATCGCCTCGGCCGATGCGCCCGAAGCGGTTAGTTGCTGGGATAATCGTTTGCGAGCGTATTCGACAAGAGACTTGCTGGCCGCGGTGCGAAACTGCCAGAGCTTGGCGTCGGAGATTCCCCGAATGTCCTGTTCCAGGGTTTTCGACGTCCCCAGCCAGCGGTCCTTTCCACAGGTCTCGGTCCAAAGATCGTCGGCTGGGGCCGAATCCCAGGTAGGCATGTGGACTCCGTTGGTCACGTATCCAATCGGGATTTCGTCCTCAGGCCAGCGTGGAAAGAGAGGGAGAAAGAGGCGCCGGCTCACCTTCCCATGCAAGCGGCTTACGCCATTCGCCGCTCCGCTCCCGCGGATTGCCAGATACGCCATGTTGAAGTGCTCCGAGGAGTCGGTTCGGTTCTGGCGGCCAAGGGCCAGCAAGTCCTGAAGTGCAATGCCAAGCTTCTGCTGAGCATATCCACCGAGGTACTGCTCTATCAGTGCAGGAGCGAAACGGTCAAAACCGGCAGCCACCGCCGTGTGCGTCGTGAAGAGATTGCCGGATCGAGTCACGGCAAGTGCCACTTCGAAGGGCTGGCCTGTCTCTTCCATGAAGCTTCGGGCACGCTCCAAAACGGCGAAGGCCGCATGCCCTTCATTCAGATGACAGACCTCTGGCTGGATCCCGAGCGCGCGGAGCAACCGCCATCCGCCGATACCGAGCGCCAGTTCTTGCTTGAGGCGCAGCTCCGGGCCGCCCCCATAGAGCTCGCTCGTAATTCCACGATGAGCGGGGAAGTTCGCCGCATCATTGCTGTCCAGCAGGTAAAGCTTCACTCTGCCGACCTGAACCTGCCAGGCGCGCAGCCAGACCGAGTATCCCGGCAACGCGATCTCCAGCCGCAGCCATTCCCCGTTCGGATGGCGCAGCGGCGTGATCGGCAGCTGTCCGGGATCGTTATACGGGAAAAGTGCTTGTTGCGCTCCGTCTTTATCGATGATCTGGCGAAAATAGCCTTGCTGGTAGAGCAGTCCCACGCCGACCACCGGTACGCCCAGATCGCTGGCGGCTTTAAGTTGATCGCCGGCCACATTGCCAAGCCCGCCCGAGTAGATGGGCAGAGCTTCGCTGAGCATGAATTCCATGCTGAAATAGGCAGCGCAAGTCAGGGGACCATCCGAATGAGTTTTTTGAAACCAAGCGGGCGCTTTTGCCGCCTGCCCGCTGGCTTCGACCAGGCCATCTACGTCTTTCCGAAAAACGGGATCTGCCAAGACGCGCTCGATCTGGTCGCGCGAGACCGTCTGCAGGACGACCCAGGGGTTATGCGTGGCCTCCCACAGTTCTGGATCAAGCTTCCGCCACACTTCGTCAGTGGCATGATTCCACGACCAGCGCATATCCAGGGCGAGTTCTTCCAGGGAATCGAATCCTTCGGTTTTGGTGCGCAGGAGACCGTATATGGGGTGGCTCGCAGGGGTCTTTTCGCTCATGATTGTGCTCATCAGGAATGGTGCTTTTCGAGTAAGGCCAGTGCTCGCTTGCAGACGTTCTCAACGATAAACCCGTATTCGCGCATCAGCACCGGTCCGGGCGCGGAGGCGCCAAAATGATCGAGTCCGATTACGTCGCCAAGGTCGCCGACATAGCGATGCCATCCCTGCGTCGCTCCTGCCTCCACTGCCAGCCGCGCGCGGATCAGAGGCGGAAGCACGGAATGACGATATTCCTCCGCTTGTGCCTCGAACAACTCCCAGCTGGGCATGGATACCAGGCGTGCCTGAATGTTTTGCTTTTCCAACACCCGCTGCGCTTCGACGATCAAGCCCACTTCTGAACCGGTCGCGATCAAAATGACCTCGGGCCGGCCGTTCGCCGCCTCGGCCAGGATATAGGCCCCCCGTTTCAGCCCTGCAGCGGCGGCATAATGGCTACGGTCCAGGGTCGGCACATCCTGGCGAGTCAGGATCAACGCCACCGGGCGGTCCCGCGTCTCAATCGCGAAGCGCCAGGCGTACGCGGTTTCGTTCGCATCGCAGGGCCGGATCACGATCAGTTGCGGCACGGCACGCAGGTTGGCGAGTTGTTCCACTGGCTGGTGAGTAGTCCCGTCTTCGCCCAGTCCAATGCTGTCATGCGTGAACACATAGATAACCTGCTGCTCCATCATGGCCGCCAGCCGAATGGGAGGCCGCATATAGTCGGAGAAGATCAGGAACGTGGCTCCGTATGGAATGATGCCGCCGTACACGGCCATGCCGTTCAGAATCGAGCCCATCCCGTGCTCGCGAATGCCGAAGTGCAAGTTGCTCCCGGCGTAACTCCAGCCGCCGCCGGTCGACCCTTGCGTGTCGCCCGAGGCTCGATCAGAAGATTCGAAATCGCCCGCGCCTTTCAGCGCGGTGTACGTCGAGGGGTCCAAATCCGCCGAACCGCCCATCAGCGACGGAAGCCTGGGCGCTATCGCGTTCATCACCTTTCCCGACGCCACGCGGGTCTTCATCCCTTTCGGGTCCGCAGGGAAGATGGGAATGTCCGCATCCCAATCGGGGGGCAATTCCTCACGCATTCTTTCTTCAAACTCCCGGGCCAAGTCCGGATGTATCTTGGCGTAGCGAGCGAATCGATCGCGCCAGTCCGACTCCGCTTGCTGACCGCGCGGCACGGCCTCGCGAAAATGGGCGAGTGCCTCGGGTGGGATATCGAAGAGGGGTTCGACCGGCCAACCCAGGTTCTGCTTGGTCAGCTTGACTTCTTCTACACCCAACGGTGAGCCGTGCGCTTCAAACGTGTCCTGTTTGTCCGGGGAACCGAAGCCGAGGTGGGTGCGGACGAGAATCAGCGAAGGGCGCCTGGTTTCGCTGCGCGCCGCGCGGAGAGCCAGGTCGATCGCCTCCAGATCGTTACCGTCCTCCACGGATTGCGTATGCCAGCCGTACGCCTCGAAGCGACGCGCGTGGTCTTCGTTACACGAGATGTTCGTACCGGCGGAGAGCGTCACATGGTTGTTATCGAAGAGATAGATCAGTTTCCCGAGCTCCAGTTGCCCGGCCAGCGACGCCGCTTCTGAAGATACTCCCTCCATCAGGTCGCCGTCGCTGACCAACCCATAGGTGAAGTGATTGACGATATCGAAGCCCGCCCGGTTATAGCGTGCCGCAAGATGCGCTTCCGCAATCGCGATGCCCACGCCGTTGCCAAACCCCTGGCCGAGCGGGCCCGTGGTGGTTTCCACGCCAGGAGTCAGACCGCGCTCCGGATGACCGGGCGTAATGCTACCCCATTGGCGGAATTGTTTGATCTGGTCCAGAGGCAGATCATAGCCGGTCACGTGCAGCAAGCTGTATAGCAGCATCGAACCGTGACCGGCCGACAGGACGAAGCGGTCCCGGTTGGACCAGTGCGGATTGGTGGGATTATGCCGGAGAAACCGTGTCCACAGTACATAGGCCATAGGGGCGGCGCCCAGGGGCAGGCCCGGATGGCCGCTGTCGGCCTTTTGCACGGCGTCAACCGATAGGAAGCGGATCGTGTTGATCGCCAGTTGATCCAGTTGCGCCGGATTAAGAGTTGTCTTGGTTGCCGCGATCATTGCTAGCCTCTCCTTGGCTGATGACAGGAAAATACGCTGGTGCGCCACACAGAGGCACTACGCCCCTTTTCGATCTCAGGTCCCTTGTCTGAATCCTTCGCATGATTCTCCATGTCCGTGCCCCTTGGCACGTGGGATCCGCCTTGACGCCTCGACGCGGGTCGGTGTCTCCATGGTCCTACCACTCCTTTCTGCTTCCCTGTGACTAAGCGAAGATGCGATCAGATTGATCGATGATCCTTCCCGCACGCGCGGATTGGTGAGACTGCAAGGAACGGTCACTTTCGTCGCCGCTGACAATCCAACCCCAGTATGAAGCGACAAACGTCAAAACGCCGTCAAAACACAGGCGCCAGGAAACGCACACTGTCCTCATGCTTTTTGACCGCACTTTGACGTCCTTTGCGATAGCCTCCAAGTACGGCGGCATTTCCGGAAGGGCACTTCCCGCCTCGTTCTGCTTGTGCCAAGTGCAAACACCAGGATTAGGGAGACATTGAACGGCTTGCGATGGTCGGGGAAAATAAGTGGCAGCACGGCATTGCGACGTTCTGCAAGCCCTTCACCGCGGCGACCATCCGGTACTTCGACCACGTCAACGCTGCTGAGGCGTGGCGGCACGATTTGCCGCCGATTCAACAGGGGCTTCGCGTGAATCCGTAACCAGGAAAAATGGAGCAATCAAATGAAGTCAAAACAGCTTATAGAAACTGCGATGACGATGGTCGCCGGCGACAAAGGCCTGCTGGCAATGGATGAGAGTACTTCAACCTGCAACAAACGATTTGCCAGATTGGGGATTCCCCAGACCGAGGAGGCCCGGCGCGCATGGCGGGAGTTGATTGTGACCACCCCCGGTCTCGGTGAGTCCATTAGTGGCGCGATCCTCTACGACGAGACGATCCGCCAGCAGAAGAAAGATGGCATTCTCTTTGTTAAAGTCATCACCGATGCGGGAATCATTCCGGGCATCAAAGTTGACACCGGCGCAAAGGACATGGCGGGTCATCCCGGAGAGAAAGTCACCGAAGGTCTGGATGGACTGCGCGACCGCCTCAAGGAATACTTTCAGATGGGCGCGCGTTTTGCCAAGTGGCGCGCGGTGATTACACTGGGCGATGGCATTCCCAGCCGGGGTTGCATCGAGGCCAACGCGCAGGCGTTGGCTCGCTATGCCGCGTTATGCCAGGAAGCCGGGCTAGTCCCCATCGTCGAGCCCGAAGTGCTCATGGACGGCGAGCATACGCTTAAGCGGTGCGGTGAGGTAACCGAGGAAGTCCTCCGAACGGTTTTCAGCCAGCTCTACAGACAACGGGTCATGCTGGAGGGTATGATTTTGAAGCCCAACATGGTGCTTCCGGGGTTAACCTGTCCCAGACAAGAAGCGGTGGAGCAGGTCGCCGATGCGACGGTGGAGTGTCTCCTGCGAGCCGTCCCCGCAGCCGTTCCCGGGATTGCGTTCTTGTCAGGAGGCCAAGCCCCTGAACTGGCTTCGGCCCGTTTGAATGCCATGAATGTCAGATTCAAGTCGCGACTGCCTTGGGCGTTGGCGTTTTCGTTTGCCCGTGCCATCGAGCAACCGGCTTTGGAGATTTGGCAAGGCAAGGAGGCCAATGTGTTGGCGGCACAGCAAGTTCTGAATCATCGAGCCAGATGCGATCGGGCTGCGCGCCGTGGTGAATACAATGCTGCGATGGATAAGGATATGAGTGCGACACAAAGGATCCCGCAACTCACCAAACCCGCGGCATAGCGAAGACAGAAGGAAAATCCAGTGTGAAACCCAATGCCGCCCAATCCAGGGTTCGCGAATCGAAGATGGGATCGAAGTCCAGTCCGAAAGACGATCTGAAATCTGTTTCCATGCCGGAATTGCAGATGTACGGTAGTACACTATGACGTTTAGAGTGCACTTATGAATGTCCGCGACGAAAGAACAGTGGACAGCTTGCGCGTTGGAATCGTTTTATTGAAATTGAGAAATCTCAACTGGTGCAGTTGATCGCCGCCGCCCCCGTTGGCTTCGCATTTCTCGATCACAATCTGCGCTTTGTCCGCGTCTGCGCGCGCCATTTCCGTCGTGGCACGCATCTGCAAGGCATTGTGCTAAAGGCATATCTGGGCGAGGTCGAGGCGTCCTGCTAACTCTTTGGCGCCAAAGGCCCTTGCACCGGGCAACCGACCGATAGCGGGCTCGCCCTAGGTATGCTAAAAAGAGAACGGGCAGTTTGTTTGCGACGAATACGGCGAACTGCTACGCTCTGCGAAAAACGCGGGAAGCCCACGAATGATCTCCTCCGACTCACTGGAGCGATTCGGAAGCGCGTAGGGGGGGTGCCAGACTCGGGCCGTCCAGGCTTTCCTCAGATGATCAATAGAGATCGGTTTCTGAAAGACGTGGTCGATGGAAAAGCAAGGCCCACGAGTGCTCCTTGTGGACGACGAACAGTCGATCCAGCAGACTCTCAGTGTCGTACTGCCCCCAGCGGGCTATACCGTCTATCCAATCCGCAACGGAAAAGAGGCTCTTCGGAAAGTTCAGTCGGTCCGGCCTGATTTGATTCTTCTCGATCTCGGATTGCCCGACATGGATGGCAAAGAAGTTATACGGCATTTGCGAGAAGAGCGGACAATCGCGCCGATCATCGTCATGTCGGTTCGGAACGACGAATCCGAGAAAGTCAGTGCCCTTGATACTGGCGCCCATGATTATCTCACCAAGCCGTTTACCATGCCAGAGTTGCTGGCGCGAATGCGCGCAACCTTGCGCAGCGTGAGCGCAACACGGGATGACGTTTTTACGGTGCGTGATCTCCGAGTCGATTTGAGTCGCAGAGAAGTGTTTGTTGGCGAAACCGCGGTGAAACTGACGGCGACCGAGTATGACGTTTTGAAGGTGCTGGTCCATTATGCCGGCAACGTTCGGACACACTATCAATTGATTCATGAGATCTGGGGTCGGACCCAATACCAGGATGCGGCGCACCTCTTGCGCGTCACCCTCAGCCATCTACGCCGCAAGATTCATCTTGATCCCATGAGTCCCCGCTACATTGTGACCGAACCGGGAGTGGGATATCGGCTGAGGATTGAAAGCTCGGGCTACTCGGGCAGGGCGCGGCAGCATTCTTGAAAACTTCATCGGGGAGGACGAAGAATCTTATGGACGACAGCTCTGGCGAGACCATCGCGAGATGCCAGATGCTTTTCGAAGAATGCCAGGAAGCGATTGCCATCCTCACCCGTGAGGGCCGTGTCCTCGACGTAAACCAGGCCGGGCTCGACCTGTTTGGTTATGAGCGCAAGGAGATCATCGGGATGGATGCCGCCAGGGTCCTTTACTCCAGTCCGGATGACCTTCATCGGCTCCAGAGCGAGATGGAGCGACGCGGCTCGGTCAAAGACTACGCCATGCAGTCCCGCCGGAAGGACGCGAAGCCGATCGATTGCCTGGTCACCGCCTCAGGCTGGCAAGACAAAGACGGCACGAGCGGATACATGGCTGTCGTACGCGACGCGACGGCCCAGAAGGACACGGAGCACTCGCTAAGGTCCCTCCTTCGCATGAGCGAGACGCTGAATTCCGCATCAGATCTGGATAGTTTGTTGGATGCTCTGGTCGAGCAACTGCCTGAGCTGACCGGGGCTGAGAGTGGTTGCGCCGGTCTGCGCACATCGCAAGGGATGTCGTGCGGTCATTTTTTTCAAGGATCTAGAATTGTACCGCTGACGTATCATTGCGCACCTGGCGTGGGCTGGCAGGTTGGCTCATCAAGCATGGGATCCACTATCTGACGAACGACGCGGCGCATGATCCATTGATCGTACCGGAAGTGCGTGAACGACTGGGCGTAAGATCCGGCATTGCTGTCCCCATCGTCGATAGCGAAAAGGACGTGATCGCCTTTTTCGAGATCTACAACAAAGGAGGCAACGCCGGATTTACCCCTGCCGATCTCGATCATAGTCTTGCGTCTGCGCAGATCGCATCACTCGCCATCCACAATCGCCTGCTGTGCCAAAACTTGCTGGCGCTGGCCGCGTTCAGCCAGTCTCTAACCGGTACGAGCGATTTCGATCGGATTCTCGAAGTCGTCGGACGTCACATGGAAGCGCACTTCAAACGGCGGGCCGTCATCCTCTTACCGTTTAACGGTGGACTGATTCCGCGCTTTAGCAGCGCGGAGTTTGTCTTTGACGAGGCAGAACGCGCCGCAGCGACCTGGTCATGGGAACATGGCCAGGACACCGGGCGCTCAACCGATATTCTGTCCGCCGCGCAAGCTCATTACCTGCCCCTCAAGGCGAGGGGGCAAGTCATCGGGGTACTCGGACTCGAAGTCAAACCGGGAACTTGGTTCTCCAACGTGCAGCAGCAGCTTTTGAGCGCCGTCATTAGCCAGTCCGCACTCGCGATCGAGCGAGGACTTCTGGAACAGAAGGTGCGTCGCCTTCGGTTCCTCGAGGAGTCGGATAAAGTGCAGAACGCCATGCTGAGTGCGATCTCGCATGACGTGGGCGCGCCACTCGCGGCCATTACTGCCTCGTTAAGCGGGTTGTTGACCTCCGATGGCGCGCTGGATCAAGCGGCCGAGCGCCAACTCCTGGAAACCGCCGACATAGAAACGAGACGGCTCCATCGCCTGGTGAATAATCTTTTGAGTATGACGCGCCTGGAAACAGGTGTGTTGACCGTGAAGACCGAACCCCATGACCTGTTGGACCTCGTGAGCGCGGCGTTGGAAGAACTGGGGGCGTCAGCGGGTCAGCGTCGGGTTTCGTTCGATATTCCTGAAGACCTGCCTCTCGTTCCCATGGACTTTGGATTGATTACCCACGTGTGCATCAATCTATTTAGTAATGCCTTAAAATATTCTCCACCGGACCAGCCCGCTGAGGTTCGGGGCCGCATCATTGATGACCAACTGGAGGTTCTGGTTGTTGATAGGGGCATTGGTGTCCTTCCGGAAGACCTCGGCCGGGTCTTTGACAAAGTTTATCGAGTAGCGCACGTCGGTTCATCCAATGGCCTCGGCCTTGGACTTCCCATTTGCAAGGCGTTTATTGAAGCCCACGACGGACGTATCAGCCTGGAGAACAATCCGATGGGTGGGACGATCGTCAGATTTGTCATACCGTTCCACGAGGCAGCTACGTCTTGGGAAAATCTGAAGCTGTAAGCTCCTGGCTGGACTCTGAGGGCCGTACGTATTGGAGTCCTAAGAGTTTACGCCGGAGTGTTTTTCCGCACGCGCTCCGGAGATTTCCGGCCGACCGAGGGACCCTGCCTGACCTAATTTGTGGCCGGTCCAAGATCCCCATGCCGGATAGTTCTCCATTGCCCGCACCGCACGCTGAGGTGATCCCAGCGTGGCTACAGGCCCATGGGCATGCACAGATTGTTGGCTGGATTGGCACTTTCAGTCTCGGGATTGGGTTCTACTCCTTGTCGAAAATGGGCAAACTGCCACTGTTTGCCGTGTCACGTGGATGGACGTGCTTCAGTTTGTGGACGACGGGCGTGACTCTGCGATGGATCGCCGGTGTGGTCGAATGGCATTGGCGGATTCTGCTGCCGCTCTCCGCGCTTCTGGAACTGGCGGGGTTCCTGCTGTTCTTTTATACCGTAGCCGGCCATCGGGCTGGCGCTGGTGAACCGCGCCGCAAACGAGAGACCTGGATGCTGATGGTGCTGGCGTCTGTTTTTGGCTTTCTGACGTCTTAGGTGCTGAATGCCGGTGAGTCGCTGCACATTGCTTGGTCAGGCAGTGAACCGGCGCTCCCTCACGTCTTTGATAAGCGGCTGGTGGCGCTCGAGTGCTGGTGTTTTCTGGTCCCCGCTATCTGGGGATTCAATGCGCGATGGTTGCCGGTTTTTCTGAGTCTTCCGGCCCCGAACCGACGAGTCCTTCTCGCAGCACTGATCGCGCTCCATGTTTGGTCCAGGCCGCTTCGACCCGCCAAGATCGAGGGCGTTCATCGGACCTTTCCTTTCTTCGTCAAATTCGCCTATGCGTGGTTGCTCATTGCGGCGGGATTCTGGATGCTGGCCGCCTGGGCCGACCACGGCGGCGGTATCTGGGGCGCGGCCCGCCATGCGCTGACCGTTGGGTTTATCACCACCATGGTGTTCGCGATTGGGCAAAGGGTTTTGCCGGCATTCGGAGGCGCGCGAGTGCTCTACAGCCCTCGCCTGATGCTCGCATCGCTCGTGACGTTGACAGCCGGCTGCGCGCTACCGGTCGGAGATCCCAGCTTACGAAGGATACTCTCAAGCGGCCTGGCACGTGCTGCCATGTTCCGCCGTAATTGAACTGCTGGCGGTGTCGTTATTCGCCGCGAACCTGTTGGCGACGTTCGCGCGGCCTCCCGCGCAATTTACGGAGCGCCACAGCGGTAAATTAAAGTCAGTCAATTCCGATGTCAAATCGTCAACTGGCGGCGGCAACCATCTCCTTCGCGCTTTGCTTCGCTGCGTGGGGCCTGATCAGCGCCTTCGTGCTGACCTTTGGTGAAATCTATCAACTGAGCGCGAGCCAGACGGCGCTTCTGGTGGCCGTTCCTGTGTTGCTAGGATCGCTTGCTCGCCTTCCGATGGGTCTTCTTACGGACCGCTTCGGCGGCCGCACCGTGTTCACTGCGCTGCTCCTGTTTTCCGCCATCCCTCCACTCCTAACTCCGATGGTATCTAGCTACGCGATGCTCATTGCAATCGCATTTCTCCTGGGCATGGCGGGCTCTTCCTTCGCTGTGGGAGTCGGCTTCATCTCACCATGGTTTCCCAAAGAAAAGCAGGGCGCGGCACTGGGCGTGTATGGACTGGGCAACGCCGGTCAGTCCCTGGTTGTGTTTCTCGGCCCGCTGATGGCTGCACGGTTCGGATGGGAAAACGTATTTCGCGGCGTCTCGGCGCTGCTGGTCATCTGGGCGATCCTATTCGTGACGCTGGCGAAGAATACTCCCATTACAATTCATCGAAAGACAGTTGCAAGCATGCTGGCTGTACTCGCGCGAGAGCGGCTTGCATGGGTGCTTTCGGCCTTTTATTTCCTCACCTTTGGGGGCTTCGTCGCGTTTTCAATTTATCTGCCGGCCCTGCTCCGGGATAATTTCGAACTCACGGCTGCCGATGCTGGGTTTCGAGTGGCAGGGTTCGTCTTGCTCGCGACCGGAATGCGCCCGCTCGGTGGATGGCTCTCAGACCGCATCGGCGGCGCGCTTGTGCTCTCGATCGCCTTCTTTGGTGTGGCTCCGTTCGCGCTGTTGCTAGCCTGGCCATCGATTCCGCCTTTCACGGTCGGCGCGTTGGGATGTGCGGCGCTGCTCGGGGCCGGTAATGGCGCGGTGTTCAAGCTCGTCCCACAATATTTCCCGGCGGAAACGGGCACGGTGACGGGTTTGGTCGGCGCGATGGGAGGACTCGGCGGTTTCTTCCCTCCGCTGTTGCTTGGAATCTTGCGCGAGCGGCTCGGCATTATCTGGCCGGGCTTCGTATTGCTGGCGTTGACCTCGATTGCGCTGGGAATCGTGAACGGGCGAGTCTTTCTGCGGCACGCAGGTGCTCAGAGATAGATCAACATTTCCTCCAAGTGGCTAAATGCTGGTTCGATTGCTACACTATCCTGGCGGCAAGCGTCTCTAACTCGATCTGCAATCTACGGATCGCAGGTCAACTGGCCGCCGGTTTCCGTCTGGCGCAAGCCTCTTCTTCCAAGGCGATCGCACGCGGAAACAGAAGATCGTCCTCGGCGTGAATGTGCTCGCGCATGTCGCGCTCAAACGCTCTAAGCGCGCCATACAGATCAGCATAGTCTTCCGTCGCACTGGAAGGCGGCGTGTAATCGTTGCTCAGCCTGCCGATCTCCTTGAGTTCTTCGCCCGTCTGATCGTGCTCCAGGACCATCATCCGGATCGGGTTCTCGACCGTGCCAAAGGGCGGCCAAGAGACAGCGGCCTTCTGTCGCACGGCCTCTTCCACGCGGGTGATGTAAGGGAAAAGCGTCTGCTCTTCTCTGATCAGATGCATCAGGAGATCTCTCGCGATCGCCGAGAACAATGCTTCCATGCGCTTCAGCTCCGGGTGATCTTTGCCGTGCTTGGCAATAACTCCCTTGAACAGAGATCCCACCCTCGCCACCTCCTGCCGGCAGAAGGTGTGGTGCGTGGTAACGATGTGATCCATCAGGCTGACCAGCGGCTTGCCGCTCCAGATGTCCGGCGATTGGCTTAAGTCCGTATCCATAATTCCGTTGCTCTCAGTGGGTTTCCGGTATCGGCAGCACCGGCTGGCGGTGGCGGGAACTGAGGAACGCAAGCAGCGCCGATAACTGGTCCGGAGTCAGATTGCCATTGTAGGATGGCATATTCGCGCCGCCGCTGTAGATCCGTGTGGTCATCTGCGCCGGTGTCATGGTATCGCCCGCGTAGGTTAGGTCCGGCCCGCGAATACCGCCAAATCCGGATACCAGGTGGCAATATTCACATCCCTTATCGTGAAACACTTTCGCACCGTCGGCGACGGGTCCGCTGCTCGAACCCACTACTTGTACGGACAGTGGCGCCGCTTCCATTCGAGGAGACCATGGCGCAATTTTTCCAACGGCTCCGTAGTACGCAATCATGAAGATAATAAACGCCACGATGACAAATGACCACGGGCGCCTAATGGGGCTGCGCTCGCCTTTGCCGGCCACCAGCGGCAGGAGCATTAGGGTTGCAATGAACAGAGCCGGACCGAGGATAATGACCCAATCCTCCGACCATTTTGGGATCAAGGAGAGCACGGCGAAGTACCACAAAAAATACCATTCGGGCCGTGGAGAGGCTTCGACGATGGTAGGGTCCGGCGGTTTTCCCAATTCTGGAGGACCAACGATCACGGCGAGCGCGACGACCGCGACAACCAGCAGGAATGCGAAGACGACATCGCGCCAGGCGGCATCTGGCCAAAACGGCTCTCCGTCCCGAGCCAGCAACGCGCGATACCATGAGCGATAGGTTTTCGGATCCACCGGGCGTCCAGCCTCGGGTGGTTCTGAGATTCCGTTATGCAGGACGAGATACAGATGGAATCCCACGAAAAGAAAAATGAGAGCTGGAATGAAAAAGACATGTGCCGCGAAGAAGCGGCTCAAGGTGGCCCCGCCCACCGTGTCGCCCGCCATGATGAAGTGTCCCATCCAGTTGCCGATGACGGGCATTTTCCCGGCCTGTGCGGCCGCGATCATGACCGACCAGAAGCCTGTCTGATCCCACCGCAGCAGTTGGCCCGTAAACGCCATCAATAGCGTGAGCATCAACAGAGCAGCGCCGGTCAGCCAGTTCACCTGCCGCGGGTACTTGTATGCGGCCATCACGTAGACGCGGATCGCGTGCAAGCCGATCAGGATGATCATGGCGGAGGCGCCGAACGCATGGATGCCTCGCACGATCCGCCCGAAGTCGGTGCCTGAAATAAACTTAAGCGTATCGTACGCTTGTCCGGCAGAGGCGACATATCCGCTCGCGAGCGCGATACCGGTGACGATCTGAATGAGAAAAGCGACCAGCGTCGCGCTGCCCAACACGTAAAGCCAAGCGGATCTACGCGCCTTGGGAACCGGGTGTTTCAACAGCGGCGTCATCGCAGCGGAAATGCCAGTCACGTCATCGAACCAGATCCACACCCGCTTTAGAAATCGCATGCCGTTTTCTTCTGGCCGCTCTAGGCAATGGGAGCGGGTGTCGTCAGAATTTGAACCTGGCCTTCGAAGACACGTACCGGATATTGGTTCAGCGGTTTCGGCGGAGGTCCGGAAGCTACGCGGCCGTCGCCATAGAAGACGCCGCCATGACATGGGCACATGAACAGGTCGGCATCGGCCAGCCACCGGACAGGGCAGCCGAGATGCGTGCAAATCATCGAGAATGCGATAAACTGCTGATCGTTCTCGCGGCGAAGCCATGCGGCTGTTTGGGCGGTCACTCCGGACCAAGGCAGCGGGGACGTATCCTCGAAGGACACATTAACGGTGGACCCGATCTTGAAATCGTCGAGTTTGCCCACGGTTCGCCAGACTCGCGGCGACTTCCGGAGTCCCAGCAGGAACCCGATGCTCGGGATAGCGACAAGGGCAGCGCTAAGGGAGCCTAAAGTGATGCTGAGACGGGTTAAGAATCGCCGGCGGCCGGTTTCTTTACAGCCCTGTGTGGCTGCATGCTCACTCATCTGCTTACCTCCCTTGAATAGGGGCTCGTTCCAGCCGGTCGACGATTCCAGATGACCACTTGATAAGGACGCCAGAGGTATTGAATCGGAAACATGACCAGATGGACCAAGCGGCTGAACGGGAACAAAAGAATAACGACGAAGCCAGTCACAAAATGCAGCTTGGGTAACGCCGGGAGGGCAGCCACGGTGCTCATGTCTGGGTGCAACGACGCCAGCGACCAAAACCACGGAACGGCCGTGTCCAGATACCACAAACCACCCCAACGATTAAAGATCGCGACGCCGACGCCGCTTCCCAGTTGAACCAGAAGGACGAATAGGACAATGCCGTCCATGTAGGATGTTGTCGCCTGAACCAGCGATTTCGGGGCGAGGCGACGAATGATCAACACGATCAATCCGAACAGCGCGTACAAGCCCAGAGCCATCCCGGTCAGTTCCAGCACAAGACGCCGGATCTGCCCTCCGAGAAGCCAACTGGCCACGCTCGGAAACAGCGCTGCGAACAAGTGTGCCAGCAGAATCAGCGTGATTCCATAGTGGAAAGGCACCGACCCCCAGAATAGTTTTCGCTTCTCCAGAATCTCCGAGGAAAGGCTCGAGTAAGTATAGGGGTGCCTAACGTAACGATAAATGCCGACCCCGATGGCCAGGATCAGCGCCACGTATGGAAAGGCGATAAACAAGAGTGTATCCATGCCAGTCTCTGCGAATTGAACCAGCTACTCCAGAATGTTGAACACGACAACACGTTCGTGTGCGATCGAGGGTTCCACAGTCTCGGCAGACATCGTGAATCCTTCGTGTTGATGGCGAATCAGACTCAGGAGAGCACTCAACGCGTGCTCATAGGGGTTCCCACTAGGCGTGAGAACTTCGACCATTCGCGCAACCGCGGGAAGCAAACAGTCCTCGATCACGGGGAGACGCTCGTCTTCATCCGCTATATCCACGTATCGAAGCAAGAGGGCGATATGATCGGGCAGTTCAACGCCGGACCGGATGCCGCGGGACTCCATCCGGCCCTTTAGCTCCGCCAGAAAAAGGCCTCGCCTGCCGTCATCGCCGAATAAGTGATATCCAAGATTTGGCGTGCAATCGGGGCGCAGATCGAAGGCGTTCGTGTAGACCTCCTGGAGTTGACCGAGGCTCTTATCGGCAATCGAGTTTTGGAAATCCTTCAGGTGTGCGTGCGCTTCCGGGATCACCGTAAGTTCACCGATGCAATCGCCGAGGGACTTTGCGATGGACCGCTCCGGATAATCGAGAATGTCGGCGAATAATGCATAGATTGGCATCACAACCCTCGTTTCGGCCAGTACAGAAAGCCGGCACCGCGTTCTTCCTGAAACGCCTGAGTATCGATGCCGAGTTCGACGACCTGTTCCCGCAAAAATGGGGGAACGAC
>Ga0207695_10004150_pt1 | contig 19890 bp, 20 predicted proteins | sample KBSC54metaG_FD_184354 | JGI IMG/M metagenome (GOLD analysis project Ga0207695, IMG submission 184354) | Corn rhizosphere microbial communities from Kellogg Biological Station, Michigan, USA - KBS C5-4 metaG (SPAdes) (version 2) | ecosystem: Host-associated > Plants > Roots > Rhizosphere > Soil... | reverse complement strand
CTCTCCCGGGCCGCTTCGGCGCTCTGTTCGAGCAGGCCATAGAACTTGTCGCCTTTGCCGAAAATGGTTTGCAGTGAAAACATGTCGTGCAGTCCGGGGGAGGGGTAAATATGTCGAATATGTTACAGGAGCATGCCCCGGGGCCGCACCCTCGTGCCCTTCCGGCCCTTGAGCCTGCGCCGACTGCCTTTACACTTGTGCCCATGCCTCCAAAACCACAGCCGCCGCGATGCTGACCGAAATCGCGCTAGTCATCTTCCTCGCGCTGTGCAACGGCTTTTTCGCCCTCTCCGAAATGGCGCTGGTCGCCTCGCGCAAGAGCCGCCTGAAGCAGATGGCCAAGACCAGCCGCCGCGCGCGGGTGGCCCTGCGCCATGCCGAAGCGCCTGAGTACTTCCTGTCCACGGTGCAGGTCGGCATCACCCTGGTGATGCTGGTGACCGGTGCGGTCGCCGGCGACGCCCTGGGCGGGCATATTGCCGACGCCATCCATGGCGGCCGGGCCGCCTGGCTGGAGCCGTATGCCCGAATCCTCGGCGTGGTGCTGAGCTTCGTGCTGATTTCCTTCATCCAGATCGTGATCGGCGAGCTCGTCCCCAAGCGCCTGGCGCTGGCCTCACCGGAGCGAGCCTCGAGCTATGTCGCCATGCCGATGCTGGTGCTCTCGCGGGCGACAGCGCCCTTTGTCTGGCTGCTCAATGCCTCCAGCAACCTGCTGCTGCGCCTGCTGGGCATCAGCCGCATCAGCCGCGAAGCGGCGACCGAAGAGGAAATCCGCCTGTTGGTGGCCGAAAGCGCCGAACAGGGCGTGCTCGACCGTGACGAGCACAATATGGTCAACCGCGTATTGCGCCTGGGCGACCGCAGTGTCGACAGCGTGATGACTCCCCGCATGCGCATCGCCTGGCTGGACATCAATGCGCCGGCCACCGAAAACGACGAGGTGCTGCGCGATACGCCTTATTCGCGCTACCCGGTCTATCGCGGCGACGAAAGCGATGTCGTCGGCGTGGTCGAGGTGAAAAACCTGCTGCGGAACTACCGTGGCGGGCACCCGGACATGTTCGCCAGGATGGCCAAGCCGCTGTTTGTCCCGGCGACGGCACGCGCGCTCGACCTGCTGGAAGAATTTCGCGATGCCGAAACACCGATGGCGTTGGTGGTCGACGAATATGGCGATATCGAAGGCCTGGTCACGTTGAACGACCTGCTGGCCGCCGTCGTGGGCGCCACCCAGCTCGGCCACGGTCATGGCCACAGCAATGAAGAAAACTCCCCGATCGTCGAGCGTGCCGATGGCAGCTGGCTGATCGACGGATCGCTATCCAGCGACGACCTGCGTGAGTTGCTGCGCCTGGACCAGTTGCCCGGCGAGGAAGAACACGAATACCGCACCGCGGCCGGCATGGTGATGGCTGCGCTCGGCCACATCCCGCAGATCGGCGAGGTATTCGCCTGGCAGGGCATCCGTTTCGAGGTCATTGACCTGGATGGGGCGCGCATCGACAAGCTGCTGGTCACGCCGCACTCGCGCAATGACCCGGCCGAAGACGAGCAGTAGCCACTCGCCCTCCCTCATCGACCGTTCAAGCCGGCATGGCGATCATTCCGGCATGACCGCAACATCTCACGATCAACGCACCACCGAGCTGCTCGCTGCCGCTGTCGCCTCCCATGACGGCGAGCGGATATCCCTCGACGAGATCATGGCGCCGTTGCAGCGCCGTGCCTTCGGCTTTTTGCTGCTGCTGATCGCGGTGCCGAATTTCATCCCCGTACCACTGGGGCTCGGCGGCGTCACCGGAACGCTGGCATGCCTGCTCGGCCTGCAGATGCTGATCGGCCTGGAACGCCCCTGGTTGCCACGCTGGCTGAAGCGACGTTCGTTGAAGCGCAGTTCGCTGCAGCATTTTCTCGACCGTATCGCACCGATTACGCGCTGGCTGGAAAAGAGCTGCAGACCCCGACTGGAACGCCTGACCACCCACCCGCTCACTATCGCCTCAGGCCTGATGATGATCTTCCTCGGCGCGCTGCTGATGCTGCCGATTCCCTTTACCAACTATCTGTTCGGCGTAATGCTGCTGGCGTTTGCGTTTGCCCTGATCGAACGCGACGGAGGGTTGTTGCTGGTGGTATGGGCAGCAACGATAGCCAGCGTAGGACTGTCGGCAGGGGTCGCCCGATCCTTATGGGGAATGGTGAAAGACATACTGTAAATCGAGCGAGCGATAAGAGCGAAGCCCTGACCCATTCCTCGCGCCTCCCCACTCACTCCTCACTCCTCTCCACTCACTCCTGCCCTTTCCCACCCGCCAACCTCGCCATGCGCTGCGCGTCCGCAAAAATCCCATGAAGCATGCGCAACTCGCGCTCGTCCATCTGCGCGCGCTGAAACAGTTTGCGCAAACGCAACATGATGGTGGTCGGCGCACGCCCCTTATGGAAGTCGATGTCATCCAGCGTCTGCAGCAGATGCTCGTAGAAACGCTCCATCTGCGCCGCATCAGCCAGCGGTTCAGCGTCTTCGCGTGGCGGCGGCGCCTGTGGAGCGTCGCCTAGTTGCGCCATGCGCACTTCATAGGCCATGACCTGCACGGCCTGCGCAAGGTTCAACGAACTGAAATCGTCGACGCTGGGAATGCGCACCATGGCGTGGCAGCGCGCCAGCTCTTCGTTCTCCAGGCCAGTGCGCTCGTTGCCGAATACCAGCGCCACCTGCTCGCCGCGTACGACAGCGGCCAACGCCCGACTGGCGGCTTCGCGTGGAGATATCTCCGGCAGGTCCACACCCCGGCGCCGGGCCGACAAGCCAAGCGCCAGGCTGCAACCGGCGAGGCTGTCGACCAGTTCGGCGTGTACTCCCGCGTTGCCAAGCACATCGTCCGCACCGGCGGCGAGTGCGGAGGCCTCGGCATGGGGAAACCTGGACGGGCTGACCAGTTCCATCCGTGAAAAACCCATGGTCCGCATGGCCCGCGCCGCGCTGCCGATATTGCCGGGATGCGAGGTACGGACGAGGACGAAGCGAAGGAGATCGGGGGAAATGGCGGCTGACATGGCGGCAAGGACAGGGCTGGGTCGGCAAGAATAGTGGCCCGCGGCGAACGAAGGGTAGCCTTGCGCACCCCCTCCCATCCCCTCGGCGCGTCCTCCTCTGCTAGAATCGCCGGCCGTAACCCGCTCTTTTGAAAGCCCAAAGCCATGCCAAGACCCGCCGTTAACGTCGCGGTGCGCGCCGCACGCGCCGCTGGAAACGTGATCCTGCGCTATATGAACCGCATCGACGGCCTCAATGTCGTTGAGAAGCAGCGTATGGACTTCGCCTCCGAAGTCGATCGCATGGCCGAAGCCGAGATCATCAAAGAGCTACGCCGCGCCTACCCCACCCACGCCATCCTCGCCGAAGAAAGCGGCTCCATCGGCAAGGGGCCGCTGGTCTGGGTAATCGACCCCCTCGACGGTACGCACAACTACCTGCGCGGCATCCCGCATTTCTCCGTCTCGATCGCCCTGCTCGACCGCGGCGAGCCGGTCTATGGCGTGGTGTTCGACCCGTTGCGCGATGAGCTGTTCACCGCGAGCAAAGGCGACGGCGCCTATCTCAACGATCGTCGCCTGCGCGTGGGCAAGCGCGAGAACCTGGGCGGGGCGATGATCGCCACCGGCTTCCCGTTCCGCCAGCGCGAGCACCTGACCCCACAACTGGATATCACCCGCGCCATGCTTGGTCAGGCCGAAGATATCCGCCGTTCCGGTTCGGCAGCGCTCGACCTGGCCTATGTCGCCGCTGCACGTTATGACGGCTACTTCGAGATCGGCCTGAAGCCGTGGGACATGGCTGCGGGCGTATTGCTGGTACGCGAGGCGGGCGGCCGCTACTGCGATTTCGCCGGCCGCGAAGGCATTCCGGAGAGCGGCAATATCGTCGCCGCCAATCTCAACGTGGCGCAGGCGATGCTCGATGCGATCGGCCAGCAGGCAACACCGGCGCTGCTGAAGGCTTGAATTTCGGCAGGTGTAAAGCCGGCCACTGCATAGCCTGTGAAGTCGTGCCGTTGGCGCTGTAAATGGAAAAGCCGACATGCGACAGCGCGCGGCGGCTTTTTTTGCTTTCTCTGTTTACCATTTCCTGTTTACAGGCCACATAGCGGCCGACTTCACGCTTTCCGCCCTCGAAACGACCAGCTACTGTTGCTCTTGCTTCAGCAACTCGCGCAGAAAAGGTACCGTCACCCGACGCCTTGCCGCCAGCGACGCCTGATCCAGGCGATCGAGCAGATCGAGCAGCGCACCCAGGTCGCGCACGTAACGCGCGAACAACCAGTCCAGCACATTGTCATCCAGCTCGATGCCACGCGACGCTGCCTGTGTCTTGAGCACAAGCCGCCGCTCCTGATCGTCGAGCGGCTTGAGCACGGCCTGCTGGCAAGCACCCAGGCGCGAGCGCAGGTCGGGCAAGCTCAGGCCCAGTTGCGTGGGCACGTTCTCGGCAGCGAACAGCATCGCCAGACCGTCCGCGCGTGCGCCGTTGTAGACGTCGAACAAAGCGTGTTCGGCCTCGCGATCGCCGGCTATCGCGTCCAGATCATCCAGCGCGAGCAGATCGCTGCCGGCTACGCCACGGATCGCCGCAGCGCGGTCGCCCAGGCGGGAAAGCGGTAGATATTGCACTGTGCGGCCCAGCTCATTGGCCGCCTGGCAGGCGGCCATCAACAAATGGCTTTTGCCACTGCCGGCCGGCCCGCTGACGTACAACCACGCCGCACCCGGCTCGCGCGCCAGTGCCTCGATCGAGGCGACGGCGGCCGCGTTCGCGCCAGCATGAAAATGTTCGAATCGCTGGCGGCGTGGCCAACGCAAGGCAAGCGGCAACTGCGGAATCATGGCGACGACTTGCCATCCTTGCCGTCACTTTCCCTGATGACCGTGGTTTCGGTTTCGACCTCACCGCTCTTTGTATCGACGGTGACGTCCACTTCGGTAATCACCGGATCCTGCGTGCCTTCCACCGTGTACAACTCGCTTTGTCGATAACGCTCACCGAGATAACGCAGCAGCACCATGATCACCGATGCGGCCGGCAAGGCGAGCAGCACGCCGAGAAACCCGAACAGGTAACCGCCGGCGAGTACCGCAAAAATCACCGCCACCGGATGCAGGCCGATCTTCTCGCCGACCAGGCGCGGGACCAGCACATAGCCCTCGAGCAATTGGCCGACCACGAAGACACCGATCACGATCAACAGGTGCGTCCAGTCGCCGTACTGCACCAGCACGGCGATTACCGCCGAGCCGAAACCGACAATAAAGCCCAGATAAGGCACGAAGCTCAACAGGCCCGCGACCATGCCGATCAAGGGCCCGACCGACAAGCCAGCGATGCCGAGCGCGCCACCATAAAAAATGCCCAGCGCCAGCATCACCAGCAGCTGGCCACGCACGAAGGCGCCCAGTACCTTGTCCGATTCACGCGCGAGGTAGGCAATGGTCGGCTCGATCGAGCGCGGCAGCATCTGGTCGATCCATGCGGTCAGGCGGTCCCAGTCGCGCAGCAGATAGAACGCCACCACCGGGATCAATACCAGGTTGGTCAGCCACATCACCACGCCGATGCTGGAACGGGAGATCTTGCCCAACACGGTGGAGGCGACGCCACCGATCGAATCCATGTGCTCCTTGATCGTCTGCACCAGGCGATCGGTATCGAACACGTCCGGATCAAGACGCAACCGGTGCTGCACCCACGGCAAGGCCGTATCGCGTATCCATTCCACGTAGCGCGGCAGGTTCTGCACTAGGTTCTCTACCTGGCGCGAAATCAGCGGGATCAGCAGCAACAACGCGCCAACGGCGAGCAGCGAGATCACCACGAACACGATCGTGACGGCGAGCGTGCGGCCCAGGCCGATACGCTCAAGACGATCGGCAAGGGGATCGCCCAGGTATGCCAGCATCCCAGCGACGGCAAACGGCATCAGCACGGGCGCAAGCAGCCACAGCAGGTAACAGATGACCGCCACGATGGCCAAGATCTGCCAGCGGCGGGAAACGTCCTGATTCATCGGCGAGTGAGTCGACACACGGCGTCCTTACGCAAGAAAAACAACGTCGGACCGTTGCGGCGCGATCATGGCCTCCGCATCGACGATCCGCTGCAAATCACGGCAGGCGATCAATGCAGCCAACGCAGGCTGGCATCGGCACCTTCGTGGTTTTCACCCTGCAACAGGCGACCGCCCGCGGTGAGGTTGGCCGACAAGGCATCGATCGGCAGGCCAGCCTTGACCGCGAACAGCATGCCATCGCCCTGCGCGCTCAGCGTCGTCACCTGGCGCACCATCGGATCGGCACGCAGGGTGGAAAGCAGATTGGCATAGTCCATCGCCGTGTTGAGGCCGGTGACCCACAGCTTGCCGTCGACATTGGCGGTGCCGATCATGTTGAGCTGCTTGCCCAGGCGATCGGCGAGATTGTTGCCGGCATCCGTCTGCATGGCATTGTCGTCAGCCCCCTTGGTCGTCCAACGCTGCTGCGGACCACCTGACACCAGGTTCCAGTCAGCACTATTGCCATGAACCTGCCCGACCAGCATCAGGCCCGTGCGGTACTGCTTGGCCAGCGCCATCACTTCTTCGGCATCGATGTTTGACACGGTCGGCGTATCGCCGACTTTTTCCGGATCGGCCAATACCGCGCCATAACCGCGCGTCGAGATGGTCTGGGTCAGGGTCGCCAACGCGTCCTTGCCCAATACCTTGTTGTCGTCGCCACGTACCACCAGCAGGATCGGCGGCTTGACGCCCGCACTGGCCACGCCCATCTGCGACACGGCGCGCTGCACGGCGGCCTGGTCGAAGGTCACCGACAAGCTGAGGCCGGTAGCCACACCAGGGGCGCCGCGCTGGTAGCGATACTGCTGCACCAGGCCCGGCGCACCCTTGATGACATCGCCGTAGCCGGCACGACTACGCAGGTCCTGCCCGCCGGCGACGCGCGTCAACACCTGGCCCAACCCTTCGCCAAAGGCCTGGTCGCGCACCGGCTCGGTCGTGTCCTTGACCGGCACGATGACCGTATACGGCGACACCTGGGACTGGGCGTGGGCCGCCGACAACAGCATGAACAGGCTCAGCACGAAGCCGACGAGGAGCTGGCGAGGGAGGCGCATGGGGAGGGCTTGATCCAATGGGAAACGTGGAGAGTCTGCCGAATCTGGGCGTGAGCGTCCAATGACGGTCAGGGAGCGTGCCAAGGAGCGGGCCCCGAAAAACCGGGAACGGAGCCGGCAAAATCGGCCGCCGAACCTCCCCCTCTGCTAATATTGAACGTTTCCCAGCTACCCTCGCCGGAACCCGTCATGTCCGACGCCCTTACCTATCGTGCCGCCGGTGTCGATATCGATGCAGGCAATGCCGTCGTCGAACGCATCAAACCCTTGGTGAAGCGCACCTTCCGCCCCGAAGTTATGGGCGGCCTGGGCGGTTTTGGCGGCCTGTTCGACCTGTCAGGGCGTTACAAGGAGCCCGTGCTCGTCTCGGGCACCGATGGCGTGGGCACCAAGCTCAAGCTGGCCCAGCAGTTGGGCCGTCACGATACGATCGGCATCGACCTGGTCGGCATGTGCGTGAACGACGTGCTGGTGCAGGGCGCCGAGCCCCTGTTCTTCCTGGATTATTTCGCCACCGGCAAACTCGACGTGGACACCACCGTCGCAGTCGTGGGCGGTATCGCCAAGGGCTGCGAGCTGGCCGGATGCGCACTGATCGGTGGCGAAACGGCTGAAATGCCCGATATGTATCCGCCGGGCGAATACGATCTGGCCGGCTTTACCGTCGGCGCGGTCGAAAAGTCCGAAATGCTCAGCGGTGACAGCATCGTCGCGGGCGACGTCATTCTCGGCGTGGCATCCAGCGGCCCGCATTCGAACGGGTATTCACTGGTGCGCAAGATCGTCGAGCGCGCAGGCAGCCCGCTCGACCTCGATCTTGGTGGCGTCAAGCTGGTCGATGCGCTGATGGCGCCGACCACGATCTACGTCAAGCCGATACTGGAACTGATGAAGTCCGTGCAGGTACATGGCATGGCCCACATCACCGGCGGCGGCTTGAAGGAAAACATCATCCGCGTGGTACCGGACGGCCTGGGGTTGAAGCTCGATGCGTCGTCGATCGTGTTGCCGCCGGTATTCGATTGGCTGATGCGCGAAGGCAACGTCGCCCGCGAAGAGATGTGGCGCACCTTCAACTGCGGCGTGGGCTTTACGGTGATCCTGCCGTCCGACGCCGTCGCCGCGGCGGCTGAGTTGCTGAAGAAGCATGGCCTCGCCAGCGCGGTGATCGGCGAAGTCGTCGTCGCGTCGGGCGACGAACGCGTCCATATCGGCTGATCAGGCGGCGGCCCCGGTAAATACCGGGGCCTAACGCCTGCGACACAACAGCATGTCGACACCCCTGCGCATTGCCGTCCTTGCCTCCGGACGCGGCAGCAATCTGGCCGCGCTATTGGCAGCGCGCGAGCGCGGCGAATTAGCCGTAGAGCCGGTGCTGGTCGCCAGTGACAAGGAACATGCCGGCGCACTTCGGCTTGCCGAAGCGGCCAACATCCCGACCTTGGCGCTCAACCCACGCAGCTACGCGCAACGTCGGGATTTCGATGCGGATCTTTTCGCGCGCGTTGCCGACAGCGGTGCGCAATTGATCGTGCTCGCGGGTTTCATGCGCATCATCGATGGCGACTCGCTGCGTCCGTGGGTCGGGCGCATGATCAATATCCACCCTTCCCTGCTGCCCAAGTATCGCGGGTTGCATACGCATCGACGCGCGCTGGAAGCGGGCGATACCGAACACGGCGCCAGCGTGCACTACGTCACCGCCGAACTCGATGGCGGCCCGGTGATCGCACAGGCACGCGTGGCGATCACGGCGCAGGACGACGAAACCACCCTCGCAGAACGGCTGCTGGCGTACGAGCATCGCCTGCTGCCTGCTGTGGTGGATTGGATTGCGCAAAAGCGCCTGTCACTGGGCGAGGCCGACCGCGTCATGCTTGATGGAACGGCATTGATCGCACCGCTGCAATTCCGTGATGGTGGCCTAAGTGCGTAGGAGCGGCGTCATTCGCTACAAGCCGTGACGCAACCGCGGGTCGCGACTGAAAAGGATTCTCCAAAAACCTCTTCCACCTGTCATCCGGGCCCTCCCCGGGGCGACGATGAAAACCGAGGTTATTCGAGGTTCCCTGAAGTCGCCCCTACAAGAACTCGGCTGCTCACCCGTTCTTTAAAAGATATTACGGTCATTCACATTGTCTGTTCAGGATTGCCGCGTAGACTCCTGAACCTTATGAAGACACCTACCCGCGTTCGTACCATCGCCGCCGGCCTGTTGCTGGCGCTCACCACGACTGCCGCCATGGCGGCCACGCCCACGCCGTTTACCGCCAGGTATCAGGTGCTGCAGGGAGGCCAAGCCATCGGTGAGGCAACCATCACCCTGAAATCCGCCGGTGGTGGTAATTGGATCTACAGCAACGACGTCAAGAGTACGGGCGGCCTGGCCGCGGCGCTGGGTGCCAGTTCGAACGAGAGCTCGCGCTTCCGCATCATCCAGGGCGCGCCGGAAACCCAGGTCTACGACTCGACCGTCAAGGCGCTCAAGACCAAGACACGCCATGTCGAAGTCGATGCGAACCATCAGGTCAGCGTCGATGAAGGTAAAGGCCCCTCGACCTATGCCGGCACTGCCGGTATGGTCGATCGAAACCTCGCCCCGCTCGCCGTGGGCTGGGCGCTGCGCGACGGCAAACAGGCAGTGGCGCTGCCGGTTGCGGTAAAACGCAATGTGGAAAATCAGCAGTTCAAGGTCACCGGCAAGGAAAGCGTGCAAGTCCCCGCCGGCACCTTCCAGGCCGAACGCGTCGAACGCACCGACGCCGACAAGGCCTTCAGCGCCTGGTACGTGCCGCAGAAATATCCGGTGCCGGTGAAGCTCGCGCAAAGCGATGGCGGCGACCTGACCTTGCAGCTGATCAGCTATCAGGGCCGATAAGCAAGAGCGGTCAATGGTCAACGAGAGCGGTCAATGGTCAACAGTAAATGGTAAATAGTAGAGCGTGGGCTGCTTGCGCTCACTGTTTACCGTTGACCGTTAAACGCTTTAGCTCTTGCTGTTCAAGAGCGATCAGCGGTCAACGGCGAATGGTAAATGGCAAGAGCTCGGGCTGCCGGCTCTCACTATTTACCATTTACTATTGACCATTAACCGCCTTCTCGACCATTAAGAAGGCAAGCGGCGAATCTTTGCGCCCAGCACGCCTAGCTTCTCTTCAATGTTCTCGTAGCCGCGATCGATGTGGTACACGCGGTCGACCGTGGTGTCGCCCTGCGCTACCAGGCCAGCCAGTACCAGACAGGCCGAAGCGCGCAGGTCGGTTGCCATGATCGGCGCGCCGCTCATCTTTTCCACGCCCTGGATGATGGCGGTATTGCCTTCGAGGCGGATGTCCGCACCCAGGCGCTGCAATTCGTGCGCGTGCATGAAGCGGTTTTCGAACACGGTTTCGGTGATCACGCCCACGCCTTCGGCGATGCAGTTCAACGCAGTGAACTGCGCCTGCATGTCGGTCGGGAATGCGGGGTATGGCGCCGTGGTGATGTTCACGGCCTTCGGGCGACGGCCCTGCATGTCCAGCTCGATCCAGTCCGGGCCGGTAGAGATATGCGCGCCCGCGTCTTCAAGCTTGGACAACACCGACTCAAGCGTGCTGGCGCGTGCGTTGCGCGCACGAACCTTGCCGCCGGTCATCGCGGCACCGACCAGGAAGGTGCCGGTTTCGATGCGGTCGGGCAGCACTTCGTATTCGGCACCATGCAGGCGCTCCACGCCATGGATCACCATGGTCGAGGTACCCGCGCCTTCGATTTGCGCGCCCATCGCGATCAGGCAGTTGGCAAGATCGACGACTTCCGGCTCCTGCGCGGCGTTTTCGATGATAGTGGTGCCCTGGGCCAGGGCCGCTGCCATCATGATGTTCTCGGTACCGGTCACGGTGACCATGTCCATGGCGATGCGCGCGCCCTTCAGGCGCTTGGCCTTGGCCTTGATATAGCCGTTCTCGACAACAACCGTGGCGCCGAGCGCTTCCAGGCCACGGATGTGCTGGTCGACCGGACGGGAACCGATCGCGCAGCCGCCCGGCAGCGAGACTTCCGCTTCGCCAAAGCGCGCGACCAGCGGGCCGAGCACCAGGATCGACGCGCGCATGGTGCGCACCAGGTCGTACGGGGCGAAATAGCGGTCGGTGGAGCGAGGGTCGACCTGCATCTTCATGCGATCGTCCAGGGTGAGCTGGGTGCCCATCTGGCCGAGCAGTTCGATAAAGGTCGTGACGTCGTGCAGGTGCGGCACGTTGCTGATCGCTACGGGCTCGTCGGCCAGCAGGCAGGAAGCGAGGATCGGCAGCACGGCGTTCTTGGCACCGGAAATGCCCACTTCACCGTGGAGCGGCTCACCACCGCTGATCAGAATCTTGGCCATCAAAAGTCCTTCAATAGGGTATGTCTGGAGGCAAGCAGCGAGCGTCAGCGACGCGCCGCCACTTCCTCGGGCGTATAGGTTTTCAGCGCCAGGGCATGAATGGCACCGCCCATCAGGTCGCCAAGGGTCGAATAGACCAGGCGGTGGCGGGCCAGCGGCAACTTGCCGGCAAACTGGCTGGCAATCACTTCGGCCTCGAAGTGCACGCCGTCGTCGCCGCTGACATCGGCGCGCGCGCCGGGCAGGCCGGTTTCAATCATTGCCTGAATAGTGGCTGCGTCCATGGGGTTCCTGCTTGAAACTGAATGCGGCGGCACTTGCGACAGAAGTGCATACTTCCATCCAACGCGCCGTCATATAACGGTAAAATGCGAATATGCCATGGTAATGGAAATCTTCTGTCGCAGAAACGACAGCGGTGTCCGCTTCAGCCTTACGGCACAAAGGAAATGAGCCGAGCCGCCGATCTCCCCGGTCGACACGCTCACGGACCGCCGATCCTAGCCCCCGAGGACGCATGAACGCCCATATCGCCCGCCCCAGCCAACCCGCCTTGATCGACGCCGACGCCATTATCAGCAGCGCCCGCACCGTGATCGCCACCGAGGCGGACGCGATCCGGGCGCTTGAGCCACGTATCGGCCAGGATTTCGTCGAAGCCTGCCGGCTGATCTTGAGCTGTGCCGGCCGTGTCGTCGTGATCGGCATGGGCAAGTCCGGCCATATCGCCCGCAAGGTGGCAGCCACGCTGGCCTCGACCGGCACGCCGGCCTTTTTCGTCCACCCAGGCGAGGCCAGCCACGGCGACCTGGGCATGATCCTGCCGCAGGACGTGGTGCTGGCCCTGTCCAACTCCGGCGAGACCGACGAGATCCTGTTTATCCTGCCGGTCATCAAACGCCAGGGTATCCCGCTGATCGCCGTGACCGGGAACGATCAATCGTCCCTGGCCAAGCAGGCCGACCTGCACCTGGATACCAGCATTTCGGTCGAAGCCTGCCCGCTCGGCCTGGCGCCCACGGCCAGCACGACGGCCGCCCTGGTGATGGGCGACGCGCTGGCGGTAGCCCTGTTGGAGGCGCGCGGCTTCACCTCGGAAGACTTCGCCCGCTCGCACCCGGCGGGCAGCCTGGGACGGCGCCTGCTTTTGCACATCAGCGACATCATGCATACGGGCGATGGCATTCCGACCGTGGCGCCGGACGCCAGCCTGACCCAGGCGTTGATGGAAATGACCCGCAAGCACCTGGGCATGACCGCGGTCATCGATGCCAACCATCACCTGCTGGGCGTGTTTACCGACGGTGACCTGCGCCGCGCCCTGGACGATGACGGCGTGGACCTGCGCGGCGCCAGCGTCGCCGAGGTGATGACCCGCGGCCCCAAGACCATCGGGGCCGACAAGCTGGCCATCGAGGCCGCCCAACTGATGGAAAAACATCAGATTCATGCGTTGCTGGTGGTCGATGAGCAGCAGAAAGTGGTCGGCGCGCTTAACATTCATGATCTGCTCCGCGCCCGCGTGGTCTGATTCACGATCCAGAACAGGTGGCCAGAAGTGAGGAATGAACAGGGGCGGCGTGCAGTCCAGGCCAACCAAACGGACTGATGCGCGTTTTCTTCGGCGGCCTGCTGCCTCGTATTTCCACTCGACACTTACCTCCAATCATTCGTTTCCAGCCTCCCCACCACTCCGGACTACCCGTGTCTCAAGCTGCCTACCTCTCCGACGTCCCCGCCGAAGTGCTTGCCCGCGCCGCCAAGATCCGGCTGGCCGTGTTCGACGTGGATGGCACGCTGACCGATGGCCGGCTCTGGTATGGCGAAGATGGACATGAGGCGAAGATTTTCCACGTGCACGACGGCCTGGGCCTGAAACTGTTGCAAAACAATGGCGTGCAGGTCGCCATCCTGTCCGCGCGGATCAGCCATCCGGTCGCGCTGCGCGCCGAAGAGCTCGATATCGCCCACGTCTATCAGGGCCAGAACGACAAACGTGCCTGCCTGAACCAGCTGATCGATGCCCTGCAGCTCGGCCCTGACCAGGTCGCCTTTGTCGGCGACGACCTGCCCGACCTGCCGGCGATGGCTATCTCGGGCCTCGCGGTGGCAGTCGCCAACGCGCATCCCTGGGTGGCCGAACGCGCTCACTGGCAGACCCGCCGAAGTGGTGGCCAGGGCGCCGCACGTGAAGTGGCCGACCTCATTCTTGTCGCCCAGGGCCGCGTCGCCGCGGAACAGGAGCGTTGGCGATGAGATTGCCGAGGTTCGTGCGCGATCGCGGCACACCCGCGCTGATCGCGCTACTCGTGCTCGGCATCGCCGGTGCCCAAGGTGTGTACTGGTGGCTGGCGCCCTCGCCCAAGGTGAGCGACTTCGTCGGCCCGCCGCGTTCGGGCTATGTGTTGACCAATTTCCGCTTGTGGTCCTACGACGAGGACGGCCAACCCAGCTTCGGCATGAATGCGCCGCACCTGGAACGTCGCGAAGGCGACGAATCGCTCTATATCAACGCACCCAAGTACGACCTGCCCTCGAACCAGCCAGGCGTGCCGGACTGGTCGGGCGATTCGAACTATGCCTGGGTCGACAAGGCTGGCACGCTGCTGAAGCTGCAGGGCGCGGTATATATGCACCGTCCGGCCTTCGCCGACACGCCGCCGGCCGACCTGCACACGTCCGAAGTGACTGCGTGGCCGAAAGAAAATCGTATGGAAACCGCCGCCCCGGCACAGTTGACCCAGGGCGACAGTAGAATGACCGGCATCGGCATGCGTGCCAACCTCAACGACAATCATCTGGAGCTCCTCAATGACGTCCACGGCACATTCGTCCCGCGCCCGCGGAGTCGTCCGGTACAGCCTGCTGGCCCTGGGGCTGCTCGCGCTGCAACCGGCGCTGGCAAGAAAGGATGACCGCGACAAGCCGATGAACGTCGAGCACGCCAATTCGTTCGACGGCTTCAACGCACCCAACAGCATCACCACCCTCAACGGCAACGTGGTGATCACCCAGGGCACGATGAAGGTCACCGGCAATCAGGCCAAGATCTATTTCGATGGCGACCAGAACGTCAGCCGCATGACTATGGTAGGCGCGCCTGCGCATATCCAGCAGATCGACGATTCCGGCAACCTGATGACCGGCGACTCGACCCAGCTGGACTACGACAATATCAACGGTATCGCCGTGCTTACCGGCAATGCCGTGGTCAAGCAGCAAGGCCGCGGTGAAGCCCATGGCGACAAGCTCACCTACAACACCCAGACCAGCCAGATGAATGGCGAAAGCGGTGGTGATGGCCGGGTGGCGATGACGTTCGTACCCAAGCCGCGTACCGACAAGGGTGCCAAGCCTGCTACGCCGCCGGCCAAGCCCGCGAGCAGCGCGTCGGCGCCCGCGCCTGCGCAGCCCGCTCCCACTTCGACCAAGCCGCAGGGGCAGCCGTAATCCATGCTTTCTGCTGAAGGTCTGCAAAAGAGTTTCCGTACCCGCCAGGTCGTGCGCGACTTTGCCTTTTCGATTCGCGAAGGCGAGGTCGTCGGCCTGCTCGGCCCCAATGGCGCGGGTAAAACTACCTGCTTCTACATGATCGTTGGCCTGATCGAGGCCGATGCGGGCTTGATCAAGCTCGACAAACAGGACATCACCGGCCTGCCGATGCATGCCCGTGCCAAGCTGGGTATCGGCTATCTGCCGCAGGAAGCCTCAGTATTTCGACGCCTGACAGTGTCGGACAACATCATGGCGGTGCTGGAATTGCGCGAAGGGCTGGACCTGCGCCAGCGCAATGCGGAATTGGAAAGCCTGCTCGATGAGTTGAAGATCTCGCATATCGCCGAACAGAAGGGCATCAGCCTGTCGGGCGGCGAACGTCGGCGCGTGGAAATTGCGCGCGCCCTGGCCGCGCAGCCACGTTACATGCTGCTCGACGAACCGTTCGCGGGCGTCGACCCGATCTCGGTGGGTGAAATCCAACGTATCGTCCGTCACCTCAAAGAACGCGGCATTGGCGTGCTGATCACGGACCATAACGTCCGCGAAACACTTGGCATCTGTGATCGCGCCTACATTCTCAATGACGGCGAAGTGTTGTCGCGCGGCACTCCGGCGCACATCCTGGCCGACGAGAAGGTACGCGAAGTCTACCTGGGCCGCGAATTCCGTCTGTAACGGGCATCCCGCTTCCCCAAGAGTCCCCAAAGACCGCCCGGTTTGCGGAAGCGGTTGCCGTACGACGTCTTAACGTAACTCTGATCCAAATCACATTCGACTGTACGCTCTAGCCTCCCTTGGCGACTAGGGCTATGGCCGCACCCGTTTATAGGGGTTAGGATGACCCCAGCTCATCTTTTCCCGGCTGGCATGAAAACCGGACTGCAGTTTCGCCTCAATCAGCAACTTACGCTCACGCCTCAACTTCAACAGGCTATTCGCCTGCTGCAGCTGTCGCAGTTGGAGCTGGAGGCAGAGCTGCGCCAGATTGCCGAGAGCAATCCGCTGCTCGAGTTCTCCGAAGATTCCACCGACAACGACAACGCCGAAGACGGCAGCTTCGACGATGCGCCCGTAGTACCGACGACGCCAAGCACTAAAAGCAGCGACGACAGTGGCCCGGGCGACGATGCCGAAGCGCCGGACTGGAGCGATGGTCCCGGCGATCAGCCGATCGACTTTTCCGGCAGCGCCGGCGCCAGCAGCAGTCGCAGCAACGGCAGTGGCGATGAAGAAGGTTTCGAGCCGCAGAACGCTGCGCCCGAAACGCTGCACGAGCACCTCATGTGGCAGCTCAACCTGACCCACATGACGCCACGTCAGCGCACCATCGCGACCGTGCTGATCGATGCGGTGAATGCCGACGGCTATCTGAGCGAAGGCCTGGAAGCGGTTGCCGCTGCGATTCCCGCCGACCTGAAAGCAAGCCTCGACGAAGTCGACAGCGTGCGGCACCTGCTGCAACGCTTCGACCCGACGGGCGTGGCCAGCCTGGATCTGCGCGATTGCCTGCGTGTGCAGCTGGAACAGTTCGATCCCGACACGCCGCATATCGAACTGGCGCTGCGCATCGTCGACAGTGAACTCGAATTGCTGGCGCGCAACGACGTCAGCAAGCTGGCACGCCGTCTACGCGCCGAAGCGGAAGACGTCGCTGCTGCCTCCGTGCTGATCCGTAGCCTCGACCCACGCCCCGGCGCGGCGATGGATCCGACACCGGTCGAATACGTCGCGCCTGACGTCTACGCGCGCAAGGACGGTGGCCGCTGGCGGGTCAGCCTCAACCCCGATTGCCAACCGCGCCTGGGCCTCAATCAGCATTACTGCAACCTGATCGCGCAAGCGCGCGGCGACGATGCCAGCTGGATGCGCGGCCAGTTGCAGGAAGCGCGCTGGTTGATCAAGAGCCTGGAATCGCGCGCGGAGACTTTGATGAAAGTCGCCGAAGCGATCGTGCGCCGGCAGAGCGCGTTTCTCGACTACGGCCCTGAAGCGATGCACCCGCTGGTGCTGCGCGAGGTGGCCGAAGAAGTCGGCATGCACGAATCGACTATTTCTCGTGTCACTACGCGCAAATATATTCACACGCCGCGTGGTACGTTCGAACTCAAGCATTTCTTTTCCAGTGGCGTCTCCACCGAAGACGGCGGCAGCGCATCGGCTACGGCGATCCAGGCCATGCTGCGCAAGCTCGTCGACGCGGAAGACACACGCAAACCTTTATCGGACCAGGCGATCGCCGAAGAATTGCGCCGCAAGGGCATTCAGGTTGCGCGTCGCACGGTTGCCAAATATCGGGAGGCCATGCGCATACCAAGCTCCAGCGAGCGCCAACGCGCCAGTTGATCGGTACGTGGAAAAATAGTTTCGCGCTTGCGGGAACTTGATCATGCCAGAAGCGTTCCCAACTTATGACTGACGGTGTGTCCTCTTAGGCACCTGAGGATGCATCCAACCCAAGCCGCGAAACGCGGCCAGCATCATGAGGAGGCGCAACATGCAATTCCAACTCAGCGGTCAGCAGATCGAAGTCACCCCGGCCCTGCGCGAGCACGCTACCGCCAAGCTCGACCGCCTTACCCGCCTCGACGAGAAGATATTGAGTCTCAACGTCGTTCTCTCTGTCAGCAAGCTGCAGCAGAAAGCCGAAGGCAATCTATCGGTCAATGGCAGCGTGCTTCACGCCGAGGCTGTCGAATCAGACATGTACGCCTCCATCGATGTGCTTTTCGACAAGCTCACCGCGCAATTGCGCAAACACCGCGACAAGATCTGCGACAAGCATCAGCGTGAAGTGCGCGAAGAGCGCCAGTACGGCTGATCTTCTGGCGGGGCGGCCCAAGAAGAGCCCATAGCCCCCTCAACCCTGCCCTCTCCGCCGGCAAAGCCGGGGGAGAGGGCCAAATAACGCAAGATTCGAACTTCCCTCAACCTGACCTCCCTCTCCCGGCCTCGCCGGGGGAGCGGGCAAATCATCTGCTGCAGGGCACAAACGGATCCAAACTGGCACAATATCGCCAGCTGCCGCTCACCCGGCCAAAGGATTCCGCTTGGACCGCCTCACCGCTCGACAACTCTACGATGGCGTACACGAACGCATGGCCTTGCGCTGGGTGTCGGGCATGCGTGGCGAAGCGCGGGTGCTCGAACATGGCGTCACCATCAGCCGGCGTCCGTCGCTGATCGGCTACCTGAACGTTATTTACCCGAACAAGATCCAGATCATCGGCACGGAAGAGCTCAACTTCCTCGATGGGCTCGATTCGCGCCAGCGCTGGGAAGCGATCAACAAGATCGCCGCTTACCAGCCCGTGGCGATGATCGTCACCAAGGATCAGGCGATTCCCTCCGATCTGCGTGAGGTCGCCGAGGAAACCAATACGCCCCTGTGGATCAGCTCCAAGCGCGGCCACGAGCTGCTGACCTGGATGCAGTACTACCTGGCGCGCATGCTGGCGCCGCGCATCACCCTGCACGGCGTGTTCCTGGAAGTGTTTTCGATCGGCGTGCTGATTACCGGCGAGTCAGGCTCGGGCAAGAGCGAACTGGCGCTGGAACTGATCAGCCGCGGGCACCGCTTGGTCGCCGACGATGCCACCGAATTCACCCTGATCGCTCCGGACGTCATCGACGGCACCTGCCCCGAACTGCTGCAGGACCTGCTGGAAGTGCGCGGCCTGGGCGTCCTGAACGTGCGTGAGATGTTCGGCCATACCGCGGTGAAGCCCTCCAAGTACCTGCGCCTGGTAGTGCATCTCAAGCCACTACGAGACGGCGAGGATACCGACGGCATGACCCGGCTTACCGGCGATGTCGGCCGCCGCGAGATCCTGGAAGTGCAGGTCCCGCTGATCACCATCCCTGTGGCACCAGGTCGCAACCTGGCGGTCCTTGTGGAAGCGGCCGTGCGCAGCCATGTATTGAAGAGCAAGGGCATCGATCCGGCGCAGACGTTTATCGACCGCCAGGCGCATCAGATGCGCCGGTTACCGCCCTGGTAACAGAGAACCTTCATGAGCGACTCATCGCAACTGGTTTCCAGCCTCGAACCTGACGAAACCCATCTGATCGTCCTTACCGGCATGTCCGGCGGCGGCAAGACCGTCGCGCTGCGTGCGCTGGAGGACCTGGGCTTCTATTGCGTCGACAACCTGCCCACCGCGCTGTTGCACGAGCTCGTGCGCACGGTGATCAAGAACGACAAGAGCGGCCAGCGCCGGCATATCGCCGTGGGTATCGACATCCGCAACCGTGGCGACGATTTCCGCCAGGTGCCGGAGGTGATGTCCGAACTGGCATCGGCTGGCGTGCAGGTGCACCTGATCTTTATCGATTGCCGCGACGAGATCCTGATCAAGCGTTATTCGGAAACGCGCCGCAAGCATCCGCTTTCGGCGCGTGGGCGGTTGTCGCTGGCCGACGCCATCGCCGAAGAGCGTCGCATTCTCCGCCCGCTGTCCTCACTGGCCGAGAAAGTCATCGATTCGAGCGAACTCAACGTGCACCAGCTGCGCCGCCTGATCGCCACCGGCTATGCCGAGGCGACCAAGGGCCTGACGTTGATGTTCGAATCGTTCGCTTATCGCCGCGGCCTGCCGCCGGATGCCGATTTCGTCTTCGACGCGCGCTGCCTGCCCAACCCGCACTGGGATCCACGCCTGCGCCCCTATTCGGGCAAGGACGCGCCGGTACGCGAATTTCTGGACCAGCAGCCGCTCGTAGGTGAGTATTTCGCCGATACCAGCCGCTGGTTGGATAATTGGCTGCCGAGATTCGAGCAGGACGACCGCAGTTATGTGACTATCTCCATCGGATGCACCGGGGGACGCCACAGGTCGGTGTATCTGGCCGAGAAACT
>Ga0207695_10004148_pt1 | contig 19891 bp, 16 predicted proteins | sample KBSC54metaG_FD_184354 | JGI IMG/M metagenome (GOLD analysis project Ga0207695, IMG submission 184354) | Corn rhizosphere microbial communities from Kellogg Biological Station, Michigan, USA - KBS C5-4 metaG (SPAdes) (version 2) | ecosystem: Host-associated > Plants > Roots > Rhizosphere > Soil... | reverse complement strand
GCCATGCGATTGGCCGTGAGCGTGCCGGTCTTGTCGACGCACAGCACCGTGGTCGTTCCGAGCGCCTCGATCGCCTGAGGCTGGCGTGTCAGCACCTGGGCACTGGCCAGCCGCCATGCGCCGAGCGCGAGCATCACCGTCCATACCACCGCGAACTCTTCCGGCACGATGGACATCGCCAAGGTCAACCCGACCAGCAAGCCCGCAGTCCACGAGCCCTCGCGCCAGGCGAAGACGGTCGCGGCGACGAGACAGATGATCACCGCCAGCAGTGCGACTGCACGCACCAGCCGCTTCAGTTCCTCATGCAGCCGGCTCGGCCGGGGCTGCAACGCTTCGAGCGAGCCGCCGATGCGGCCGAGCCCGGTGCGCGGACCCGTGGCGAGCACCTCGGCCACGCCGTCGCCCTGCACCACCAGGGAGCCGGCGTGAAGACTCCCGCTCTCTGCACCTGCGCCTTCAGCGAGCGACTTGTCCACCGGCAGCGACTCGCCGGTCAGCAGCGATTCATCGACGCGAATCGAATGGCATTCGACGAGGCGGGCGTCGCAAGCGAGGCGATCGCCTTCCTGCACGATCAAGCGGTCGCCGACGACCAGCTCCTCGCTGGCAATGCGCCGCACGGCGCCGTCGCGCACGACGCTGCTGCGCGGACTCGACAGATCGCGCAGCGCTTCGAGCACGCGCTGCGTGCGCAACTCCTGATAGATCGAGATTGCGGAGACGGCGATGACCGACGCGCCCAGCACGATGCCGTCGAACATGCTGCCGAGCAGCGCATAGAGGAGCGTGCAGCCGATCAACAGCAGCACCATCGGCTGCATCGCGACCGCCGCGGCTGCCGCGGCAAGACCTCGATGCTGCGGCGACGGCAGCCGGTTCGGCCCGTCGCGGCGCAGCCTCTCGAGTGCCTCGGCCTGGCTCAACCCCCCCGTGGAAGCGGAGGCGATATGCTGTGCGGAGCCCGACATCGGGATCGGCGGACAATCGCGCCGCGCACGGTATCAGTGCAACTTGTGCGCCTGCACCATCGGGTGCGCCACCTCGCGCCCGATCACCGTTCGCGCGAAGAAGTAGCTCAGGCGGGCACGTTCGCTCAAGGCATCGAGATCGACCACGCCGGCGGCGTCGCACGGGAAGCTGTAGCCCCGGCCCGGGTCGAACAGGGAACTGAAACGGAGTTCATAGCCGGACTGCTGTTCGCGTGAGAGGTTCAAAGCATTCATGACCGCTACCTTTCGACTGGGATTCGCCATCGGACTGGCCTATGTCTCGAGATTAGGCGGCCAACGAAAACGACGCACCAACGATCCGCTTCGTTCCGAAACAGTGAGCAAATGCCATGTTTCCGCTCTGCAACACAGCGGTGCGTCGGGTCGTTTTGGCCATGGCGCGGCGTCCCCCTTTGTTGCAGCCGATGTGCCTTCTCGCCGAACGCGAGGTCAAGGGGTCGCGTCTCGGGACGCTCGCGGACCATCTGTCGCCGAACGCACTGCCGCCGCCACGGCGCCCGTCACATCGATCGCATTGCCCGGATGCTCCAGCGTGTTGCAGCTGACGACACGTGCCGCGCCGGCCGCCGCCAGCAGCGTGGCCGCATCGCCGGCGAACACCGCATGCACGCCGACGCACACCGGCGAAGCGAAGCCCGCCGAACGCAGCTTCAGCACGGCGCCCGCCATCGTCCGAGCACTCGCGATGATGTCGTCGACAAGCACGGGCGTGCGGTCCTTCATCGCCGCCAGGTCCGGCAGCTCGAGCACGACCTGGCGATCGCCGAGACGGCGCTTGCGCAGCACGTCCCAGGGGCAGCCCGCCAGCGCCGCCACTTCCGACACCCATTGCACGCTTTCCTCGTCCGGTCCGAGCAGACAGGGATCCGCGACCTCGCATCGAACCCAGGACGCAATGGCCGCGGCACTCGGCACCGCCGTCGCGGGAACGGTGTAGATCGATGCCAGCGAGGGCAGGCGATGCAGGTGCGGGTCGACTGTCACCAGCCATGCAAAAGCGGTGCAGATCAGCTTGGCAAAGCTGTGCGATGTGATGGCTTCGCCGGGCCGGAAGCGCGTGTCCTGCCGCATGTAGGGCAGATAGGGCGCGACCAGGCCGACGCTGGCTGCGCCAAGCTCGCGCAGTGCATCGGCGACGAAGAGCAGGCCCGGCAGTTGCGGGTCCGGATCGCGCAGTTGGGCGACGACGACGACATCGCGTCCGGCGACGTCGTCGGCCACGCGCAGATAGATCTCACCGTCGGGAAAGCGCCGGCTTTCGACGCGGCAGCGCGGCGCGTGCAGCGCCGAGGCGAGACGGTCGGCGCAGGCTTCGGCACCGGGCATGGATACAACGCTGAGCATCATGAGGGGGCGATCGCAATGATGGGCGCCTGCGCCCGGACATAGGCCAGCGCATAGGCGAGTTCGCCGGGCGTCTGTGCATGCAGCGTGAACAGCGGCTGGCCGGCCGTCACGCTTTCGCCGATGCGCAGGTGAATGACCAGGCCGGCCGCGGCATCGTGCGGCGCGCCGGCCAGCTTGGCAGCGCGGGCCAGCCGGCGGTTGTCGATGGCGCCGACACGCCCGGACGAGGGCGCTGCCACGACCTCTCGGTACGGCGCCCGCGGCGGCTCGCGCAGGCCACCCTGCGCCTTGCAGATCGCGAGGAACTTCGCCAGTGCCTGGCCGCTGTCCAGCGTGCGCGCCGCCAGCGCCAGGCCGCCGCCGGGCGCGGCACGGCCTGCCATTTCCAGGACCGCGGCGGCCAGCGCCAGCGCGCGCTCGCGCAAGTCCTGCGGCGCGTCGGCTTGTCGTTGCAGCACCGCCATCGCATCCATGGCTTCGAGCGCCGGGCCGATGCCCCGACCCACCGGCTGGCTGCCGTCCGTCTCGATCACACGCACCTGCAGGCCGATCGCGGCGCCAACCGCCGTCAGGCTGGCGGCCAGCGATTGCGCCGACGCGCGGCTGCGCACCTTGGCCGTCGGGCCAACCGGCAGGTCGATCACGACCCGCTCGGCGCCGGCCGCGAGCTTTTTCGACAGCACCGACGCGACGAGTTGCGCCTCGCTGTCCAGATCGAGCGGGCGCTCGACGCGGATCAGCACGTCGTCGGCCGGGCTCAGCTGAGCCGCCCCGCCCCAGGCGATGCAAGCGCCCTCGCCTTCCACGACGCGGCGCATCGCCGCGACGTCGAGGTTGACCGGCGCGAGCGTCTCCATCGCGTCGGCCGTGCCGGCCGGCGAGGTGATGGCGCGCGACGAAGTCTTGGGCATCACGACGCCGCAGGCGGCGACGATGGGCACGACGATCAGCGTCGTGCGATTGCCCGGCAAACCGCCGACGCAGTGCTTGTCCATCACCGGCGCCAGCGGCCAGCGGATGCGCTCGCCGACGTCGACCATCGCGCGGGTCAGCGCGACGATCTCCGCTTCGTCGAGCCGTCCGCCGGCACAGGCGGTGACGAAGGCCGCCAGATGCAGATCGGCCACGCGGCCGCGGCTCACATCCTCGATGAGCGCACGCAGCGACGGGTAGTCGAGCCGGCGGCCGTAGACCTTGGCGCGCAGGAACTTCAGCGATTCGAGCGGCGTCGCGTGGCGCACGCTCACTTCCTCGCCACCCTGCAAGCCGAGCAGACTCCAGGCGGCATCTGACAACCCGGCCTCGTCGGGCGCGAGCCAGCCGGCCCCGACGCGATGCAGGATCGCCGGCACGCTGAGCCCGTTCGCGGTGAGCTCGACCTGCGCCTGCGCTTCGAAGCCTTCGGCGCGGCAGACCGGGCTGTCGCCGCGAAGGTAGACGACCGGCTGCTGGTAGGTATCGATCAGCGCGCGATGCGCACGCAGCCGGCCGGGCGGGGCGGATGGCGAGCGGCGGTCGTGCTCGCCCATCACAGCTCGACAGCCTCGCCGTACTCGGGCACGGTGCAAGGCCAGCGGTGCCGCTCGCCGATGGCCTGGCGCAGCGCATCGGCCGGCACCGGCTCGCCGTGCGTAACGAAGACGCGCTGCGGCGCGGCCGGCAGCGCGCCAATCCAGGCGAGCAGTTCGTCGCGGTCGGCATGGCCGGAGAGCGTGTCGATCTGCGCGACCTCGGCGCGCACCGGCACGTACTGGCCGAAGATCTTGATCGTCTTCGCGCCGCCGACGATCGCCGCGCCGCGCGTGCCGGCGGCCTGGTAGCCGCTGAAAAGGATGCTGTTGCGGTGGTCCGGTGCGAAGGCCTTCAGGTGGTGCAGCACGCGTCCTCCGGTGGCCATGCCGCTGGCGGAGATGATCACCGCCGGCATGTGCAGCTCGTTCAGCTGCCTCGATTCCTCCACGCTGTTGACGATGCGCGCGGAACTGCACATCGCCCGGCACTGATCGGGCGTCAAGCGGTGCTCGGCGCGGTGGCGGTGATAAATCTGGGTCGCGTCGGCGGCCATCGGGCTGTTCAGGAAGGCCGGGATGTCCGGGATGCGGCGCTGCTCGCGCAGCAGGTGTAGGCAGTAGAGCAGCGCCTGCGCCCGGCCGATCGCGAAGGACGGGATCACGACCACGCCGCCGCGCGCGGCGGTGCGGTTGATCACGTCCGCCATCGCGGTCAGCGGATCGATGCCGGCATGCACGCGATCGCCGTAGGTCGATTCGATGATCACCGTGTCGGCAGCTTCGGGAAGCATCGGCGGTTGCATCAGCAGATCGTCGTGGCGGCCGAGGTCGCCCGAGAACAGCAGCGAACGGCCGTCCCACTCGACGCGCACGCTCGCTGCCCCGAGCAAATGGCCGGCACTGCGCAGCAGCACTCGCACGCCGGGAATCGGCTCGAAGCCTTGGTCGTAGTCGTGGGGCGCCAGGTGTTCGAGCGCCCGCAGCGCATCGTGCTCCGTATAGAGCGGCAGTGCGGGATGGTGCTTCGAACTGCCGTGCCGGTTGGCGTACTCGGCCTCTTCTTCGAGCAGGCGGCCGGAATCGGGCAGCATCAGCCCGCACAGGTCGCGGGTGGCCGCGGTGCAATGCACCGGTCCGCTGAAGCCGAGCTGAACGAGCTTGGGGATGTAGCCGCTGTGATCGAGATGCGCATGCGTCAGCACGATCGCGTCGATGCCGGCCGGCGCCACCGGAAACGGCTCCCAGTTGCGCAGGCGCAATTGTTTCAGCCCCTGGAACAGGCCGGCGTCGACGAGCAGCCGGCGCCCAGCATGTTCGAGCAGGTATTTGGAGCCGGTCACCGTGCCGGTACCGCCGAGGAATGTGAGTCGCATGTCGGGCCTTTTCTCGCTCGTTCGGATCTGAGTCCTTTCGACGATAGGCGCGTCCGGCGCTGCAACCTTGACATAGCTCAAGAGGCGGTTGTCATGTCGGCCGCCATGGCGGGAAGTACCGACTCGTCCAGAGTTCCGCGCGCAGCGGTGCCGCTCAGAAGGCTGGCCGCGCCGAGGGAAGAGCTCGCTGTGGCCTAGAGCAAGGATTTCAACAGTGCCGCCTGGAGTACGAAGCGCCGCTTGTCTTCCGGCGTCGCATCTCCGCCGACCTTGGCGGCCAGCGCGGCTGTCGGATGGGCCGGGGTGGCCAAGCCCGCATAGACCGGTACGCCGGCGGCTCGCGACAAGCGCTCGAACAACGCGGGGCGCACGCCCTGACATTCCAGGGCATCGTAGAGACGAGCCAGCACGCGCCCGGTGCTCTGCATTTCCTGCGCCGGGTCGGACTCCATCGACTCGATGCGGATGACGGTCACATTCGCGCCGAGTTCAGCCGCAGCCCGTTGAAAGAGAACCGCTTCAGCGGTGTCCGGCGACGCGCACACCAACCCCAGATACTTGCCCCGCAACGGCCTTTCGCACGACGCGTCCCTGGCCCTGGCCATCAGGGCGCGTGCGTGTTCGACCAGTTCCGCGGCCTGCCCCGCAGACAGCGAATCGAACTCAGGGCGCTTGGGCATCGACAGGGAACGGGTCATTGGTGGAGGCCGCAAGGGTCTGCTTGCAGGCCGTAACAGCTTAGCGAAACGGGCTTCGCCGGACTTGATATCCGTCAAGGCCAGGTGAGCCGCGCCGTGCTGATACATGCCCGCAACAATGCATTGACGCAGGGTTGCAGAACGTGGTGCGCCATTGATACGGCGGCGCGGGGACGTCTCTAGCATTTCAGCCATACCCAAGCCAGCTCCCAGGAGTCCGCCATGCTCAGCACCGCCGCTACCTCCATCTCGACGACGTTCAAGGCCATGCCGACATCGGCCTGCGCGAATCAGCGCCACGCCCAGCGCATCGCCGAGGTGCTCGGACTGATCAACGACAGCCTGGCCCCGCAGCGCCGAATCGTGCGCGCCGGCGACGTGATCTACCAGGCCGGCGAGCGCTTCGGCCAGCTCCACATCCTCAATTCCGGCTTCGCGAAGATCGTCAACCAGTCGCCCGACGGCCGCGAGCAGGTCGTCGGCCTGAAGTTCCGCGGCGACTGGCTGGGCTTCGATGGCATCGCGAAAAACCAGTACACCTGCGACGCGATCGCGATGGACACCGGCGAACTCTGGACCATTCGCTACGACAGCCTGCTGGCCGCCTGCGCCGGCCGCCCTGCGCTGCTCACCGCGCTGCACGAGGCAATGAGCCGGGAGATCTCGCGCGAGCGCGATTCGCTGATGTCGGTCTGCTCGCTGCCGGCCGATGCACGGGTGGCCGACTTCCTGCGCTACTGGGCCGAGTCGCTCGCCCGCTGCGGCTTGCGCACTGACCAGATCACGCTGCGCATGACACGCGCCGAAATCGGCAACTACCTCGGCACGACGCTGGAAACCGTCAGCCGCGCCCTGTCGAGACTGGCGCGCGACCGGCTCATCACATTCGAGGGCAAGGGCCGGCGCGAGGTGCGGATTCCGGATGTCGCCGCATTGGATGGCTTCGTGCAGCGTTGCCTCTGCCCCGACAGCGCACTGCACTGATGCGCCACTGGCGCGATCCGACGGCTGGAGAGATCGCTGCGGCCAGTTCGCCCCGGCTGAAGGGTTTGCGCAACGGCTCCCACTCCAGCGGCGAGTCCCGGTCGGCGATCGTCGGCTCCGCGTCGGGCCAGGGGCTTGGCAGATAGAGTGTCAGCGTCGTGCCCGAGCCCGGCACGCCGACCTGCCCGAGATCGTCGAGCTCGACGTGAATCCGTTGCTCGCCGATGCACGGCCGGGGTGTCCGTGGCCGCTCCGCCGACGGGACCTCAGGCGGCCAGCGCGGCCACCGACGCCGCACCATGGACTGTCGGTGCCGGGACGCGCCAGCGCCCGAGCGCATGGTCGAACAACAGGCGCTCGGCGTCGTTGATGATGCCGTCGGCCTCGATCGCCGCGGCCGCCAGCTCGCAGATGCGGAGCCTGGCCTGCACATCGTCGACCGCGTCGAGGATCTCGTTGATGCGTCCGATCCGGGCGGACGGCAGCCACGACTGGCCGACGACGCTCTGGCCGATCTCATCGCAGCAGGCGACCGCGAGTTCCAGGAAACGTTCGCGGCTCACGCCGACGCCACCGTAGGCATCGAGCTCGTCGAGCCGCTGCAGCTTGCGGCGATCGATGCAGGCATCGGCGGCGGCCAGCAGCGCCAGGGCGCGTGCCGCGGCTTCGGTCGATTCGACAGTGGGAGCAGGCATGAGAGTCTCCTTGCAAAGGATGGCGGGCACCCGTTGCCGGGTGCGTCGGGACGGGAGGACACTTGTCGCGCGTCGTCTTCGCCCATCATCGGCGCGCCGTGCCGACGGCCTTTGATCTGGCTCAAGGAACCGGCGATTCCCTGATCCATATCAAGCTCGCCCCCAGAGCTGCCCGGTCCAATGATGTTTCTTCCCTCACGAGCCAGGAGCTCTTCTGGATCAAGGCGTTCCCGCCCGGCCGAGCGCTCCGCACTTCTTGCCCTCATGACGATCGCTTCACGTACCGTGCCGCTGCTCCACCCTCGTCAACCGCAGGCCCAGAAGCCCGCCGCCGCGGGCGATTTCGAGTCGCTGGCCGCGCTGGACCATCTCCGGGAGGCCCACCTGTCGAGATTGACGGGGGGTCTGTCTCCGGAATCGCTGTTGCTCGCCTGGACCGATTGGGCGGTTCACTTGGCCGGAGCGCCCGGCAAGCGTCTCGAACTCGCGCTACGCCTGTCACAGGCGATCGTTGCGGCCTTGGCAGCCTCGCTGCATGGGAATCACGCGGAGGAGGCTCAAACCCTTTCGAGAGACCCACGCTTTGCAAGCGCAGCATGGCGTCAAGAGCCCTATCAGGCCTGGGCAACGGCATTCCTGCTGACCGAGGCGTGGTGGCGCGAAGCGACAAGCCGCGTGCCAGGCACCGAGCCCCATCACGCCGACGTCGTCTCCTTCCTCGCCCGTCAATGGCTGGACACGATCGCCCCGTCGAACCTGGCCTGGGCCAACCCCGAAGTCGTGCAACGTACGCTGGCCGAGGGCGGCCTCAACCTGTGGCGTGGCAGCATGCATTGGCTCCAGGATGTCTGGCGCCAAAGCACCGGCCGGCCCCCCGAGGGCAGCGACGCCTTCGTCGTCGGCCGCAACCTCGCTGCCACCCCCGGCAAGGTGGTGCTACGCAATCGCCTGATCGAGCTGATCCAGTACAGCCCGGCCACGCCGGACGTCTATGCCGAGCCGGTGCTGCTCGTGCCGGCCTGGATCATGAAATACTACATCCTCGATCTATCGCCGCATAACTCGCTGGTGCGCTGGCTCGTCGGCCAAGGGCATACGGTGTTCTGCATCTCCTGGCGCAATGTCGATGCCGAAGATCGCGATCTTTGCCTCGACGACTATCGCCAGCTCGGCGTCATGGCCGCACTCGAGGCCGTCAACCAGATCTTGCCAAAGGAAAAGGTGCATGCGGTCGGCTATTGCCTGGGCGGCACGCTGCTCGCCATCGCGGCCGCTGCCATGGCACGCGCGGAAGATGATCGACTCGCCTCGGTCAGCCTCTTCGCCGCTCAGACCGACTTCACAGAGCCGGGCGAACTGCAGCTCTTCATCGATCCGGCCCAGGTGCACATGCTCGACAGCATGATGTGGAAGCGCGGCTATCTCACCGCCGAGCAGATGACCGGCGCATTCCAGATGCTTCAAACCAACGACCTGATCTGGTCCCGCGTCGTGCACGACTATCTGCTGGGTGAGCGCGCAGCGATGATCGACCTGATGGCCTGGAACGCCGATGCCACGCGCATGCCGTTTCGCATGCATTCGGAGTATCTGCATCGGCTCTTCCTGGGCAACGACTTGGCCGCCGGACGATTCATGGTCGACGGACATCCGGTTGCGCTGCAGAACGTGCGCATCCCGCTCTTCGCGGTCGGCACAGAACGCGACCACGTCGCGCCATGGCATTCAGTCTACAAAATCCACTACCTCAGCGACACCGATGTGACCTTCGTATTGACCAACGGCGGCCACAACGCCGGCATCGTCAACGAGCCGGGGCACCCGCACCGGCATTTCCGGTTGCGCGAGCAAACCGCTGCCGCCGGCTGCCTCAGCGCCGACGAGTGGCATGCGGCGACGCCGCAGCAGGAAGGCTCTTGGTGGCCGGCATGGCAGCACTGGCTTGCCCAGCGTTCTGCTGCAAAGCGCGTGCCGCCGCCCCGACTGGGCTCAAAGGCCTGCCCCGCCCTGTGTGACGCGCCCGGCAGCTACGTGATGCAACGCTGATGGCCTCGATGCTCCATGCCTGACGTGACTCTGCGGTCGCAGCGTGCACCGGTTCGGCTTGCCCGGTCAGCGAACAGCGATTTGCTCACAGCTCTTCAGTGGACAACACGGGAGAAACCGAAGTCGCCCTTGTCGTCGACATCCACCGGGATCACGTCCTTCGGCCCGAAGCGCCCTTCCAGGATCAGCTTCGCCACCGGGTTCTCGATGCGCTGCTGGATCGCGCGCTTCAGCGGCCGCGCGCCGAACGCCGGGTCGAAGCCCACCTTGGCCAGCTCCTTCAAGGCCGCAGGCGAAACATCGAGCTTCATCTCGAGCTTCTCCAGCCGCCCTTCCAGCGCCTTCAGCTGGATCCTGGCGATGGCTTCGATGTTCTTCTGGTCGAGCGCATGGAACACCACGGCCTCGTCGATCCGGTTCAGGAACTCGGGGCGGAAGTGCTGCTTGACTTCGACCCACACCGCCTCGCGGATCATCTCGCTGTCCTGCCCGACCATCTGCATGATCTGATGCGAGCCGAGATTCGAGGTCATCACGATCACGGTGTTCTTGAAGTCGACGGTGCGGCCCTGGCCGTCGGTCAGGCGCCCATCGTCGAGCACCTGCAGCAGCACGTTGAAGACGTCCGGATGGGCCTTCTCGACCTCGTCGAGCAGCAGCACGCTGTAGGGCTTGCGGCGCACCGCTTCGGTCAACGTGCCGCCTTCTTCATAGCCGACATAGCCCGGCGGCGCGCCGATCAGCCGGCTCACCGAATGTTTCTCCATGAACTCGCTCATGTCGATGCGCACCATGTGGTCTTCGCTGTCGAACAGGAAGCCCGCCAAGGCCTTGCACAGCTCGGTCTTGCCGACGCCGGTCGGCCCCAGGAACAGGAACGAGCCCATCGGCCGGTTCGGATCGGACAGCCCTGCGCGCGAGCGCCGGATCGCGTTCGACACCGCGCCGATCGCCTCGTCCTGCCCGACCACGCGGTCGTGCAGCTTGCCTTCCATCTGCAGCAGCTTGTCGCGCTCGCCCTGCATCAGCTTGGCGACCGGGATGCCGGTGGCGCGCGCGACGACCTCGGCGATCTCCTCGGCGCCGACCATCGTGCGCAGCAGCTGCGGCACGTTCGAGGTGCCGTCCTTGCCCGCCTTGGTCTTGCCGGTTTCCTTCGCCTGCGCGTCCTTCAGCCGCGCTTCCAGCTCGGGCAGCCGGCCGTACTGCAGCTCGGCGACCTTGTTGAAGTCGCCCTTGCGCTTCCACTCCTCGATCTGGAAACGCGCCCGGTCGATCTCTTCCTTCAGCTGCGCGGAGCCTTGCGCCGCGGCCTTCTCGGATTTCCAGATCTCGTCCAGATCCGCGGCTTCGCGTTCGAGGCGCTTGATCTCTTCCTCGATCAGGCCCAAGCGGCGCTGCGAGCCTTCGTCCTTCTCCTTCTTGACGGCCTCGCGCTCGATCTTCAGCTGGATCAGCCGGCGGTCGAGCTTGTCCATCACCTCGGGCTTGGAGTCGATTTCGATCTTGACCTTGGCCGCGGCCTCGTCGATCAGGTCGATCGCCTTGTCGGGCAGGAAGCGGTCGGTGATGTAGCGGTTCGAGAGCTCGGCCGCGGCGACGATCGCCGGGTCGGTGATCTCGACGCCGTGGTGCACCTCGTACTTCTCCTGCAGGCCGCGCAGGATCGCGATCGTCGCCTCGACCGTCGGCTCGGCGACGAGGATCTTCTGGAAGCGGCGCTCCAGCGCAGCGTCCTTCTCGATGTACTTGCGGTATTCGTCCAGCGTGGTCGCGCCGATGCAATGCAGCTCGCCGCGCGCCAAGGCGGGCTTGAGCATGTTGCCGGCGTCGATCGCGCCTTCGGCCTTGCCGGCGCCGACCATCGTGTGGATCTCGTCGATGAAGACGATGGTCTGGCCTTCGTCCTGCGCGACTTCCTTCAGCACGCCCTTCAGCCGTTCCTCGAACTCGCCGCGGAACTTCGCGCCGGCGAGCAGCAAGGCCATGTCGAGCACCAGCACGCGCTTGTTCTTCAGCGAATCCGGCACCTCGCCGGCGACGATGCGCTGCGCCAGGCCTTCGACGATCGCCGTCTTGCCGACGCCCGGCTCGCCGATCAGCACCGGGTTGTTCTTGGTGCGGCGCTGCAGCACCTGGATCGCGCGGCGGATCTCGTCGTCGCGGCCGATCACCGGGTCGAGCTTGCCGTTGCGCGCGCGCTCGGTCAGGTCGAGCGTGTATTTCTTCAGCGCCTCGCGCTGGCCTTCGGATTCGGCCGAGTCGACCTTCTGGCCGCCGCGCACCGCATCGATCGCGGTCTCGAGCGACTTGCGCGTCAGGCCGTGGCCGCGCACGATGCCGGCCAGGTCGGTCTTCGCATCCGCCAGCGCGAGCAGGAACATCTCGCTGGCGATGAACTGGTCGCCGCGCTTGCTGGCTTCTTTTTCGGCGGCCTGCAGCAGCGCCGCGAGGTCGCGGCCGGGCTGCACGACTTGCCCGCTGCCCTGCACCTGCGGCAGGCCGTTGATCGCGGTGTCGAGTGCGGTCTGCAGCGCGGGCAGGCGCACGCCCGCACGCTGCAGCAAGGCACGCGGGCCGTCGTCCTGCGCCAGCATCGCGGCGAGCACGTGCACCGGTTCGATGTAGGGGTTGTCGCGGGTCACCGCCAGGCTTTGCGCCTCGGCGATGGCTTGTTGGAAATGGCTGGTGAGTTTGTCGATACGCATGGGGGTGAAATCCTCCGATTGCAGACGACTTTGGGCGTTTTCACGCCGTTTTCAAGGCGGCGCGGGGTACTTTGCGCCACCGCTTGATCTGCATCAAGCCAGCCAGTGCGTCACCAGCTTGAAGCCGATCGCGGCGCAGGCGAGTGCACCCAGGTAGTGGGCCAAGGCATGCGCGGCGGCCAGGCCGAAGGCCCCCCGCTGCAGCATGTTCAGCGACTCGTAGGTGAAGGCCGAGAAGGTCGTCAGTCCGCCGAGGAAGCCGGTGACCAGCAGCAGCCGCATCAGCTCGTTCGGCGACTGGCTGAGCCAGCCCATGATGCCGCCGATCAGCAGGCCGCCGACCACGTTGACGGCGAGCGTGCCAATTGGAAAGCCCGGCCAGAGCGGATTCAGCCAGAGGCCGACGAGCCAGCGCGCCACGCCGCCGATCATCGAGCCGACCAGCACCGCGAGGCCGTGCTGCAGCGGGGGAAAGCCGCCGCCGCTCATCGCGCCGGCTTGCCGCCGCCCGCGTTGCCGGCGGCGATCCCCCAGCGCGACAAGGCCTCGTCGTCGGCGACGCGGGCGTCGACCCAGCGCGCGCCTTCGGGCGTGGTTTCCTTCTTCCAGAACGGCGCCTGCGTCTTCAGGTAGTCCATCAGGAACTCGCAGCCCTGAAAGGCGGCGCCGCGATGGCGCGAGCTGACGGCGACGAGCACGATCTGCTCCAGCGGCCGAAGCTTGCCGACGCGATGGATCACGCGCGCCGCGCGCAGCTCGAAGCGGCGCACCGCCTCGTCGATCATCGATTCGATCGCACGCTCGGTCATGCCGGGGTAGTGCTCCAGTTCCATTTCGCTGACGCCGCCGCTGTCGCGCACCGTGCCGACGAAGCTGACGACTGCGCCGACATCGCCGTCGGCGCGCCGCAGCGCCTCGACTTCCGCGGACAGGTCGAAGTCCTCGCTTTGCACCGAGACGCGGGGCATGCTCAGCCTCCGGTGACCGGTGGAAAGAACGCGACCACCGAGCCGTCGCGCACCGGCGCCGAGTCTTCGGCAAGCTCCTGGTCCAGCGCCATGCGCAGCGCCTTGCCGCGCGCCAGCTGTTCGGCATGGGCCGGGCTGCTGGCGATCAGCCGTTCGCGCACGTCGCCGACGGTGGCCGGAGCGCCGATCTCCAGCGTTTCACTCGAGCCCAGCGCCTCGCGGATCGATGCGAAATAGCGGATCGTCAGCTTCATGCCAGCAGGTCGGCAAAGGGCAGGAAGCGCACCGTGTCGCCGCGCGCGATCGCCTTCGCCGGCGGCGTATCGACCAGCCCGTCGCCCCAGACGACCGAGGTCAGCACGCCCGAGCCCTGGTTCGGGAACAGGTCGAGGCCGCCGCTCGCGTTCAGCCGGGCACGCAGGAACTCGCGCCGCCGGTCCGGCTTCGGCCAGTCGAAATCGGCGCGCAGGCTCATCGCCTTCGGCGCCAGCTCGCTCGCCCCCTGCAGCCGCAGCAGCACCGGCCGCACCGCCAGCAGGAAGGTCACGAAGGCCGAGACCGGATTGCCAGGCAGCCCGATGAACCAGGCGTCGCCGCCGCCTTCGCGGCGCACGGCGCCGAAGGCCAGCGGCTTGCCCGGCTTGATCGCCATCTGCCAGAGCGTCAGCCGGCCTTCGGCCTCGACCGCCGGTTTCAGGTGATCTTCTTCGCCGACCGAAACGCCGCCGCAGGTCAGGATCAGGTCGCTGACCTCGGCCGCGCGGCGCAGCGCCTCGCGCGTGGCGTCGAGCTTGTCGACGACGATGCCGAGGTCGATGACCTCGCAGCCGAGCGACTGCAGCAGCCCGCGCAAGGTGAAGCGGTTCGAGTTGTAGATCGCGCCGGGTTTCAGCGGCTCGCCGGGCATCGCGAGTTCGTCGCCGGTGGAAAACAGCGCGACCCGCGGCTGGCGCATCACGCGCAGCGAGCCGGCACCGACCGACGCGGCCATGCCGAGCGCCTGCGGCGTCAGCCGGATGCCCTTCTGCAGCACGACCGCATTCGCCTGCACGTCTTCACCGCGGCGGCGGATCGCCTGGCCTCGCGCCGGCACGGCATTGAACTTCACGCCGCCGTCGACCGCCTCGCACAGCTCCTGCATCAGCACCGCATCGGCGCCGGCCGGCACCTGTGCGCCGGTGAAGATGCGCGCCGCGGTGCCCGGCTGCAGCGGCGTGCCGACCACGCCCGCCGGAATGCGCTGGCTCACCGGCAGCACGGTTCCGGCGGCGGGCACATCGGCGACGCGAAGGGCGTAGCCGTCCATCGCGGAGTTGTCCTCCGGCGGCACGTTCAGGCCGGAGCGCACGTCATCGGCCAGCACGCGGCCGAGCGCATCGAAGGTCGAGAGCGCCTGCGCCTCGGCGGCGGCCAGCGGCTGCACCGCGTCGAGCAGCGCGGCCAGCGCATCATCGAGGCTCAGCAGCGGGGACTTAGGGGCGGGTGTACTCATAACGGTCGGCGGTTCGCAGCAGGTGTGCGGTCACGGCATCGGGATCGTTCAGGTCGAGGAGGGGCAGGCTGGTCGGCACCGGCAGCAGCTCCGGGCTATCGGTGGCGATGGCCGTGACGGTGCCGTCCTCGGCATAGCGCACCGGCTTGTCCGCGCCGGCGCGCCAGACTTCGATCTTCGGCAGTTCGGAGTGTTTGTAGCCCTCGACCAGCACCCAGTCGCAGTCGCTCAGCTCGGCGATCAGCTGGTGCACCGACGGGTCGGCCTGCACTTCGTATTCGCGGATCTTCGCCATGCGTATGTCGGAGGCGACGACCACTTCATACGCCCCCGCCTTGCGATGGCGCCAGGAATCCTTGCCTTCGCGATCGACGTCGAACGCGTGGTGCGCATGCTTGACGACCGAGACGCGCAAGCCTGAGCCTTTCAGGCGCGGGATCAGCTGTTCGACCAGCGTCGTCTTGCCGGCGCCGGAGTAGCCGCTGAAGCCGATGACCTTCATGCCGCGCAGTGCTCGGCGATGTAGCGCTTGACCCGCGCTGCGTCGGCCGGCATGGTTTCGAAGCGCTTCGGCAGTTGTTCGAGGCCGACGAGACCCGCCGGGCGTTCCGGCTGGCGGCCCAGCGCCTCGACGATGGTCTCGGCGAACTTCGCCGGCAGCGCGGTCTCGAGCACGATCATCGGGACGCCCGGCTCGAGGTGTTCGAGCGCGACCTTGAGGCCGTCGGCGGTGTGCGTATCGATCATCGTGTCGAAACGCCGCCAGGTGTCGCGGATCGTCGCGACGCGGTCGGCATGCGTGCTGCGGCCGGAGACGAAGCCGTAGTCGGCGATGCGGGCGAATTCCTGCGGCGTCAAGGTGAACGAGCCCTTTTGTTCGACGTCATGCCGGAACAGCTGCTTGACCCGCCCGGCATCGCGGCCCAGCAGGTCGAAGACGAAACGCTCGAAGTTCGAGGCCTTCGAGATGTCCATCGACGGGCTCGAGGTTTCGTAGGTCTCGGCGCCCTTGCGCACGCGGTAGGTGCCGGTGCGGAAGAACTCGTCGAGCACGTCGTTTTCGTTGGTCGCCGCGACCAGGCGCTTGATCGGCAGGCCCATCATGCGCGCGACATGGCCAGCGCAGATGTTGCCGAAGTTGCCGGACGGCACCGCGAAGCTGACCCGCTCGTCGTTGCTCCGGGTTGCCTGGAAATAGCCGGCGAAGTAGTAGACGACTTGCGCCAGCAAGCGCGCCCAGTTGATCGAGTTGACCGTGCCGATCTTGTAGCTGCGCTTGAACTCCAGGTCGTTCGAGGTCGCCTTGACGATGTCCTGGCAGTCGTCGAACACGCCGTCGATCGCGATGTTGTGGATGTTCGCATCCTGCAGGCTGAACATCTGCGCCTGCTGGAAGGCGCTCATGCGGCCGTTCGGGCTCAGCATGAAGACGCGCACGCCGCGCTTGCCGCGCATCGCGTATTCGGCCGCGCTGCCGGTGTCGCCCGAGGTCGCACCGAGGATGTTCAGCTCCGCGCCGCGGCGGCCGAGCTCGTACTCGAACAGGTTGCCGAGCAGCTGCATCGCCATGTCCTTGAAGGCGAGCGTCGGGCCGTTCGACAGCGCTTCCAGCGACAGGCCTTCGCGCAGCGGCTTCAGCGGCACGATCTCCAGGGTGCCGAAGACCGCCGGCGTGTAGGTCTTGCGCACCAGCGCGCGCAGGTCGCCGGCAGGGATGTCGTCGATGTAGAGCGAGAGGATCTCGAAGGCGAGATCGGCATAGCTCAGGGTGCGCCACTGCGAGAGCGTGGCCGCATCGATGCGCGGATAACGCTCCGGCAGATACAGCCCGCCGTCCGGCGCGAGGCCTTCGAGCAGGATGTCGCAAAAGCGGCTGGTGGCGGGTTCGCCGCGGGTGCTGAGATACTTCACAAGGCGCTGAGGGGCAGTCGTTCAGACCGTCATTGTCTTCGATCGACGCCCAACGGCTAGGCCGGCGGCAACGCGGCTTGCAGGGCGGCGCACATTGGCTCGAGTGCGGCCTCGAACTGGTCGACCAGGCCGGCGATGTCCGCCTCGGGGGAGCGCTCCGTCAGCGCGGCCGCCAGCGCCGCGGCCTGCCCCGCCAGCGCGAGCGCGCCCACGGTGCCGCACAGCCCCTTGACCGTGTGCGTGATGCGGCTTGCGGCGGCCACGTCGCCGGCGAGCCAGGCTTTGCGCACCTCGGCCGCGGCACCAGCCTGGGTGGCGCAGAAGCGCCGCAGCATGCGCAAATAGAGCGCCTGCTTGCCGAGCAGGCCGCGCAGGCCGGCCTCCACATCCAGGCCCTGCACTTCGAGCGAGTGCGCATCCCAGGCCGGCGGTGCGTCGGCAGCGGCCGGCTGCGCCGCGGGCGCCGGCGGCACCGCCGCCGCAGGGGGAACCGCGGCCGCAGGCGGCCGCAGCCAGCGCTGCAGGGTCTCGAACATCCGCGCCGGCTCGATCGGCTTGACGATCATGTCGTTCATGCCCGCGTCCAGACAGCGCTGCGACTCTTCGACCATCGCGCTGGCCGTCATCGCGATGATCGGCAGGTGGCGGCGTTCAGGGTCGCGGCGGATCTGGCGCGTCGCCGCCAGACCGTCGAGCACCGGCATCTGGATGTCCATCAGCACCAGGTCGTAGCGGTGGCCGTCGATCCGGCTGACGGCCTGCGCCCCGTTGTGCGCGATCTCCACCGTGCAGCCGGCGAGCTCGAGCAGGCCGGTGGCCACGTCGATGTTCAGCGCGTTGTCCTCCACCAGCAGGATGCGCCGGCCGCGCAGGTCGGGCACCGCGTCGAGCGCGTCATGCACCACCAGGCCGGCGTCGGCGAAACCCTGCGCATGTTCGCCTTCGAGCAGCAGATCTTGCGCATCCGTCGGCGCGACGCCGATCCGGGCGGTGAACCAGAAGCTGCTGCCACGGCCGGCCACACTGTCCACGCCGACCGCGCCGCCCATCAACTCGGCCAGGCTTTTTGCGATCGACAGCCCGAGCCCGGTGCCGCCGTGGCGCCGCGTCACCGAACCGTCCGATTGCTCGAAAGGCTGGAACAGCCGGGCGATCTCTTCGGGGCTCAGGCCCGCGCCGGTATCGGTCACGACGAAGCGCAGCATGCGCTCCTCGGGCGCCGCGCTCTCGACGTCGACGCTCACCGTGATGCTGCCTTGATCGGTGAACTTCACCGCATTGCCCAGATAGTTCAGCAGCACCTGCCCGAGCCGGCGCGCATCGCCGCGGCAACGGCGCGGCACGCCCGGGCCGACGCGAAACACCAGCGCCAGCCGCTTCTGCGCGATCTGCTCCTCGACCAGGGCGACCGTGCTCGTCAGCACCTGCTGCAGGTCGAACGGCAAATGGTCGAGCGTGAGCTTGCCGACGCCCACCTTCGACATGTCGAGGATGTCGTTGATGATCGACAGCAGGTGCTTGCCCGCATCCTGGATCTTGCGCAGGTAGGCGCTGCGCTCGTCCTGCAGCGGGTGCTGCAGGGCCAGGTGCGACAAGCCGAGGATCGCGTTCATCGGCGTGCGGATCTCGTGGCTCACGTTGGCGATGAATTCGCCCTTCATGCGTGCCAGGTCCTGCGCCGCATCGCGCTCGTCGCGCAGCTGGCGCACCGTCATCACATGCTGCACCGTCTTGCCGATGGTCAGCTCGAGGTCGGCCAGGTCCATCGGCTTGGTGATGAAGTCGAAGGCGCCGCGGTTCATCGCCTCGCGGATGTTGCTCATGTCGGCGTAGGCCGAGACCATCACGACCTTGATGTCCCCGCGATGGCGCAGGTGCGACAGCAGGGTCAGCCCGTCCATGTTGGGCATGTTGATGTCCGACAGCACCACGTCGACGCCGGCGCCGCTGTTCACGTAGGCGAGCGCTTCCTGGCCGTCGTGCGCGAACGCGAACTCCCAGTCGCCGTCGCGGATCGGGCGGCGAAAACGCTGGCGGATCAGCGGCTCCAGGTCCGGCTCGTCGTCCACCACGAGGATGCGCGCCGTCATGCCGCACCCTCCTCCGGTGCCGTGGCGCTGCGCGGCAGCTCGACGCTGAACTCGGCGTACTCGCCCGCCTCGCTCTGCATCGTCAGGCGGCCGCCGTGGCGCTGCACGATGTCCCGGCACAAGGCCAGCCCGAGCCCGGTGCCCTCGCCCGCCGGCTTGGTCGTGAAAAAGCGCGTGAAGACGTGCTCGCGGTGCTCGGCGGCGATGCCGGTGCCGTTGTCGCGCACGTGGATCAGCACGCGCCCGGCCTGCCCTTCGGTGCGCACCGAGAGGGTCGGCTGGTAGGCCTCTGCACCGTCGCTGTCCCGCAGGCGGTGGTGCAGCGCGTGGAATGCGTTGGAGAACAGGTTCAGCAGCACGCGGTTGATCTCCTGCGGGTCGATGTCGGCGACGCCGGCTGCCGCATCGAGCAGCCGGTGTGTCGTCACCTTGAAACCGGGCGCGCTGGCGTGCGTGCCGTATTGCGCCAGCCTGAGCGCATCCTCGACCAGGCGGTTGACATCGGTGGGCACGCGCGCGCCGCCGCTGCGCGAGGTTTGCAGCATGCTGCGCACGATGCCATCGGCGCGCTGGCCGTGTTCGCCGATCGTGGCGAGGTTGCCGCTCAGCGTTTCCAGCAGTTCGTCCACTTCGTGCCGCGCCGCGGCGGCGGCGCCGGCGAGCAGCGGCTGCAGCAGCTCGCGCAGTTCCTGTACCAGGTCGGCGGAGATTTCCGAGAAGTTGCTCATCAGGCTGAGCGAGTTCTTGATCTCGTGGGTGATGCCGGCGATCAGCTCGCCGAGCGCGGTGAGCTGATCGGTGCGGGCCAGCACCCGGTTGGCGGTGCTCAGCTCGTCGTCGCGCTGCCGCAGTTCGGTGAAGTCGCGGTAGATCGCGATCGAGCCGCCGTCGGGCGTGGCGCTTTCGGTCACCTGGATGCTGCGCCCGCCCGGTCGTCGCAGGTGCGCGAGCCCGCGGCGCTGCCTGCGCAGGGCCAGGCGCGCGGCGATCCAGGCCCCCTCCTGGCCGATCGCGTCCGTCACGCCGCCACGCTCCACCAGTGCGCGCATCAGCGT
>Ga0207695_10004145_pt1 | contig 19901 bp, 19 predicted proteins | sample KBSC54metaG_FD_184354 | JGI IMG/M metagenome (GOLD analysis project Ga0207695, IMG submission 184354) | Corn rhizosphere microbial communities from Kellogg Biological Station, Michigan, USA - KBS C5-4 metaG (SPAdes) (version 2) | ecosystem: Host-associated > Plants > Roots > Rhizosphere > Soil... | reverse complement strand
TTATTTTCCTTTTTTACCGCGGGGTGATTTTTTCGGAGGGTTAGCCTTTACCTCTTCTATTATCGCTTTCACTTCTTCTATAGTAAGGTCTTCCGGCTTTTCAATCTTTTCCTTTGGTATTTTATAGTTGCGCAATCCTTGCTTTATATAAGGGCCATAAGGACCTTTCAGAATTTTTATTTTTTCTTTCTCAAATATCTTAATGGTACTTTCCGCAGCAGCCTTTCTTTTTTCTTCTATCAGCGGCGCTATTTCTTCCAGCTCTACGGTATAGGGGTCCATTTCTTTCTTCAAAGAATAAAACTTACCTGCATGCTGAGCATAAGGGCCAAAACGTCCGATATTCAATACAACATCTTCCCCCTCAAATACTCCAATTTTACGTGGCAGCTTAAAAAGTTCCATCGCCTCTTCCATTGTTATCGTCTCAATGCTCTGGTTAGTACGCAGCTTTGCAAAGCGTGGCTTTTCTTCTTCATCAGTAGCCCCTATCTGTACCATTGGTCCGAAGCGGCCTAAACGTGCCACTACTGGTTTTCCCGTGCTTGCTTCAGCTCCCAATACTCTTTCACCCTTTGCACGACCTGCATTTTCTATTGTATCTTCTACCTGCTTATGAAATGGCGTGTAGAAAGTATCAATCATTTTATTCCATACCTTTTTCCCTTCCGCTATCTCGTCAAATTCTTCTTCTATCTTGGCAGTAAAGCCATAATCCATTACAGAATGAAAGTGTTCATTCAGGAAATCTGTAACTACAAGACCAAGATCTGTAGGGAATAACTTGGCACGCTCTGCACCCACATTTTCATTATCAGTGCGTTCAGTTACTTTATCTGCTTTTAGCGTTATTATCTGTAGATCACGTTTCACACCTTCCTTATCTCTTTTTTCTACATAGCCACGCGCTTGTATCGTACTGATGGTTGGCGCATAGGTAGATGGACGACCAATACCCAGCTCTTCCAGCTTTTTCACCAGGGAGGCTTCTGTATATCTTGGTAAAGGACGGGTAAAGCGCTCTGATGCCAGCATCTGTTCAAGGTCCAGTTTCTGTCCTACAGTTAGTGGTGGCAACATTCCTTCATTTTCTTCTTCTTCACCATCTTCATCATCACGGCTTTCTATATATACTTTCAGGAAGCCATCAAAACGCAGCACTTCACCGGTGGCAGTAAGCGGATCAGGATGTGCAGATACTTCTATTTTAGCTATAGTGCGTTCCAGTTGTGCATCCGCCATCTGGCTGGCCATAGTGCGCTTCCAGATAAGATCATAAAGGCGCTTTGTGTCGGCATCGCCAACCGAAGTCACATCCATATCTGTGGGGCGAATAGCTTCGTGCGCTTCCTGTGCAGATTCGTTCTTCGTCTTGTATTTTCGAAACTGGAAATATTTATCACCGTATTGCGATGTTACCGTTTTACGAATACCATCTATTGCTGTCTCAGATAAGTTTACCGAGTCGGTACGCATATAGGTAATATGCCCGTTTTCGTAAAGCTTCTGTGCCAGCAGCATTGTTTTAGAAACAGAATAGCCAAGTTTACGGCTCGCTTCCTGCTGTAGTGTAGAAGTAGTAAACGGTGCAGCCGGGGACTTCTTTGCCGGTTTTACCTGTACGTCTTTTACAGTATAAGTAGCTCCTATACATTTCTCAAGATAGCTGCGGGCAGTAACTGCTTCTTTTATTTTATCCGGACCTTCTGCTTTAAAGTGTACATTCCTTTTATTAGCATCAGGTGCCTGGAAAAGAGCTTCTACCTTAAAGCTGCTCTGGGCTGTAAATCGCGTAATTTCCCGCTCACGCTCTGCAATCAGGCGCACCGCAACAGACTGTACGCGGCCTGCAGACAGATTATTGCGCATACTCATCTTTCGCCATAATACAGGAGAAAGCTCAAAACCCACTATGCGGTCCAGTATACGCCTTGCCTGCTGTGCATTCACCAGGTCCATATTTACATGACGTGGCGTATCCACTGCTTTTAGTATCGCAGGTTTGGTTATTTCATGGAAAACAATTCGCTTTGTAGTTACCGGATCAAGACCTAATACCTCGCATAAATGCCAGGAAATGGCCTCACCTTCACGGTCCTCATCCGTTGCCAGCCATACATCATCCGATTTTTTTGCCAGCGACCTCAACTCCTTAACTACCTTTTCCTTATCGTCAGATATTTTATATTTCGGTTGAAAACCATGCTTTATATCTATACCCATATCCTCCTTTTCCAGGTCGCGGATATGCCCGTAGCAAGACTTTACCTCAAAATCACTGCCCAATATTTTTTCTATTGTTTTTGCTTTCGCAGGCGACTCAACTATCAACAAGTGCTTTGCCATTCTTGTATTTACTTTTTAAAAAAACTATATAGATCCGGCCATTTTTTTAGCCGGACGTGTGCAATAATAAAGTATTGTTAGCGAAAAAAGAAAAAAGGCAATAATGAATACTGCCTTTTTCGAATATGTGTCGTGTATTATTAGTCGTTGTTAATGTGCTATTACAAAGTGCCCGCTTGAATACTCCCCACCGGATTGTAGCTTATAATAATAGGTACCTGCTGAGAGGTCGGATAGATTAAATGTTGCATTGCCACTTATTATCTTATTCATTTCTTTTGTTCTTACCGTCTGCCCAATTGCATTGGTAATAGATATTTGTACGTTCGCTCTATTTGCCAATGCGAATGAAATGTTCAAGGTCCCATCAGCCGGATTGGGGTACGTAGTAACTGTATTGATCTGTTTATTAACCTCATTTACATCTAAACAACATACATCTGCGATTGAAGCGCAACTACTGCAGCGAATTAATGCGTCAATAGCTGCATATTCCCACAAATAGAACTTTGAACCAGGAAGCATGGTCCCTTGATCAGCAATACTGGGTGCATACATTAACGGAGTAACACTATGCATTAGGCCTGCCCCATTACAATCATTATGATAAACGCTTCGTTGATATGTCATATAGCCTCCGGGAAATCCGTACTCAAATCCAAATAAAGGCATAAATCTATCATAGTTATTAATTGTATCACCAATATTCCAGTGATCTGTAGATTTAAATGTAAGTGTTACTGCTGCAAGATAACCCGGAGGTATCGAAACAGAAGTTGGCAATTTAAATTTGTAAGTAAATATAGAATCTCTGGCCATAGCTGGGGTTAAAGGCACCGTCCAGGTTATGCCAGGGTATATACTCGTATCCGGCATGCCAGTACGTCGAGCGCTATTAATTTTTTGTGGGGCGAAGGCATAAATAGTATCATCAGGGGTGTAAGGCAAAATCCATGGAAGTCCAGCATACTTATATGGTTTCTTTATTGGAACAACAGAAAGAATAAGAGAATCAGCATCTGTGCGTGAAGGTTTTGCCTTATAGTAAGTTCCTTTAATGGAAATAGAATCCACGAAGTAATTATCGCTTCTAAGAACTCGTAGCATTTTACCAGCTCCAGAATATATTCCGTATGTATGATTTATTAAAGCTGTATCCGTATTAAACAAATCAGATACTGGGTCTATTACTTCAGAAGCAGAAAGATATTCTATAGGAGTGGATAAAGTATCAATTTTTACTTTTATCCCGGAGTCATTCCAAATAGGTAATAGAGCTGTTAAACTTGCACTACCTGAAAATGGGCTTCCCAATATTTGATCAATAAAGTCATAATAATTGTACCATCTGTTTCCAGCTCCTGTTTTCTTTTCACCACTATTTATTAAGTTATTTGAATGAGTCGATAAATTCGACATGGTAGAATTTTGCATTTGCATTCCATTTTGAGCAAATGCTGACTGGAAAATAATAATCATCAAGACCACTGTAAAGTATATGGGTTTCATAAAATAGGCTTTATACAAATGTAGTTGTCTCCAATCTTTTATCTATAATAATATATAATATGATTGTCAATCTTTTGTAAAAAGAAAAGGGTAGCATTGCCACCCTTTTGCTTGTATTTAATATAAGTATGCTTAATGAACTATTGCAATACGGCCGGTAGCTTTCTCTGCTCCTGCCTCAAGAGTATAAAAATAAATACCACTATTAAATCCAGATACATTGAACTCTACTCTGCCGCTAACAACATTTCCAAGATTTTGAATTGCTACAATTTGGCCTATTGTATTTGTAAGGTAAATCTTAACATGCTCACTTTGCTTAAGTGTGAATGGAATACCTAATTGTGTATTAGCAGGATTTGGATAAGCCACTACACTGCCAATAATGTTCTTTACATTATTTACCGCTGTAATTCCACCAAGGTGATGGAAACTTTTATCTGCCGGGGCATCTGTTATACTTGGGCAAGTAGGACAAGTAATAAACGCTTGTATATTATGGTATTGATAGTCAAAATTCTTATTAGTATTGTGTGCCTGCACATAAATGGTAGGCTCGTAATAAGAAGTTTTTTTAGGAAAAAGCATGTTTGAAGAGTTTTGATCATTATACTGGTTGTACCAATAGGTCATATAGCCGCCTCCTGGGCGTGCATATTCATAACCCGAAACAGGCATCCAGTGATTATATTCATTAAATGAATCAATGCCAGGCCTGATATTTACTGCAGGTTCTCCGGATTTAAAAGTTGCTGTTATAACAAAATCATAACCGGCAGGTATTTTCACCCCGGAACCAGGCACTGCGTATGTAAATGTTTTTATACTGTCATAACCCGGCACACCGCCCACACTGAACAAGGTATCACCATCGGATTTATGCAGCAATACTTTCCATTTTTTCTCCGGATATGCAGGAACTTCTGTATTTGCTGCTCGCATATCACTATCTACTGCTATTGGTGCAAAACCCACCAATGCTGTATCTGTACCCAGATCTATATTACTAACCATAGGCCATTCAGTCATTCCATATACATAAGCATGGTTACATGGCGCAACCGACAATATTAGTGTATCTACCACTGAATCCTTGCTTGATATACGTATATAACCAGCCTGTAATCTTACACTATCTACCCTGTACTCGCTTGTATCAGTTACCTGTAGTAATTGGCCTGCACCGCTTGTAAGGCCATACATAGCATTTAAAAGATCGGTATCTCTGTATGATTGAAAATGTATCGGGTCTATTACCTGACCTATCCCGCAAAAATTAATTGCGCCATAATAGTATCGGGTGCCGTCATAATATAGCTGTGTTACAGCAGAGTCATTCCATATAGGAATCTGGATATACAAAGAGCTCGATCCCGTAAAGGTACCGCCCAATAGCTGATCTACTGTATAATAATAGCTATACCATCTCGGGGCACCTACTGATGTTTTTTTTGCACCAGGATTACTATAATTAGAATTCAAAAAACCAAGCGGATGTGTTACAGGAGCACTTACGCCCTTATTTACTTCAACCGGATTATGGAATTCAGTAGCATCTTCTCCAAACACTATTGATCTGCTTTCATACTGTGCCTGCGAAATGAAAGAAAGGGTTACTGCGGTAAAGAGTAATAATAATTTCTTCATTGTAGATGATTTTATTACTCTAATATACTTTTTTTAGTATAAATAACGTATTTAATAACGTCACTCATCTGCAATAATTATCCAATGTCGTCTTCATTTAACAAAAGAGGGCAACAGTTGTTGCCCTCTTTTTATATCAATTAGTAATTAATCTTAGTGAGAAATTACAACACGGCCTGTTGAACGCTCGCCGTTAGCAAGTACGGTGTAAAAATAAACACCTTCCGCTAAGTTTGAAGTGTTGAAAGTTGTCTTACCACTTAAAGTGTTGCCCATGCGCTGAGTGCTAACTACCTGGCCTATTGTGTTAGACAAAGTAACAGTTACATCAGAAGCCTGAGATAACCTGTAAGAGATAGCAACATTGTCATTAGCAGGGTTAGGATATACATTAACACCAGCAATAGTACCTACTACATCATTAACACCCGTTGCAATTCTCCCGCAACTAGGGCAGCTGATCTGTGCACTCATAGCTGCATATTCATAGAAGAAGAACTTAGAGTTAGGCAGGTTGAAGCCCTGGATTGGAAGAACAGGCAGATATTGCGAGCTATCATCCCAGAACATCAGGTCACCCATGTTACGATCATTCTTGTAAGTATTACGCTGATAAGTCATGTAACCGCCCGGAGAAGCATACTCGTAACCCCAGTAAGGCATGAAACGGTTGTACTCATAAACAGAGTCAACATTTGGTATCCAGCTATCCGTTGATTTGAAAGTTACAGAGATAGTAAATGTATGGCCTGCGGGGATGTGAATATGGCCGCCCGGAGGAGCCCAATGGAACGTACGTACATTAACAGAACCCGTAGTAGGATCCGGCGCATCACCCATAGTAGCAGGGTCTAAACCTATAACCCAGCTTTGTCCGAGGTCTGTAGTGCTGTTAGATAAAGCCATTCTGCGTACGCTATCTACAAAAGTAGGTGCATATCCGCGAAGCGTATCGTCAGTAGTATAGTTAGTTACCCAACCCGTAGTTGCTTTAGGCCAGTAGTAATAGTTACCGCTAGGTACTACAGAAACGATCAGAGAATCCCAGGTAGTACGTGATGGCTTAGCCAGGTAATAAGTACCTGCTACATAGATAGAATCCACATAGTAATCGTCTGCAGTAGTTACTTTCATCAAATTACTTGCTCCGCTTGTAAGACCATAAACCGTGTTTATTAGATCGGTATCATTATTGAATTCATCTGCTGTAGGATCAATTGTGTTTGCAGCAGAGATATAGTTGATTGTGTGATAACCCGTACTGAAGCGCTGTAATATAGACGAATCAAACCATATTGGCTGCAGAATAGTTAAGTTATTGCTGCCAGTGAATGGGTTACCAAGAATCTGGTCTACAAAGTAGAAATAGCTATAAAACCTTGGATCAGGAGAGGTTTTTTTAGCACCTACATTAGAGAAAGAATGATTAAGGTTTTTAGAAGGATTAGCCATAGGAGCAGTTTTAGCGCCTGAGTATGGTGTTCCATAATCAACATGTGTACCGCCGTCTAACACGATAGACCTACCTCCCGACTGAGCGAACGCGCTAACTGATAGAGCCGCCGCCATTGAAAGTAAAAACAATTTTTTCATCGTAATATATTTTTAACAGATAGAAATGATTTTGGTAAAGATAGACATTCTTAGTTCCAACGACAAAAAAAATTAGCCTTAAAGAAATTTTAAAGCCTCAAATAAGCCTGCTATTTTTGCAGCCGTTATATATAAAATATGCTCCCTGAATTTGATAATACCGAGATTGCATTTAAGTACCGTACAAACAAAGAACTTAAGCAGGCAAAATTTCTTTTTTCGTCAATGAATTCGCCACTTTTGACGAAATTGGGGATGATAGCAACCAAGGGTGCATTAGCCTTACATTTACCTATAGACGGACTTATAAAAAATACCATCTTCAGGCAGTTTTGCGGGGGTGAAACTATGGCAGAGGCAGCTCATACTGCCGATGTGCTTGGAAAATATGACATTGGCGTGATACTGGATTATGGGGTGGAAGGCAAGGAAGGTGAGGCGGAATTTGACAAAGCTGTACCCGAGTTTATTAATGCTATAAAATACGCTGCTACCCAGGAACATATACCATTTATCAGTATAAAAATAACCGGCTTTGCACGCTTTGCGCTGCTTGAGAAAATACATTCCGGGGCAACGCTTAATGATGCTGAAACTACTGAATGGCAGCGTGTGTACAGGCGCATAAACGATATATGCCAGGCTGCAGTAGATAACAATATAATGGTGCTGGTAGATGCTGAAGAGACCTGGATTCAGGAGCCTGTAAATGAATTGACTAATGCGATGATGGAGAAATATAATCATGGTAAGGTTTATATCTTTAATACTTTCCAGATGTATGGGCACCAGTCATTGCCTTATCTTAAACAAGCACTGGCAGAAGCTGAACAGAAAGGCTACCTGCTGGGAGCTAAACTGGTGCGCGGCGCCTATATGGAAAAGGAGCGCAAAAGAGCCGCCGAAATGGGCTACCAGGACCCTATACAGCCTGATAAAGCCAGTACCGACCGCGACTATGATGCGGCTGTAGATTTCTGTCTTGATAACCTTGGCAAGCTCGCAGTATTTATAGGCACTCATAATGAAAAGAGCTGTATGCTTGCGGCCAAGTACATGCAGGATCATAACATACCAAACAATACACCGGGCATTTACTTCTCACAGCTTTATGGCATGAGTGACAACATATCTTTCAACATGGCAAATGCGGGTTTTCATGTGGCTAAGTATTTGCCTTATGGACCCGTGAAGGATGTTATCCCTTACCTTATGCGACGTGCGCAGGAGAATACCTCTGTAGCGGGACAAACAGGCCGCGAACTTTCTCTTATCAATAAGGAGATGAAAAGAAGGAAACTGGCCTAATGAGAACATATGCTGCTAAGCTGGACACCGTTGCAAGAATCATAACCATTTGCGTTACAGGATTAGTGGGTATCACTATATATTATGCAGGAAGAAAGGGATTAGCAGAACCATGGATATGGGTTGTTATCATTGTGCTTGGCTGTTGCTATTTATTAATGCCCTCAAGCTATGTTATAGATAATGAGGCTATTGAAATAAACAGACCTATAAATACAATCCTTATCCCTGTAAATGAAGTGCTGAGTGCCGAAAGGATCTCTGTTAGCGACCTTGGGTTTGGTTTTCGTATAGGCAGTGGTGGTTTTATGGGTTACCTTGGGCTTTTCCGCTATCCATCTATTGGCTGGGTGCGTATGCATTGTACGGACCGCAGTAGGATTGTTCTGATAAAGAGAGGAAGAAAGCAATATATTATAAGTCCTGATGAGCCGGATGCATTTGTTGAAGATGTGAACGCTCTTATCTTAAATAAAACATCCCGCAGCTAGCGGGATGTTTTATTTTTATTTACTTCTGTCTATCACATATAGGTCCTCATTGTCGCGCTTCATGCGGAAATTCTCTCTTGCAAACTGCTCCAGCTTTTTAGGGCTTGTCTTCATATCTGCATGTTCTTTTTCCATCTTAGCGATCTCTGTATTGAGATAGGCAATATTATCTTTTGTGGCCTGCAGCTCGTGCTTGCGCTGCTGCATCAGCATCCAGTCGTTTTGGTCGAAGTAGGCCATCCATGCAACGAAAGCTACCCCGGTTAGGAGAAACTTATTAGTAAGAACGTTCCATACTTTCTTCATAACGTTAGATTCTATTTGCCAAATTTAATAGCTTTTTGCGGAAAATATCCATTTGCACCCAGTTCTTCTTCTATGCGCAGCAACTGATTGTATTTAGCAATACGATCGGTACGGGAAGCAGAACCTGTTTTTATCTGGCCGCAGTTAAGTGCGACAGCGAGGTCAGCTATCGTTACATCTTCCGTTTCACCGGAGCGGTGACTCATGATAGTATTGTAACGGTTGTGCTGCGCCATTGTTACTGCATCGATGGTTTCAGACAAGGTTCCTATCTGGTTTACCTTTACCAGCAATGCGTTGGCAATGCCTTCGTTGATACCTCTTTCAAGGCGTGTAACGTTAGTAACAAACAAATCGTCACCTACCAACTGTACTTTGCTGCCTAATGCATCTGTAAGTAGCTTCCAGCCCTTCCAGTCGTCTTCTGCCATACCATCTTCAATGCTTACGATAGGATATTTCTTGCACCATTTCACCCAGTATTCTACCAGCTCTTCGCTGCTCATTTTCTTACCATCTGACTTATGGAAATGGTATTTCTTATCTTTTGTATTATACAGTTCGCTGTTAGCAGCATCCATTGCTATAGCCACCTGCTCGCCCGGCTTGTAGCCAGCTTTTTCTATTGCTTTCAGTACCGTTTCTATAGCTTCTTCATTGCTCTGGATGTTTGGTGCAAAGCCACCTTCATCACCTACGTTAGTAGAATATCCTTTTGCTTTCAGCACTGTCTTCAGGTGGTGAAATATTTCCACACCCCAACGCAGACCTTCGCTAAAGCTTTCAGCACCTATAGGCATTACCATAAACTCCTGGAAGTCTATTTTGTTATCTGCATGGGCGCCACCATTCAATATATTCATCATAGGCACAGGTAATGTCCTTGCATTAGCACCACCTATATAGCGATATAAAGAAAGGCCGGTAGCCTGCGCTGCTGCTTTTGCCGCAGCCATGCTTACTGCAAGTATAGCATTAGCGCCCAGCTTGCCCTTATTTTCGGTGCCGTCCATATCCAGCATAGCGTTGTCTATACCTTTCTGGTCGGTAACGTCCCAGCCGTATAGCTCTTCTGCCATTTTCTCATTCACATGGTCTATAGCTTTTATGACGCCTTTGCCCATATATATCTTCTTATTGTTATCGCGCAGCTCTACTGCTTCGTGCTTGCCCGTTGAGGCACCTGAAGGAACTGCAGCGCGACCAAGAAAACCATCGGAGGTATGAACGTCAACTTCTACTGTAGGATTGCCACGCGAATCAAGTATCTGGCGGGCAACGATATTGGTTATAAAACTCATGTGTGAATGTTTTCTGATTTGGAGGCAAAAGTAATAGATAATTTGAATAGCAGATATGACAAGCGTCTTTCAGCCTATAATATAACATTTCTTACACGTTACAGGTACCGGCCATCTTTCTTCTTCCAGAAGATGATGCTACTGCCTGTGAGCACATGAAGTGTAATATTAATAGTGGGCGCAAACACGTGCCCAGTGAGATCGCCATGCACCGGAACATCACGCGCCTGGTCATCTACTACTGTGGCATAATAAGAATTACGGCCGGCAAACAAATAGATGTATTGCATCATGAAGCCGAAACTCAGATATATTTTGCTATTGGCACCGGAGCCATATACATATTCGAAGCCAAGGCCCAGCGCAGGGAATACCTTATTCACGTTTTGCGTGGAGTCTAGGTGGATGCTCATGGCCAGTGCATTGTGACCGCTGATGGCAAGCCCTCTTTCCTTTAGCTTGGTAAAGCCGATGCCGCCCAGTACATATAATGTGTTGCCATTCTCGAAAGGGATAACAAAGTTGCCATGCAGCATAAGGCTGAGATAGTTCATATTAATTACTGCCACGTTATCCTCAAACTGCGCCATTGGCAGGCGGGTGCGACCGAAAGAGAAGCTGAGCGTAGGGAAAAACTGGGTTTCCTGTGGCTTGAAGCTGAGACCGAAACGAAGGCCACCTGTGACCTGGCTATAGAACATATTAGAGTTGCTCTTGTTGAGCAATACCGGATAACCAAACTCGATAGCATTTGAAATCTCAACCTGCGCCTTTGTCTGAGTGAATGAAATGCATGCGAGCAGGACAATGGTTATGTATTTAGTCATCTTACGGTTCATCTGTTCAAAACTACGTGTAAAAATATATTTATGTAACAATTGCGTGGCAGCTTTATTGTGAAATGTCCCATTGATGCGAAAAAAAGTTTTGGGAGCTTTTGGGAGGTTTCAATCGCTAAACGCTTGATTTTGCTGTGTTATTACATTTTTAGAAATCTACCAAAAATGTCACAAAATGTCGCATTTGAGAAAGTATAAAGTAAAAAGTACATAGTGGAAAGACAGTTGGGGTTTATAGTATGTCAAAGAACTTCTATGCGGCTTAGCACATAGGTTCGGGAGATTCCTGACGGAATGAAGAACCCGATTGAGCAAGATAGTATTGTTAACATGCGGGTTCCAAATAAAGATGTCCACATTTTGTCATTAATGAATGTGTACTTAGCGCCTCATGTTGTCTTCTTACTTTTCTTTTGCTTCCCCAAAAGAAAAGTAAGCAAAAGAAAAGGGGATTTTTTTGCTACTGCTCCGCACGCAAAAAAAGTAGCTCAACGCTAGTGACACAGTTCGCTTATCGGCTACATGCGCTGAAATTATTGCCGCTGTTGGGGACTATTGGGCTTTTGTATGCGTGAGGGCTATTTGCTTCTATTGCAGGTTTTTCTGTCGTGTCTCCGGCAACAATTAAGGCGCGATCATGAGCTGAGCTGAAGGATGCTTATCATCTGAAATACTTGATGAGCCCTATCAAGAAACTGATCGTATGCTTTTCCCCTGTTGCAAGTAAAGGTTGGCAAAGTACTTATAAATAAAAAAAGCCGCTTGTGGCGGCTTTGAAACGAATAAGTGTGTGCTCCTAGTCGTTTGTAGCTGTATGTATTTCTGAGTGCTTCTTTGCAGCTTCTTCTGCGTGCTGGCTGGCATGTGCCTGATGTCCGCGTGCTGCATGTGCATGTACGGCTGCTGTTTCGTGATCGCCTTCTTCATGTGCTTTGTGTGCTGCAGTGTGGTGCTTAGCAGCTTCTTCGTGGTGTCTTGCTGCTTCTTCGTGATGACTGTGTTTCATATAAATATTTTTAAGTCGTTAAGGTAGGTGCAAGTGTTCTTATGGGGTGTTAAGCAAGGTTGTGTTATTGTTAGGGAATGCTTATGGGAATGTTATGTTGCTTTCTTTGAATGAATCGGAGATTATGGTGGGAAACCTAGGACGGAGGGAGGTCTACTTACAATTAAGACAAGGGTCGAATAATTCAAAAAACGGCAAATATATCAGTACCTTACCAGTTCAAATCATAACGGATGAAAGCGAACCTGATTGCAACTGCTAAGGCTATGTTTATAATTGCCGTAGGGTTTACATGCGCAGGCATGGTAAAACAGTGGAAGCATAATACCGCAAAAGCCGAGGATATGTATTACATAGCTATTGCTGACGCAATTTTAGGTGTTATATTATTTATTGCCTGCGGGGGATTGAAAAAGAACGTGGCTAAGTAATTTTATTCTCCTTGCATTTTACTGGACTTTTTGCCAAATTACTTTGCCTTATATATTCCGTACCCATGTTATCTTCTTACTTTTCTTTTGCTTCCCCAAAAGAAAAGTAAGCAAAAGAAAAGGGGATTTTTTTGCTACTGCTCCGCACGCAAAAAAGTAGCTCTACGCTGTTGACGCAGTTCGCTTATCGGCGACATGCGCTGAAATTATTGCCGCTGTTGGGGGCTATTGAGCTTTTGTATGCGTGGGGGCTGCTTGCTTCTATTGAAGGTGCTTGTGTCGTGTCTCCGGCAACAATTAAGGCGCGATCATGAGCTGGACTGAAGGAGGTTTATGATTAGGATGTTATTCAATAATTTTTATGCGAGGTTGTTCTCAGGAACGCCAACAACGGAGAAATCTACTTAATTAAATCGGGATAATAATAGACCTTATTCGAATCGGGATAGTAGATATACCACCTATCTTCATTCTTATAATCCCCAAAACAGACAAATTCAATTCCCCCGGTTATAGTAAAGTAGTACGGACTCTTTTTTGTACACGAAACATCTGCTACTTGCCCATACAAGTTATAGTTCCTTTTCCTCAAAATAATCGGCACATCATAAATAGTATTAGCAGAGATACTTCGTGTGAGACATTTTAAACCAAAACCATACGTTCCTCCGTACTCTCCTGCATTTTGTTTTTGGCAATAAAATGCAAAAGGTTCAATCCATTCTCCCTGTTTAGGACATACCAATAGGTACTTGATTATATTTCCAGGGATTTTTTGCCGTGTTGTATCAATAGGCATGTACGCTATTTTATACGTAATGTTTTTCCTCTGATTTGTTCTTTTTTCCTTATACACATAGGTATCACCAACATGCATTTTGCCATAGTTTGGTGCATTGTTTTGATTTTTTATCGAATATTCCTTTTTCTGAGCAGATAACTTTAAAGCGAAAAAAATTAAAAGCGTCCCTATAAAAAATCGCATGAGGCTTACGTTTGACTTATTTAGCGAAATGTCTATTTACCGTCACCTATATGCATTTTGCCGTAATTAACTCCATTATTTTGATTCTTAGCGTTATTCTGGATAGCTTTATTTGTTGGGGGTGTATCAAATTTATTATTGTCACCTTTAGGTATATTTCTTTCTATCCAAAGATATTTTACATGCTCTCCCCTAATCGCCGCCATCCTGAAATCTTGAAAAGAAATAATAAAAGCAAGCACAATTGCGCCCCCGGCTATTCTGCATAGCCAGATCATTATTTTATCCCTCAATAATGAAGAAAAAAAATCATCCATAAGGTAATTTTATCCAATATACCTATTTGTTTTAAACTCTATTTCAAAAAATACACTTAACCTATCTAACAGAAACACATTATTTCCATCATTCCTTCTATTTTTGCGCTTAACAATACGATCAGATAAATGATATATCATATAGTAGTGGGGGATATGGCTGCGGGGCCTTTGAGTGAGGCGGTAATGAATGAACTGAGCATGCATGGTGAAGTAGTGGTGCTGAAAGACATACTGCATGTGGGTCCGCTGAAGAAGGAAGAGGGTACGGGCTTTAGCGCTATGCGCAGCGCTTTCTGGAACCAGGTGGTGAATAATGAAAAGAACCCGGTGCAGGTGGATGACATGGAGCGCCTGCTGGAGATAAGCAAGGCTATGTATGATGACCCTGAGGTGAAGGTATGGTTCTGGATGGCGCCATCGCCTGCGGATGTGTGTGCTTACCACTGGATGCTGCCTTACCTGAGCAAGCACCAGGGAAGATTTTATATAGTAAACATTGCAGGACTGCCTTTCCTGGATGAAAAGGGAAAGCTGCACTACCCTAAAAACATAAGTGAAATACTGCCTAAGGAGCTGATAAAAGCAAGGAAACTGGCCCGACAGGTGACACTGCCGGAAGTGGAAATGGACACCTACGAATGGCGCAAGCTGACGGACGAAAATGCCGGGCTGCGCACGCATGAGGGTGGCAAGAAGCTGACATCCAGAACGGAAGACTATTATGACGGGCAATTACTGAGCTTCTGCTCGCACCAGTTCCAGAAGGGGTCGCGCATAGCGAGTCAGGCTATAAACAAATACAATATACCTACCGGTGACCTGTACCTGGGATGGCGCCTGCGCAAAATGGCGGAGGAAGAAAAACTAATGATACAGGGTGACCAGAACAAGACAATGAAAGACTTTGAGGTGAAGCTGCCGGGAGAAAATGACACGGTGGGTGTGCCATAGCGAATACATCTTTGAACTTCAATCATTAGCATGCCTTAAATAACACTGCATGAAGATTACGCCTTTGAAACTGGCAGGAAGTGACGAGCGGGGCTATACCTGCGAGTACCTGCATGAGCGGAGCGGGGAGCAACTAATAGTCTACCGGAAGGCGGGGACTGTGAGCGGAAGGCATTATCATAAAGGGCTATCGACCACTAAAAATCCTGAAATTTTCATAGTGCTTCATGGGGACTGCAAAGTAAACTGGCGGCATATAGATGAAGTAGAAACCCATAGCGCCACAGTGAGCGGGCCTATGAAGCTGGAAGTACCGCCCAATGTATGGCATGAACTGGTGATGGAAACGGACTGTTGCTGCCTGGAGCTGAACAGCCTGGAGGAGCACAAAGCGGATACATTCTACATCCCATAATGCCTTAATTATTTACATATTCCTTTAATATAGGTTTAAGGGCAATAACTTAACTTTGCAGCCTTATGAGTTTTGAGCTGCCGCTGACTGAGGAAAAGGTGAAACCACACCAGAGTACCGCGATGCATTTAATGTCCGGGTTTATATTTTCAGGAACTGGTGCTATTTTCCTTGCCATATCCCAACCATTGAAGTATTGGGGCATTGCATTGCTGGTGGCGGGACTACTGCTGCTGGTAACTACGGTGATAAAACACAGGTGGCTGGTGCTGACGGGTGCTAACCGCATCTTCAGGATAGCAGAACTGCTAATATTCCTTTGCCTGGCCAGCTATTGCGCCATGCACAAGTGGTGGGTGCCTACTACTATGTTTGGTGTACTGAGTGCCTCGATACTGATGGCGCTGCTGTGGGAGAATGGGGAAAATAACCTGTTGATAAGGGTAGATGAACAGGGCATAAAACTACCGGTGACATCGAGAAAGCGTTTTATAGACTGGAGCGAAGTGGAAAAAGTATTGCTGCGCTATGGCACGCTGACGGTGGATTGTGCTGACAATCGCCTTTTTCAGTGGAACGTAAAAAAGATGGACGTGGATGCAGCAACATTTGACGCATATTGCAGCAAGATGATAGAAGAAGGGAAAGACAGAAGAGCGGCAGACTGGTAGCGCAGCAAACCCCAAAAGGGCATTTATTTTTGAATTTGAAAACTGAGTTATGTACTTATTATATTCTGACGGGAAGGGTAAAATTTTTGAGGATACCACGCTGTATGCGGTGGGGCGTTCGGGATGGGAGGCATTGCCTATACCTGAGGAAGACTGGATAGAGCTACCGGATGGTGGCTCCCTATATGAGTTGCCTGGTCGCAGGGGCATAGGGATAGATGTGGAAACGGGAGAGATGCGCCTTTGTGAGAAAGGTTGGGCCGTAGCCGCCTTTATACCGCCGGCACATACAGGCTTTTATATAGCTGCTTATGAAACACAACCGGATGCACCTACCCTGCCCTTGTTTTGCTATACTGCAACAGGCTGGAGAGATGATAAATTTTATGTACCCGCTATACGCATAGAGCGTGATATAAGGCAGGAATGCAGTGGCTTCAGCGACAGCAAGGTAAAGGAAGGCGTGGCATCGCTGATAAATGCATACCCGCATAACAGGCTGGTAAAGCACCTGGCCGATAACTGCGCGCTTACCTACCATTGCCCGGCTGCGAGAAACTATTTTATGGGCCGCTGGGAATGCCCGATACCTACATCGCCGGCATGTAATGCAAACTGCATAGGCTGCATTTCTTTTCAGCCGGAAGATGAGACGATCGTCTCTACACAAGACAGGCTGCAGTTTAAACCTACAGCTGCTGAAATAGTGGAATTCACCGTGCCACACCTGGAAACGGCTCCCTACCCTATAGTGAGCTTTGGACAAGGATGCGAGGGCGAGCCACTGCTAATGTGGGAAACCATACGCGAGGCTATAATAGAGATACGCAAACACACCAGCAAAGGAAGCATAAACATAAATACCAATGGCAGTAAGCCGGCCGCAGTGGATGCACTAATGCAGGCAGGGCTGAACAGCATACGCGTGAGCACCAACTCTGCACGTGAAGAGATATATACCAAGTACTACCAACCTAACAATTACAAATTTGCTGATATAGTAGAAAGCCTGCGCGTGGTAAGAAAACACGGTGGCTGGGCCTCTATTAATTATTTTGTGTTCCCTGGCATGACGGATAGCGTGGATGAATATGAAGCACTGAGAGAACTAATAAAGACCACTGACCTGAGCATGATACAGTGGCGCAACTTTAATATAGACCCTGACTGGTACCTGGGCAAGATGAATGTGGGCGATACAGGGGAGTTCCTGGGTATGCGGCAAATGATGGAACTAATACATGATGAGTTCCCTAAGGTAAAATTCGGGTATTACAATCCGTCTATGGAGCGCATGAAGAATTATGATGTAGATTTCGCACATTAACAAATTTTCTACGGGTCTTTTAATTAATTTTATCAGGCTTATATCTAAAGCATGACTGCAGCACCCGAACAAAGTATAAATATAAAAGCACTGGCATGGACGATAAGCGTACATGCTGCGCTGCTGCTCTTATTTTTCCTGTGGCGATACACATTGCCCGTAGTTGTAACCCCACCAGAAATGGGCATGGAGGTGAACCTGGGAACCAGCGATAACGGCAGTGGGACGGACCAGCCGATGGCCATAGACCAGCCTGCACCTGATGAAGCCACCGCGGCACGGCAAACAGCAGCCCGGCAAAGCCAGGAAACAAAGGACATGCTGCAGGGCAATGACAATGACGCACCTGCCATAAATACAAGTGCTGCGACAAAAAATAAAAGTCGTAATAATACAGAGACCGATAATAACAAGCATAAGGCGAGTGAACAAGTGGCGAGCAATGACCATGTGCAACGCCAGCAAAGACCGAAATTTGTATATACCGGCGGCACCGGCAGAGGAGGCAATGGTGCGATGCAGAATATGGCTGGTACCAGTGAAGGTAACACTACAGGCAACGGCGACAGAGGCGTACCTAATGGCACACCCGGTGCAAGCAACTACGTAGGCAGTCCCGGCAATGGGAATGGCGGCATAAGCCATACATTGACAAACAGAAATATTGTGGCCTTCCCTGGGCGTGATGCGAGCTTTAAAGAGCAAGGAAGAGTAGTGATACGCGTGACAGTGAACCGCAATGGCGAAGTAGTGGACAAGCGAATCATATCGGCAAGCAGTGCAGAACTAAGAACGCTGGCGCTGCGCAAGGTAGAAAAAGTACGCTTCAACAAAAGCGACACTGCCCCTGAGGAACAATTTGGTAATATTACATTCGTGTTTAAAACACGCTCCTGATTACTTCATTTATGAATACGCAAAGCGCTTATAACCAGACGCTGGATTACCTGTATGGAAGGCTTCCTATGTTCTCGAAAATAGGAAAGGCGGCCATAAAAGCAGACCTGATAAATACCCGCAAGCTATGTGCTATGCTGGATGAACCACAGGAGCAATTTAAAAGCATACACATAGCAGGCACTAATGGCAAAGGCAGTACCAGCCATATGATGGCAGCTATACTGCAAAATGCCGGGTATAAAGTAGGACTTTATACATCTCCGCACTTAATAGATTTTCGTGAGCGTATACGAATAAATGGTGTGCCTGTATCGAAGGAATGGGTAGTGGATTTTGTGAAAGACCATAAGCCTGCAATTGAATCTATACAGCCTTCATTTTTTGAGATAACGGTGGCCATGGCATTTGCAGCGTTTGCAGATGAGAAAGTGGATATAGCAGTGATAGAAACAGGCCTTGGTGGCAGGCTGGACAGTACAAATGTGATAACGCCGATATTGTCTATCATTACCAATATCAGCTATGATCACCAGGACATACTGGGTAATACACTACAGGAAATAGCAGCTGAGAAGGCCGGTATTATAAAGAAGGGCGTGCCTGTGGTGCTGGGCGAGCAACAGGATGAAACAGAACGAGTGTTCCTGGAGCATGCCATGAGAAACAAGAGCACCCTGTATTACGCGGAATCGCTGTGGGACCTGGTGCGTGTGAAACAAGATGCGCAATATCAATATTTCAAAGCAGTACAGAGAGCGCAACGCGAAATGTATGATTTGCGTACAGACCTGTCGGGCAGCTATCAGCAGCACAATATCAAGACTGTGCTGGCCGCGGCAGAAGTGCTTGTTGCTAACCAGGGATTAAACCTTTCATTACCTAAGATACTTGAGGCATTATCTAAAGTGAAAGAACTGACGGGTCTGCGTGGCAGATGGGAATGGATACAGCATAACCCTGCCATTATTTGCGATGTGGGGCATAATGCGGCGGGGATAACAGAAGTGATGAAGCAATGGAAAGAAGTGCCTGCCAAACAAAAGCATATAGTAGTGGGCTTTGTGAAAGACAAAGATGTAGCGGCAGCACTGGCATTATTCCCTAAGGATTCAATTTACTATTTCTGCAATGCGCAGACGCCAAGAGCATTGCCTGCGGCAGAGCTTAGAGAAATGGCTGCCGAGCAACATTTAAATGGCCTTGCTTATAGCAGTATTACTGAAGCGGTGAATGCAGCCAAACAAAACATGGATGATGCGGATGCATTGCTGATAACAGGTAGCTTTTTTGTAGTGGGAGAAGCTATGGTGAGCCTCGATAAAAAGCATTACTTACCTCTGCCCTGAAATATCACCATGAAGGTGTAGAGCATAATTTTTATATCGAGCGCGAGAGAGCAGTTCTCGATATAAAGCAGGTCGTACTTCATACGTGCTACCATTTCACTTACATTTTCTGCATAACCGAATTGTACCATGCCCCATGAGGTAAGGCCCGGCTTTACTTTGTGCAGGTACTTGTAGTGCGGGTGCGACTGGCTGATAATATCAATAAA
>Ga0207695_10004141_pt1 | contig 19918 bp, 28 predicted proteins | sample KBSC54metaG_FD_184354 | JGI IMG/M metagenome (GOLD analysis project Ga0207695, IMG submission 184354) | Corn rhizosphere microbial communities from Kellogg Biological Station, Michigan, USA - KBS C5-4 metaG (SPAdes) (version 2) | ecosystem: Host-associated > Plants > Roots > Rhizosphere > Soil... | reverse complement strand
CTTGGGACAAGGGTATCAGCCATGACTAACTCCTAGCGTTTCGTAAAATCTGATTGAGTGGTTTGGGGCCTTGGTAGACCTCAACCTGAGGGGGTGATGCATCGGAGTTGAGCGAGGCTGGGACCGCCGGAGTGGCAGTCTTGTATTTCGCCTCCAACTCCGCGCGCAGTCGGGTTTCGATATCCTTTTCGAGCTTGGAACGATAAGCGGCGAAATCACCGTTCACGTCCTTCAGCTCCCGAATGCGCAGACCTTCGCGGTAGACAAATTCGGCAGGATTTCGCTCCTGTCGGATCTGTGCCCAAAGCGCTGGATTCGTGTTCGCCGCCTCGACGAAGACCTCGCGTACGTCATCGAAATCAGTGTGTTTCTGACGGGCAATTTCTTCCGTCAGGTTGCACCGCTCGACAAACAACTCTTCGCGGATCTGCTCCTGCGTGCTTTTCAACGCGCCCGGCAAGTCTGACCACGGGTCGACAGGCGTCTTGGGCGTCTGGAGTTCACGCAGCTTCGCCTCGAGGGCTTGGCGCTTCTCGCGCTCTTCCCGCATCGCTCGCTTGTAGGCGGCTGTCTCGGCAGACTCGACCGGTTGCACCGGCGCTGTGGGAGCAGCGACGGGGGCAACAGGCGGAGTTTCAACAGCAGGCGGTTCTTTGACCGGGACAACCGGCTCGGGATTTTCCGCCTTGGGTTGAACAGGCTCGGCGGGTGCGCTTTCTACCTTTTCAGGCTCGGCCGGCGTCGCCGAAAGGAACCGCCCTTTTTCATCGCGCGCACGGTCACCGACCAGCTCTTCAATAGCAGCCATACAATCCTCGTCTCGTGAGATTTACGAAAACAGCCGTGACGTCGCTGGCACGTGCAGGGATCACGGACCCTACAAACCGATTCGCCCGTTATGGAGCCGGCGGCGCTCAAAACTCCTAGAGGAACGCGACTAACACTTTGTGTTGTCGTACGTGCGGCCGCGCAAATGATCCATCGATGCGCCACTGGAATAGCCCTTGGAGGGTTTTGCCGACTCTGTCTTGCCTGAGCGTGGCGCCTTAGCCGGCTTTGGGGCAGGAGCCTACGGTTTACTGGCCATCAATCCTCCAACATGGTCAAAATCATGGTGAATGCTTCCTCGTCATCGTCTTCTTGCAGCTTGTGCAGGAGAGCGGCGATCTCGCGATCGACCTTGGCGCGGAATGCCTCGATGGACGTGCCCGAGAGTTCAGCGAGCGTGCGGAAGTCGTATTTCTCAGGCTCGGGGATTGCGTCAGGGACGGAAACAACCGAGACGGGCGCCTCGGGCCGACCGATTTCTTCGAGCTGCCACTTTCTCTTACGATTGCGTCGAAAGGCGCTGTCCGAAATGGCCTGCTGCGGCACACTCGGTATAACTGGGATTGCTGGAGCCGGCGCATGGAACGGCGACGGTCCGGGACCACCCCAGACCGCAAGCGACGTGGCCATTAGCCGATCGTCGCGCCTGTGATCCTACCGGTGCTATCGCGCTCTACGGCGACCTTGCGCGGCTTAGCAGGATTCTCCTGTCCTTCAGGCTGAGTGGGAGCCAGCGCCTTCTGTCGCTCCTGATGGAGTTGCTGGGCATGCTGTAAGCCTAAGTCAGCGACCTGCTTCTTGTGCTCAGACTGTTGCGTCTCGAGCTTCGTGGTGAGCGCAGTAATTGTCGCTTCCTTGCTAGCGCCATCCACAATGGCATTGGCTGCGTCCTGCGTGGCTTGCAGCTTCTGTGCGGCCAGCAGTTGGAGCGCCTTGAGTTCGATCTCCTTGGCGTTCAGCATTTCCATCTGTGCCTCCAACTCCTGCTGGCGCGCGCCGAACTGTGCTTCAAAAGCCGCTTGCTTGGCCTGCAGTTTGTCCATGGCCGCGGTGACTTGGACCTGAGCGAGCTTGGATTCGGCCATCTGCTGCTTTAGCTCTTGCTCCTGCTGCATCTGTTCCTGAGCTTTCTGCTGCTGGGCCTGAGTGATCTGCTGAATCTGCTGCTCCTTTTGCTGGAGCATTTGCTGCACCTGCGGTGGAATCTCGGTCCCATCCGGCAGCTTGCCACTCATCGCATCCAGCACCTGCTGCTTGTTGCGCAGGTTTGAGGCCTGAATGATCGCCTGCGGCGGTATCGGGACTCCTCCTTTGGCAAGGTCGACGAGCTGCTGGAACTGCTCCTGCTGGACCGTTACCACATCGGGTGACTCGTCAATGATGATATCGACGTCCATCTCAGCGACCGAATTCATCGGAGCGCCCGGCTGGGCCATGCCCTTCTGAACGTGCGGATGGTTGGGCGGGTAGCTCGAATTGATGGCGAGGAAGCGCGAGTTCTCATCGTCCGTGATGCGCACCCACATCTCACCGGTCCAGAACTGCTTAATGCGCGACCATGTGGCCGTCATCACGCGCTTCTGCCAGTAGCGCAGGGAGTCGGTCAGGATTCCCAGCTGAATCGCACCGCCCTGCTGGTCAACCTGCTTGGCACGACCTGAGATATCGCCGGTATTACCAAGGAGCGCCTCATTCGGGCCCGTGCCGGAGAGCGCGACAATCGCCTCCTGCAACAGCTTGAACTGCCCTTCCGCGAGATCGGCATTCTCTCGAATATCGAGCTTCATTCCTGGCGTGTATTCGAGGAATCCATCCGGTCGGGCGAGCTCCCTGCGCGCTGACTCTACATCCTCGACTGCTCCACGCTCTGCGGTCGCCTGATTGACGGACAGCAGATGGAGCGACTTGGACCTGCGCTTGTTGATCTCGTCCTGTAGGTCTTTGTAGCGCTTTACAACCCCATAGCGGTTGCCGTTACGGTCGACGTAGAGCGACTGGAGAATCAGCGGGCATTCGGGATTCCCCGTCTCAGCATCGACATATACGCTCGGCGTCGGGCCTTCAATGATCCCAACACGGGAGAATACTACTCGGTTCCACGTGGAGCCTTCCTTGTAGTAGTGCTCCAAGATCTGGACGCGCTTTCTACCGCGGTCGAACCAACGCGGGCGGTCATCGTAGGTCTCGGACGGTTGCGTGAAACTCTGACTTGTAAAGAGATCGAACGCACCACCAATCTTTGGATAGGTGGCCTTCGCCTCGTCCAAGTCCATCCATTTGACGATGCCCTGGTAACGCGAATCGCTGAAATCCGGCAGTAGAGAGTGACCGTCGTAATACAGCCGATCCCAGCGGATGTAGCGAATGATGACTTTCTTGTTGCCGCTCTTACCGTAGGTCTGATCGTTATCGACGATAACCTCTGTCCCGCCGAATCCCTCGACGGTCATGTTCTCGAAGACCTTGGACTTGGTCTGCGGAAAGTGATTGCAGTCGGCTACGTAGCGTAAGGCGTCTGTGGCGGCATCCGCGCCAGGATCATCCTGCGGGGTACGCGGGAAGGCCTTGGGATCCGTGCGCGTCTGGCGCTCGAGACCCAGCAGATACTCGATCTTGTCCTTGATGCGGTTGTCGGTGATCGCCGGCTGGCCACGCTTCTCGAGCGTTGCAAGCTCACTATCCGACCACTGCATGCCATCGTAGTAGTCGCGGTGGATCTGAGCTTGCTTACGAGCGTTCAGCGTCGTGTCGGCAGACTGATTGAACTGGTAGACGAAGCGCGCAAGCTGCTGATCGCCTTCAATGGGATCGCCATCGCCAACCGCATCAGCACCGACCATCGGATTGCTGGCGTCGAGCTTCTTGGCTTTCTTGGCCTTAGCCATGGTTTATGCGCATACCAAAAGTCTCAGCCCGGTGATTTCGGACACTCATGCATAAAATAGCTCACGCTGTTCGCCACGCGCGAGTCTCGGGTTCGTCAAACAGCCGTGAGTAGGAGTCTTTGGGCTGCATCTCAGGTGCGCCCTGCTTAACAACCGCTGGATGGGCCTGGTCGATCGCGCGCCCCATCAGGCTTGCCATGTCTACGGCGTCATCGTATTTGCCAGCGGGAAAGTGAAGTAACTGCTGCAACAGTCGATGCCCGTACTCGGTATCAGGCAGATGGACCTTCCCCATGCTCGCCATTGCCTGGAGCGGTCGGGCCATCGTGGCCTTGTCAGCTGAGGTCGGGAGCCATTCGAGCCGACAGGCCTTCTTGCGCTCGCGCATGCGGCGAATTAGGAAAGGCTCAATGGAGCGCCTGATCGGGCCGCCTTCACCGAAGAAGCAGAACGGCTGGTGACGCTCGAACTGGTCAATCAGTGTGTCAATCCACTTGTCCGCGCTCGTCTGACCGCACCAGCCTTCTAAGGCGAGGTAGAGATCACCACTTGGCGCATATCCGTGCGTGCCGATATCCGTGAAGTCGCCCCCATCCTCCGTGACCGCAAAGTCGCCCGTGCTGTACTTGTGAAGCTGCCGCGGCGGCGTCGTATAGAACTTGAACCACTCGCGCTTGAAGAACGTGCCCTCATCGGGCATGGGGTTCTGTTGGTAGAGCGCGCTCCAATGTAACGGAGCGGTATTAGCGCGGATGCGCTCGAGCGCCGGTAAGTCATAGCGCTCCGGCCATAACGCCTGTCCTTCCGATATCGCAGGGAGTAGGACGATCTCCCATTTGTCGCCGCCGGCCTTCTGGCGCTCTATAAGCCGACCAGCAAGGTCATCCTCGTGCATACGATGCTGGATTAGAACGATCGCACCCTTGGGCCTAACGCGGTTATAGGCGGTACCCACATACCATTCCCACACGCGCTCACGAGCATTCTCGCTCTGTGCGTCCTGCATCGTCGCGAAGGGATCATCGATGATGAGACGGGTTGCACCACGTCCCATCAATGCGCCTCCAATACCGACTGCGTAATAGCTACCGCCTTCCTGTGTCTTCCAGCGTCCAGCAGCCTGGGAATCTTCCGCAAGCGTTGTGTTGAACAGGACGCGGTACTCAGGGGTCGCAAGCAGGTTGCGTACATCTCGGCCAAACTCTTCCGCCAATGTCCCAGTGGCACTGGCAGAGATGATGTCGTGTCGCGGATCGTGGCCGAGCGAATACGCTGGATAGCGGCGGCTGGCTATATGACTCTTCCCGTGCTGCGGAGGCAGCAACAGCATCAGCCGGTCAATCTCGCCACGCTCTACGCGGTCGAACTGCTCGCAGATCGCCTTGTGAAGCCGCGAGGCCTTCCAGCGATCCGATGTGAACTCAGTGAATGCCTGAAGGGTCCGGCGCGCTTGGCGGCGATTCAGAAGCTCCTGCAGCATCTCGAGCTCGCTCAAGTCGCTCAATAAGCTGGGCGTCGCTAAGTTCGCGGACATGGGTAATCTCGCCAGTGAAATCGATTGACTGAGAAGGCTTGCCGTCTAACCGGTTGCCGATCTCCTCAATCGCCCAGTACGCGCCGTCCAAAGCTTCCTTGACCACTAATTTGGCAATGCGATCGAGTGCTTGGCCAGCAGCGATCTTTTGCTCTGGATCGGTGTATTGCTTCAGCGCTTTGTCTAGCGCTTCGAGCCAGCGCTTACCCTTCTGAGCGTTCTTATTTCCAGCCGGTGCGCCTGCCATATTGACTCAATGGTGAAACGATTGATTTAACTAACTCAAGTCTAAGGCTGGGCATCCAGCCAATCCGCGAGGCTACGTAATGACTGGGCAACCTCAGCCGGTGACGATGATTGAGTCAGCGAGATGGCTTTGCGATTCTGTCCTACCCAGACACCTAGACCTTGCTGGGTTCCACAGTCGAATTCCACTGTCTTGAACTTGACCTTGAAGTCGGGATCAATCATTGGAGGCCACTCAGATTCCGAATACGGTAGGTCACATCCTCTGTGAGCTGATTGTCCGTACCGTAATCGCTTTGGATGGTCAGCACGCGGGTCTCGTAGTCGTTGCGATCATTCAAGATCGCGTTTGCGCTGCTGGGGATCAGGATCTCGATACGTGAGTCAGGCGTGGATACGGTCTGCCAGTCAAGAATGACGGTCGTAATATCGTCGGTCTTGTCGTCCAGTCGATAGCGGATAGTCGCCGGCACGAAGGGCTGGTAATCCTCATCCTTGAAGGAGAACGCGAACTTCTGCCGCGACTGTTCGGCGATCGTAAGCATTTAGGCAGCCTTCACTGCGTAGGAACATTGGCGACAGCGGACCCGAGTCGATCGACCATTGCGCGTCACCATGGAGTTCTCAGGTGTCATCTCGTGACCATGCTTGCAATGAGTCCTAGGAGGCTTTGGCGGTTTTGGAACGATAGGCGCCTTTTCCTTACGCAGCGTCGAATACATCGGAGCGTCTAGCGGGATACCGTGCTTACGACGGTAAGCTTCCATTGCCTTTTTCGCGTTACAGGTTTTGCATCGCCGCTTGGCATAGCCACGCTCCATAACGATCTGAATATTGTCAGCAGTGAGAAGGTGTCCGCGAGTGCACTTTTCATCGTAGAAAGCCACTCGACGACGCTTCTCAACGCAATCCCGCATGTTGTCCCCGTTCGTCCCTAGAAAGAGATGCTCAGGATTGACACAAAGCGGGTTATCGCAACGGTGACAGACCAGTAGACCTTCACCGATAGGGCCTACGAACTCCTGATAAGAGATTCGATGGGCTCCGTAAGCCTTGCTCTTGATCTCAATGCGCGGACGTCCGGTTCTTTGGAACACGGTACGCGTCCAATTCCAGCAACCTGTCTTTTCGTCTTTTTGAATCGACTGAAGGATTCGCTCTTTAGTTGGAGGAACAACATACGGCATAGAAACTCCCTTGCTTGTATAGCTAGAGAGTATCATTGCCTTATTCAACCTTCAAGCTGCAGTAAATGTCAATGTAACACTAAGTTGCCAGGCCTGTGAACTTGTCTTAGTCCCAAGCGACTCGACTTTTCGCTGCCACATTACTCCCGCGGCCGCGGCATTGAACGTCCCCCATTCCTGCCAGGCGAAATTGGCCTGCGAAGTCGAGAACGTGGCCCGATAGGTCACGCCGGCTCCTGAGCGGATGGGATAGGTGGCATCCATGCCTTGGCGGACTTTGTTCGTGGACGCCTGCAGATCGGTCTGAGCGGCCGAAAAGGCGGTCGTGGAGTCGCCGACACCGAGATATGCATTCGACGCGTTTAGATAGGTCGGGGTGTCATTGATCGCACATTTCGCAATCTCGGTGGCGGCAGCAGTCGTGAGACCCATTACTTTCTCCAAGTCTGAGTGGGACAGTCCTTACCGCCCACGATCAATTCCACGCATTGAGGGTTGAGCAAATCTCGACACAGCGCTTCGTATTCACTGATACCGACAGGCTTTAGGACGGGATCACCGTCGAACTTCGCCAAATAGAAAAAGGCCGGCTCGCATGCGATCACCGGAGCATCGTTTTTCATAGGGCAACAATCTGTATTCGTGCGGTCCGCGGTTGGATACGTATTGCGGCCGGTTTGGTCGGGGTAATCTGCACGAGGTCTGAAACCTCATCGAAGGCCGTATTCAGGTCGTCCTGGGTGAAGAACTGCAGGACACCGCTGAATATTCCGAGTACCGACGTCTCAGTCAGCGAGATCGATACCGTGTCGGTCGTCGTAACAATGACGGTGGGCGTAGTGAGGGTGGAGACCTCACCAAAGCTCACACTGGCCGTATCAGCGGTCGCAATCGCTACATTGCTACTGGATGCCTCAGTGAGCGCAACGGAGACCGTATCGCTCGAGGTGAGCGCCACCACGCCCTGCTGGACCAGAGCCACGGTCTCAGAGAGCGTGATACTCGCGGCATCGTTCGCTGTGATCTGATTGAAGAGCTGGGAGAGCTCGGCAATCGAGATCCGAACCGTATCCTGCGAGAGAATCTGATTACTGTTGACCGGGTCCTCAACCCACTGTACCGAGACCGTATCCGAAGACACGATGGGTACCAGAATCCCAGGCGCGCGCGCATTGAAAATATTCGTCGGGCCAGGCGCGCCATAGGCCCGCAGCTGCGTGCGTCCTGGTGGGGGCAGTGTCGGGTCACGCGTGAACCCGGTCTTGAAAACGAGACGACCTGGGACACCCCAGGTCCCCAGGTGCGTCGTGGCCATTTCAGACGATAACGAAAGTCACGCCGTTCGCCGGAGCCGAGGTCAACGCCGTATACGTGAAATGACCACGGCCGCCGCCTGAGAGCACATACGCGTTGATGGTCGTGGCCTGCCCAAGCAGGAGCCCGGAGGTAAAGATGATATTGCGTCCCACCCAGTGATTGGCCGCGGCGGTCGTAATAGAGCTCGTCTCGAGCTCGGTTGTCGTCGGCGTGAATGCCGTGTTGTCCACCGTGCCGGTCTGCATGGTGGAAGTCGAGGCCGCAAGAGCCGTGGCATTCGCGCTAACCCCTCCGACCTGGAATACGTTGGTGTTGAGCGCGCCCGTTCCCGCAATCAGCGAGTCATAGACGTTCGACGGCACAACCATCCATTCCTCCCACACGGGGAAGGCGCCTGACTTGTTGATCAGGAGCTTGAGATGTCCAAGGGTTCCCGTGTCAGTGGTATTGAACGGCACACCATAGACACCCTGCGTGTCATGGGTAGCGCTCGTAGCGCTGTTCTTTTGAGCGCCGGCGCCCTGATTCAGAAAGAGGATGCAGTCCGCTTGCGCGATCGTGAGTGCGGTAGAGGCCGTGGCTCCATCCGTCGTGCTCAGGAATGGACCAACCTTGGGGGTCACCGCGGTGGACTGTCGTAGCCATTTCATATTACATCAGCCTTCTGCGGCGAAAATAGTCAGCGGTCAGTACGGCAGCGCTCGGTCCACCAGCTCCAGCCTTCACAGCGAGCACAAAGGCTCCGCCAGTGGTGCTACTCGAAGTCGTCCAAGTCGCTGTGAGATTGCTACCGGAAGCGACATTGGCTTGATACTCAATGCCACCTGTCATGGTGAAGCGGCCATCACTTTGAAGCGCGGCCGCAGGCAAGGTCCAACCGGACCCGGCTGTATAGGTAAGACTCGATCCGGCGCCCGTCCCATCATCATCACTAAAGAGGGCCAGCACGTCGTCGCCATTGCTTGCAAGAGAGCCGGTCACACCACCTGTATGAGAAGTCACGGCCGATGCATCGCCGGCGTAGGCAGTCGCATCAATAGCGCTTGCGGTAGCGCGTCCTGAAAGACCTACCACCGCCAGGAAAATGATGTCCGACACCCCAATGGTCGCCGTAAAGGTCTGCGATGCGCTCACAGTAGGATTAACACAGTAGTAGACATGCGCCTTAGCATTGGTCCCCGTGAATGTCTTTGGACTGCTGGCATGCTGTGTCCATGTGTTAGAGCTAGAATCGGTAAAGCTGGACAGCGTTTGATTGGCTGGGAAGGCCATGATCGCTGCCAGGAAATTACACCCGCTGAAATTGGTGGCAGCCGTAGTGACAGAAGTCGCACCCGTCGTAGTCGCTTTGATCCCGGTCACGTAAGCCATTACGGCATGACCTTGGAGTAATTGACCACTTCGACCCCGAGATTGTTGAAGATATGGAAGTTAGCCGTTGATCCTGTCGGAAATAGCGTCGCCAATGCGGCGTTGGTGCCAACGATTTGCGTATCGCTCCAGGAGCTTGGCACCAACATCAAGAACTTTCCTGGAGTTGAATTGGCAAAAACCGCGTTGTCGGTGACTACAACCTTGTTGCGACAGTTGTCTATGTAGAGTTCATCAACCCACAATGAGGTATTGGTGTTTCCAGGGACTGAGAGACCATCAAAGAACGGTATGATCCAGCTGTAGAAGGCATTTGACCCACTATTGTTTGTATTACCAGTGGTCATATTGGCACCACTGGTTTGATTCACAAACAGAGAGTGACCCCCAAGGGTAGTCGGTGGCAGCATGTTCTGCCCGTTACAGCGCATCTCGCTATAACCGGTTGAGCTGCCCGAAGGATTGCTGAATCCGTGAGCTGACTCCATGAAGTTCCACTGATCGGAATGCGGGCCTGGCAGGGTGTTTGGCGATCCGTAGTACATCGCGCTACACCACGCCACTTCTGTCGTGGCTTTGCCGGTGTTGTATCCCCAATCGCCCCCCGTGACTGCCCCACTACCGTTAGGACGCGTAGTTAGATACTGCTGGGGAGTTCCGTGATAGAGCTGTCCGCAACCCATGCGGGTCAGCTTGAAGATGAACTGACCCATGGACGCCGGCGCAGAGGTGGTCCAATACACCATGCCACTGACATAGATTTCTGCCGTGTTAGCCGGCGGTAAGTACGAGACTTCCGGGAAACTCTCCGTGTTCGCCGGCATTACACCCTTCATGCACTTCGTGCCGGTGAAAGAGCGATCCGCTTGGACATTCACCACGGTCGCATCGATCGAGTTTGTCAAACCCACCGTTGAGGGGAGAGCCCCTGCTGACGAAGCTTCGAAGTTGTTGTAGAAGAGCGGCGCCGCGGCCCCGGGCTTCGTGGTAAATCCGCCAGCCGCGCGCCTCAACGTCACTACATTGCCGGAGAGGGAGGCTCCGTCTGCAGTTACCCGCTGCAGAAAGAGCGAATCATTTTCCGCCAATGTATAGGTAGAGAACGCTCCCGTACCTTGGGGACTTCCCGCGGGGTACTGCCAGCTCCCCGGGATATCGGCTGCATTGATCACCTGCGCGCCATTGCCACGCGGATTCACCAGGTGAATGCCGTTGGTACGCTCAATCCCGTAGATCCCTATCGTACCTTTGGCGAGCTTCGGCGTCGTTGGACGCAGAGCGTCGACAGGTTTACCCATCCAACTGCGAGCGAGACCATTCACACCGCCCCAGAACCAGGGCCAGTAAAGAGCGGATAGATCTGAGCTATAGCCCGTGCTCACCGAGCTGATGGCCGCCATGCCTTCGCCTAGATAGGCGGTACCGGCGATGTATCGGGCCCACTGCTCTTGGGTGTAGGCCGGCGGATAGCCGTTCGCGGTCGGGAGTCGCGGGAGTGCCGACCCGTCCGAGGCGGTATCGGGCCACGAGCCTCCAAAGACGACTAACTCCGGATTGGCCGCATCAGCCAGAACCCGGTAGTAATACTGCAGCATCGTGACGAAACCCCGTTGGGTCTCCCACGACCAGAACTTGCCCATATAGGACTCGGCGAGGATCGAGTCCGCTTGACCCGCCATTGGGCCGGCATCCGTCACTACGCCATAGTCACCGCCGTTGATGACGACATACTTGGTCGGCGCGAGGGAGCGAATGCGATCGACGTAACGCTTCTGGCCCGCTTGCAGCCATGCAGTCGCCGTGCAGGGCCACCCCTGCCCTTCCGTCGTCCCATCTCGATTCCAGTCACCGTTGACCTGGGGGTTACACAGGAAGTTATCCTGGTAGATGAAATCGAATGAACTCGAGGCGAGTCCCGCGGCAAGGCCAGTGAAGCGCCCATCTGACTTCGATTTCGTCAGGAATTTGTTGTAGACATAGGCGGCGCCGAACTCGTACGGATGCTCGAGATTCGGATTGACCGGGACGAAGTCGGTGTAATTGACCAGTCCCGTAGCACCTCCTCCGGAATTGGGGGATACCAACGATCCGCTCGAGCCCGAGACATAGAGCCGCCAGTTGCGCGTCGCAATCTCTGCGGTGTATGTGGGGAAGGGATCGTTGGCGTCCTCCTCAATTGCGTTGAGGTTCTGATAGGGGCCCAGGAGCGTGCCGCCTGGGGCCGTGGAGGCGGCCTTGATCGCCTTACAGATGACGTCGGCATCCCGCCCCGAGCTCGCCCACAGCTCCCACCCAGCGATGCCGAGCGTCGCCCAGTTGTACCGGCCTATGAACGCCTGCTGAGTCGGATCCGTGAATGTGCGAACGCCCGCAATACCGACCAGCGCTGCTTTGGGTTGATCTTGCGCATAGGCTGGCGGTCCCACATTGGCCTGCGTCGTGACCGAAATCGTGGTCGAGAGCGAGGAGACATTCCCGGCGCCGTCGACTGCCGCGACCTGATAGAGATACGCGGTAGAGGCCGTCAGGCCCGTGTCCGAAAACGTCGTCGCGTTGGTCGAGCCGACCTGGACGGCATTCCGGTAGATGAGATAGCCGGACATGCCTGAGCCGCCCGTATCCACCGAGGCTGCCCATGCCAGATCGATACGCGTCGAGGAGACTGGCGTGCCGATGACATTCGAGGGGATCGTCGGCGGAACCGTGTCGGGGTCGAAAATGACCCGTGACAGCGTGCTCATGTCAGCAATCGCTTTCGGGGTTTTGGCCATGCCTCACCCGAGGAGCGAACATTTGGGCTTGGGTCCTTTGCCTGCGAGGTAAGCCCACCACGCCTTCAGGCAACCCCAAAATCCGTCACGGGCGCCGGTGTCTTCGGTGCAGTGACAAACGCCACCTCATTACCCCAGGCTGCCACGGCGCCGTCCTTGGTGCGCGCGCGCGCCGCGGCGAACCATTGGCCGTACACCAGATCGGTCGGAACGGCGGCCGCGATCTTGCCGCCGGCGGTCTTCATCGTCGTGTCATTGACGATGCGCGTATACGTGCCTGTGGCTGTTCCATAGCCGTAATCGAATGACGTGATTGTCCCAGGGGGGATCGTGGTGCCATCCGTGAATGCTGTGGGCGCAGTAAAGCTGAGCCCGGCCGGATTGGTCGGTCCCGACATGAGACACCTCGGTATGGAAATGCAAAAAGCCCGCGAGTGCGGGCCTTTCAGGCAGGGTTAGGCAGGTTGATGGATCAGAATCTATCCCTTAAAGCGGAGCGCCGCAAGTAGGTCTGCGTGTTTACTCTCCAAAAATCTCCACTGGAGGTAGTTCAGCGTCAATTTCCACACCGTGATCAGCGTGCGCTCGCTCAATCCGAGTTGTTCGGCAATGACAGGCTGCGGGAGCTGCGTCCGATACCACTTGACCGCTACCCTGCGCGTCCTGGGAGGAGACTTGAGGATGATCTGATCCACTACGATGGCAGTAGCGTCATCGAGCGGTGGAGGCCGTGAGGCGATGCCGTCCATCCATTGGTTCGTGGGTAATCCCAATCCGACTGAGACAGCCCAGCGCTGGCAGATTCGATCAGTCGTGGCGAGATCGGGAGGGACGACATTGTCGGCCGCTCGGCCCAACCATTCGTTTTTCTGAGCGCCGGAAAATTGTGCGTTCATGTGAAGGCTCCAAGGGCTTTGAGAGCATCTTCAGTCGTCTTGACTATCGGAATATTCCAATCGCGCAGGAATTTGAGTTGTTCTGGACTGCGCTTACGATTCTTGGTGAGTCCCTCCACCTCGAGCAATACGGCCATACCCGGCTTCCAGAACAGTTTACGCAGGTTGAGGTCCGGGAAGTCGCGGCGTTCGACGAGATATCCGCATTTTCGCAAGTCGTTCACGATATCGGATTCAGTTTCATCGCGGCGTTTGGCGTAACGCGGAAGGCTCATGCTCGCCTCCGCATGCTCTGTAGCATCGTCTCATGGTCCTCGCACAGCTGACGGGCTTCCTCGGCTGTTTTCACAACGCCCAACTCCGTCCCGGCAGTCGGACCCAACTCGTAGCCAATCCATTGCTGCGAGTTCGCTTCGACCACAACATACTTATGATCGCTAGAGTGTTGAGTCGAGCCGTTAGGAGGGAGCCATTTCACTGCGTATGCCTCCAACATCGGTTTGGCTCGTCAAACCAGATGTTCTCGATTCCGAAAGTATTGGCATACGTGGCTGCCCGGCTATTCGCGCCGACGCGCTCGAACCATTCGCCGGGATTCGTGCGTCGCAGGTACTCAAGACCCTCGATAGCTCGTCTTTCGCCCTCTTCGAACTTGCCATCCGGGGTCGGCTCTGGCTTGTCGTCCTTCGGCCGCAACTCGATGGGCTTGGGGAAAAACTTGCCATAACGCGTGTGCGAGTTAGCTAGCTCGGTGATCGTCGTGAGTGTCTGGTCCTTCAGTGCGGTCCAATAGCCCTGAACGACATCGTCGGTGAGTTTTTTGCTGTACACCGCTGCCACCCGGTTGAGCAGCGCGCTGAAGCCCTCAAAGTCACTTTGGTGCATCGACGGAATCCTCATCCGGCGGCGGGCGCCAAGTCAGTTTCGGTTCGTCTGGCTTGCTACCGCCGCCTCGCTGGAACTCCGTCACACGCCGCATCCACTGACGCCACACTGCGGGCCAGTCGCTGTGCGCGTTGCGGAATTCGTGATCGCGCAGAGACTCCGTCTCGCGATCCACGTTGACCTGTGGGCAAACCTCCTTCGCCCACTTCCGCATCTCGGGAGTGATCTGAAAATCGGAAGGGACCCGTCGCGCGGGAGCGCGCGCACGCGCGCGGCCCGAGCGAAGCGAGGGTTCTTTCTTTTCTGATTCTGTACTCTGTATCTGACTCTGAGGGCCGTGACTCGTCCGTGACTCGTCCGTGACAGGAGCGTGACTGTCACGGTTGTCACGCGTGACAGGTCCGTGACGCTCCTTTTCCCGCTGTCTTTTCTTGCGTATCGAGGCAGTCGGATCCGCATCCGAAACGAACTGCCGCTTCTCCCATCCCTTGGGTTGCCAGTTCTCGTCGATCAGACCTACTTCCACCAAGCGGCGTCGAGCTTCGTCACGTTCCCGATCAGCGAGCCCGAGCTTCGCACCGACTTTACGGTCACGGAGGGCAGGGGAATCAGGTTCGTCGAGGATGCCCTTGCGCTTGCAGCAGCAGATGGCGACGAAATGCCAGCGATCTTCAAAGGCGAGAAGCTTCAACTTCTCATCATCAACTGCATCAACCCACATGCGAAACCAAGGTAGGCTCACTGCGCGATCCACCGCACGACTTGCAATGGCAATGTGAAGAGGCGGTAAAGCCCGTAGACTGTGGCCGCCAAGCACATCCAGCCCACGATGGCCGCGCAGATCGCCACGCAGACCCAGGCGGCCAGAAGACTCATCGCCTTGGCATCGCCGCAGACTGTCTGGCGTGGAACGTCGGAGATGCGTGTCTCAGACATGGAAACCTCGCGCGCAGTGCAGCGCCGCAAGCCAAAAAAATACCCGTGGCTTATGCTCAAGATTCAGCGCCCCCTTCCCTCGCCAAAGTTCGGGGGGCGCCAAACCACGGAGACCTGCGGTGAAACTGATCAATGTCACTTCTGCGGCATTCAAGGATGCGGACCTCACCATCACTTGGGCAACGCAAGAGGGCTTAGAGCGACGGGACGAAATCCATCCACGCGCGCAAGAGCGCCTACTGTTTGCGCTCCTGACAGCGCCGCCGATACAACACGGGAAGACCGCTCCGCGCGGGCCCTTCGTCGCAGGAAATCTGCGAGTGATCCAAGGATCGGACGGACTACTCGTACTTGAGGTATCTCTGAATCCCCAAACAGCAATTCATATCGCTCTGCCAAAACCGCTGCCCGAACGCTTGAGAGAGCTACTCGAAGAGGCGCGAACCTGGATCCAGTAGTCACGCCGCCCTCCTCTCACTCAAACGGGAAAAAGGTCTATGAAAATCTATGTTTTCGCTGTGGCTGCGTTGTTGGCTGGATGTCAGAAAGAGCCTGATGAACAAATTCTGAATCGGCTCAATGAGATCAATAGTCGTATCGATACTCTCCAGGACGAAAACAAGGCACTGACAGAGGCGATCGAGCGACTGAAAATCGAAGTCAGCAACAACTGCCGCGCCTAAAGATACTGGCGGTGTTATGTCACGATACTGTGGGACTATTGTCGAATTCCCTGGCACTTTGTTAAGCCTTAGACCGTGTTGTTATGAAGTTAAGGTGAATTGCGACAGGTTATGTTGAGCCGATTTGCCTAAAAAAAGCCCTTTCGGGCATCGTATTCACAACAACAATGAACTACGCGTGGTGAGATCGAGCATCCTGCTTTGACCGCTCGCGGAAGTAACCGGCGAGCTTTTCGATATGACTCACGCCTGGGTCCTTGATCTCCTTGCGCGCAATCTTCTCGAGAGTGCGCAAAGGAACACCGCTCTCTTCCGCCACAGTGGGCCAGCCACCCTTAGCGTTCTCAAGGCGGTCCAAGACGAATTCGTATATGGATTCCATCTAAAGGAAAGTACACCCATTAATGGGTGTTCGCAACCCAGTATAGGGCAGAAAACGACTGTAGCTTGGAAAGCTATGGGAAAAGCTCGCGGATCTAAGGTGGTTTCTCACCCGGCACGAGTGACTCGGCAAGCGATTGCCGAGAAAGTCACGGAACTCGTCAAACGTGCGTATCCAGGAATAGCGCCTAGCACTGCTTTTGAAAAAATCAAGGACGCTACAGGAATAAGCCTGTCATCCCTTCAGCGGATTACCAAAGGGGAACTCGGCCCGAGCAGCGATACCCTAGCTAATTTGGCCTATCACTTAGGAAGCACTGTCGGAGAAATAGTGACTCCCAAAGAAGGAGAAGGCTTGGGGGGATCGAAGCCCAGCCGCAAGCCGCTGCATCCTCCACATCCACCGCCGACGCAGCACCCCCCAAAGTAAAGATAGTGCACTGACACATAAAATTCGATGGAAACGATGCACAAATTCCAGTTGGTGCGAAACGGCATTACTTAGATTTACGAACAAAAGAAACGAATTTAGCTTGGAAGCCGCGCCGCCGCCGCGTTTAGCAGAACGGATCTGCAGTGCATGCACCGGTAGCGCGACATCCCCGGAAGGCTTGCATACCTTCCGGTCTGGGAGTCCAAGGCACTCAAGATGGGATCGCTGCCGCCGGGCGTAATCGGGCGTTGTGCCCATCTTGAGAAACCCCATAGCTCCCACCCAGCAGTCATTCACGTGGCTGTCGGGGGCCCCTGACGGCCACCTCCACATGGAGCGGATCCATATTTAAAGTGACCGTCTCGGTGAAAATCACGGGACACTGGATTGTCCGGCTCGGCCGAGCCGTGCTGATCTGGTATCTCGCGAAGCACTTCACCTAGGAACACGGCGGGCGCCGCAAGGCTCTCGCCGTTTTCTTTTTGTATCATGTCACACTAATTCAGTCTCACCCATTTCTGGGTTGACAACACCCATTAATGGGTGAATACTCTCTTCATCGCGCCACCCACGGCGCCCTGGAGAGACGGAATGACCCTCTGCGAAATGAACGCCCACCAGATCGCCGCCTACGTGAACACGTGGGCCGAGCTGATCACGGTGGTGATCTCCAGTGCCATCACCTGGGCGATCCAGCGGGCCGTCAGGACGATGGAGGCTGACGAGGCCTATGCCCGCGGGGTGACGGACACAGAGGCGCGCCTGCGGCCTCCGAGCCTCCATCTGGGCCTTTCTGACTACGACGCGCAGCGTCTGGAGGCCGGACATGAATAGCTCCATTCGTATCGAGCTTGAGCTGACACCGAAAGAGATCGACCAGCTTCGTGAAGTGATGGATGCCCAGCCGCTGCGTCCGTATGCGCCGCTGATCCTCAAAGTCCTGAGCGCGCTCCCATTCGAATCCGACGCTGCCCGACCCAGCGCGGATAGCGCGCGGCCCGCCCTGTCAGCCCTAGAAGGGTTGGGCCGCGGCTTCCAACTGACTGCGCGTATACCGCGAGCGGTACCGATGGTGGATGCAATCGATGAGGTATTGCGCACGCTGACGCCTCACGGGAGTGATCTATGAACTCCGATGAACTCAACGCGCTGGAGGTCGAGCGATTCAAGCAGCGCATGCGGCAACGAGGGAAGACCTTCGACTCCAAGTGCTACGAACTCGCACAGCACTTTTACCCCGAGGCGACTGAGGCTCAACTGAACGAGTTGGCGTCGGACATTCAGGACACGGTGGAAACCTACTCTGAATGGGACAAAAACTACGATCCAACTCCATGGTGCACCGCCTGTGGCGCGCGGCGGCAAGCGGAGTGCAAGTGTGGCGAGATCGCAGACAATGAGTAAGTCAGATGTCAGATTCAACGTCAAAGGCTATGTCGATCGGCGCTCAGCGAAGCTCAATGGCCACTACGCCGCCATGCTCCAAGCCCGAGCCGACGACGCCATCGAACGAGAATGGAGACGACGAGTCGCAGCTCACCCAATCGAGCGCCAACGAATTGCTCGCGAAAGGACTACATGGATTTTCAGCGACGCGGCCCTGTGAGTACTCCAACAGCGTGGGAATGCCTTTGTGGGAGAAGATCAGATGAACGCAGTTATAGAACATAAGGACCACGCGCCTGAAGCGCCGGTCGCTAAGGAGCCGCAGCTTCCAGCGCCAGTGGCCCGCCGCGGAATCGATGAAGCTTCCTGGCGCACGGCCATGAATAACCTCTTCCCTGGCGCTCGCCCTGAGTCAGTGCTCATGGTGTTCGACTACTGCAAAGCACGCAAGTTGGATCCGCTGAAGAAGCCGTGCCACATCGTGCCAATGCAGATTCGCGGCGACAATGGCGAATACTACTGGCGAGATGTGGTGATGCCGGGGATCTACGAGTATCGCACCACAGCCAACCGCACCGGCGAGTATCTCGGGCACTCAAAGCCTGAATACGGTCCAATTGTCGAGTACATGGGAGTCAAGGCTCCCGAGTGGTGCGATATCACCGTATATCGTTGGAACACGGAAGCCAAGATGCGTGCTGAGTTTCCGGTTCAAGTGAAGTTCTCCGAGTGCGTTGGAACCACTTGGGACAAGAAGGCAGGTGAGCACAAGGTCAATGCTCGCTGGACCAAAGCACCTCAACAGATGATAACGAAGTGCGCCGAGGCCGCGGCGTTGCGCGAGGCTTTTCCTGATGAGCTGGGAGGCACTCACACTGCTGAAGAGATGGATGGTCAGAGGGCAACCAACGAGCCGATCGAGGCAGAAGTAAAACCGCTGCCGAAGATAGATCCCCGCGGCGATCTGTCTAATGTCGATTGGGAGAAACGCGATAAGTGCGTGAGCGACATCGCCGACATCATTTCTGAGTATGGTAGTGATGAATATTTGGTGGCTGACAAACTCCGAGAGTACATCAAGGCTCACCTTAGCACTGATTCAGAACTTTACATTGCAGTGAATGACGAGCTGGCCAAGAGAGGCATACTTTCAAAGGCAAACCTCAAGAAGTACCTGTCTCTGGTCCTTGAGGTAAACATTCCGTGAGTTCGCTCCTCCTCAAGCGCGTGCGTAAAGGCGACATAGCCCGGTCGCATGACATCGGGCGCGTGGTGCACGCGCTTGAGGAGCTTGCTGACGACCAGGCATGGCGCGTCACGATCGAGCCTGCCAAGTCAAAGCGCAGCAACGACGCCAACGCCTATTACTGGGGAGTCGTAGTCGAGTTGATGTCTGAATCAACTGGGTACGAACCCGAAGAGATCCACGAATACCTTTGTGGCGCGCGGTGGGGCTGGAAGGATAAGCGGGTTCCCAAGACTCCTCGGAATCCGCAAGGCGTCGAATCGGTCCCCGTGCGTACCACTACTACGGACGAGCACGGGAAACGAGCGGTGCTCACCATCATGGAATTCATGGAGTTCACTGAGTTCGCCCGCCGCTTTGCCGCGAAGAAACTCGGTCTGTTCATCCCGGATCCTGATCCGAATTATAAACTCCACGAGGAACGCGAGGAGCAAGCCGCATGATGAGCCGAAATGCACCGCGCCCCACCGCGGAAGAACGGCGCCGGATGAACCTTTTCCGCACCACCGGCTGCATGTTGACTTGGTTGAAGTTCGGCAAGAAGGTGTTTGCCGAGTGCCATCACATCACGATGGCCGGCAAGCGCTACGGACACTGGTTCACGATCCCGCTCTCACCGTGGTACCACCGCGGGGTTCCAGACATCGGACGAACCAAGGACGACATGCGAGCGGAATACGGCGCTTCGCTCGCGGACGGCCGCCGAGCCTTTGTCGCTTCGCATCATTACACCGAGTTGGAATTGTGGCAGAAGTTCCAGGTGGTGATGGGGTTCGATGATTCGCTACCCAAAACAAAACGTGTACCCCGAGAAGGAGTTCAACATGTGGGGCAAGATAAAAAGCCAGTGGAACTGGTGTCGCGCCCGGTGGTGGTGGCAGTACCGAGCCTCCCCGGGACAACGACAGGCGATCAGGGATCGGAGCGCGCGCG
>Ga0207695_10004135_pt1 | contig 19927 bp, 16 predicted proteins | sample KBSC54metaG_FD_184354 | JGI IMG/M metagenome (GOLD analysis project Ga0207695, IMG submission 184354) | Corn rhizosphere microbial communities from Kellogg Biological Station, Michigan, USA - KBS C5-4 metaG (SPAdes) (version 2) | ecosystem: Host-associated > Plants > Roots > Rhizosphere > Soil... | reverse complement strand
CGACGTCATCGCGGACAACGAGGACGTATCGAGATGATCGAGATTGCGCAGCATGGTGCCGATCATCGTCGCCTGGTTCTGCAGCGACTGGATCTGCTGGTTGATCTGCTGGAGAGTGCGCGCGGCCTGGAGCGCGTTTTGGATATAGTTGGTCGGATCATAGACGATGATCGCATCGGCTGGTGTTGCCGAGGCGAGCGCGGAGACGGCGAGGATAAGGCCGATACGGGGGCACCATCTCATTGCTTTTCACCCTGTTCCTGAAATTCCCGGGTTTCGACGATATCTGCGGCCCAGCCGAGCCCTTCGGACGCGAGCAAGCGCGTCAGGAAGCGGCTGGTGCCGTCTTGCACGAGAAGCCTGTCGATTCTTGCTTGGGCGGCAGGGCTCGACGCCCCGCACAAAGCGAGAGCAATCGGTCCAAGATCGAGTTCGAACAGCCGGTTGCCGCGCGCCGATTGCAGATAATAATGACGCTTGGGCGTCGCTCGAGCGATCAGTTCGATCTGGCGGTGGTTCAGTCCGAAGCGATCATAAGCCGAGCGCGCTTGCGGCTCGATCGCCCGGTCATTGGGCAGAAGGATCCTCTGCGGGCAGCTTTCGATAATGGCCGGCGCGATCGTGCTCTCGATGATATCGGTGAGCGACTGGGTCGCGAAAACCACCGCGACATTCTTCTTGCGAAGCACCTTGAGCCATTCGCGGATACGCGCGGCAAACAGGGGATCGTCGAGGAAAAGCCAGGCTTCATCCAGGATCAGCAATGTTGGCCGGCCATCGAAACCGGCTTCGAGGCGGTGAAAGAGATAGGTCAACACCGGTGTCGCGAGCACCGGTTGGCGCATCAGCTCCTCGGTTTCGAAACAAAGGACATCGGCATCGCTGCGCTCTTCGGACGCCGCATCGAGCAAATGACCGTAGGCACCATCCTGGCGATACGGCGCGAGCGCCAATCGCAGTGGCTGGGTAGGCATCAGCAGCGAAAGACCGGTCAGCGTCCGCTGCTCGGCAGGAGCACTCGCCAGACTCTCAAGGGCGGTCCACACCGCGTCGCGAACCACCGCATCAACCTCGACGCCTTGTTGCTGGAGGAGCGAGCCGACCCAATCGAGGGCCCAGCGTCGTTCCGGCAGCCGATCGATATGGCAGAGCGGCTGGAAGGCGCCGTCGCCCGAGCCGAGCGCGCGATGCTCGCCGCCGAGCGCCAGCGTCACCGCGCGGGCCGACAGCCCCTTGTCGAACAGGATGATGCGCGCTTGCGGGTAGCGCCGAAATTGCAGAGCCAGAAAACCCAACAGCACCGACTTGCCCGCGCCCGTCGGTCCTACAACCATCATATGGCCGACGTCTCCGACGTGGAGCGAGAATCGAAACGGTGTGGCGCCGCCAGCGCGTGCCTGAAACAAAGCGGGGCCACCGAGATGCGCATCGTGCTCCGGGCCTGCCCAGATCGCCGACATCGGCATGAGGTGGGCCAAATTCACGCTGCTGACGAGAGGTTGGCGGACATTAGCATAGACATGGCCTGGCAGGCTCGACAGCCACGCCTCGACGGCGTTGAAGCGTTCATCGATCGTGACAAAGCCCAGATTATGGATGACGCGCTGCGCGGCGCGGACTTGGTCAGCAAGCCGCGCCGGTTCGTCTTCGATCATCGTGATCGTGCTGGTCAGATATCCATAGGACACATGGTCTTGGCCTAGCGCCTGCAGCGCGATGTCGGCATCGATCACCTTGTTGTCGGCATCGCTATCAAGCAATGCGGCCTGCTGGTTGTAGAGAACCTCTCGCAGCAGCACCGCGACCGACTTGCGCTTGTTGAACCACTGCCGGCGCAAGCGTGTGAGTGCGCGGGTGGCATCAGCCTTGTCCAAAGCAATGAAGCGCGTCGTCCAGCGATAAGAGAATGCTTCGTTGTTAAGGGCATCGAGCAACGCCGGCCTCGTCATGCCCGGAAACCCGGTGAATGTGAGGGTCCGCAAAACAGAGTCACCCAAACGCGGCTCGAGACCGCCCTGCAGCGGCTGATCGGCGAGCAAGGCATCGAGGTAGACCGGGATGGCTGGCATCACGACCCGCTGCGCACGACGGGAGACTGCCCGGTGGAGGAAGCTCAGCGTTGCTTCGTCATCGAGAGCGAAGGCGAGTGGCATAATCTCGCCCATCAGGTCGACCACCCGGTCGCTCTCCGCCTGGAACTGGGTCAGCGCCTCGCGCCAGTCGCGTCCGTCCGCATGCGCGGATCCTGCCAGCAGCCAGCGCCTTGCGCGATCGGTCTGGTCCGCCGGCGGAAGCCAGAGCAAAGTCAGATGATAGCTGCTTTCGAAATGCCGTCCGGCTTGCGTGAATCCTTGACTACGCTCCAGGTCCACCAAGCGAGAGCAAGCGTCGGGAAATGGGCTGTCGGGATATGCGGCGGCCTCGCGTCGTTCGGCATCGAAGAACAGCGCCCAGCCGGAGCCAAAGCGTTTGAGGATGTTGTTGAGCCGCGCAGAGACGGCCAGCAACTCTGCCTGCGTAGCGCTCTCCAGGTCGGGTCCTCGGAACCGGATCGTGCGCTGAAAACTGCCGTCCTTGTTCAACACGATCCCGTGCGCGACCAGCGCCGCCCAGGGCAGATGATCGGCGAGACGATCGGCCACGGCGCGATATTCGCGAAGGTTCAGCATGCCCAAAATCCAGATTGCCGTGCATGGCGGATCACGACCGCGACGATCTGGCTATCCCGCCGCGTCGCCACGGCGGCAACGCTATGACCGACCAGCCAGGTCACCAGGCCAGCAATCCACATCTGCATGCCAAGACCCAGTGCTGCGGCAACGGTTGCGATCATGATCGCCAAGCCACGAGGCACCCCGGCCAGCAGCACCGGTTCGACGAGCGCGCGATGGAGCGGCACGGTGAACCCTTCAGGCGTGTCAGGCGCGCTCATCCGATCAGCGCTCCCCCACCGAAGCTGAAGAAGCTGAGGAAGAAGCTCGATGCGGCGAACGCGATCGACAGGCCGAAGACGATCTGGATCAGCCGACGGAAACCGCCCGCCGCCTCGCCGAATGCGAGCGTCAGCCCGGTCGTAATAATGATGATCACCGCGACAATCTTGGCGACCGGCCCCTGCACCGAATCCAGGATCTGCTGAAGAGGCTGCTCCCACGGCATGCCCGTCCCGGCGCACAACCCCGGAGTCGGTGCACAGACGAGCAAGAGGACAAGCGGTCGGAACGCTGACCAGCGCTCAGGCTTCTTCAGCATGATGATCTCCGGATCATGAGGGGAAAATCGCTTCGACACGGAATCGACCGTCGCGATCGACACCGAGCACCCGACCGATGTCGGACACTCTGCGTTCTGCCCCGCGCCCGGACAGCAGGACGACAAGATCAACCGCCTCGGCGATCAGGTCGCGCGCAATGTGATGGGTGGCTTCGAGCGCAAGCCGTTCAAGACGGACCAGCGCGCCGGATACATCATTGGCGTGGATGGTGGCGATCCCGCCAGGATGTCCGGTATTCCAAGCCTTGAGCAGATCCAGGGCCTCACCGCCCCGGACTTCGCCGACGATGATCCGATCGGGGCGCAATCGAAGGCTCGATCGGACAAGATCCTGCATGGTGATCGCGCCGTCGCGCGTCCTGAGCGCGACCCAATCCTCGGCGGTGCATTGGAGTTCGCGCGTATCCTCGATCAGGACGAGGCGATCACCTTGCCCGGCGATTTCGCCGAGCAACGCGTTGGCGAACGTGGTCTTACCGGTGCCCGTGCCGCCGGCGATGAGGATGTTGCGACGATCGCGAACCGCTGAACGCAGGAACGCGATCTGAGAAGGACCGAGGATTCCGGTCTGCACATAAGAATCGAGCGAAAGCACCATGCGAAGATGTTTGCGGATGGCAAAACAGGGGCCTTCGACCAGCGGCGGCAGTAAACCTTCAAATCGGATCCGGCCCTCACCACCGACCACCAGGTCCGCCGAGACGATCGGGCCATCAGCATCAACATTTTTGCTCGCGTGGCTGGCTACCAGCCGGATAATCCGCTCGACCTGAGGCGACGCGAAGCGGACGCCGCTTTCGCTTCGGCCGTCGCACGACCGTTCGATCCATAGACGCCCATCGGGATTGATCATGATCTCGACGACATCGTCGTCGCGTAGATTCCCGACGACGGTCGGTCCAAACGCACTCATCAGCATGAGCTGACCGCGCTGGGCGACCTGAGCGTCAGCGCTCATCATCGTGCGCCGCAAAGCGATGGGGTGAGATAGCGGATGTACCCGACGAGGCCCCACCGAACCCCACACTCGGCAGGGTCGCTATGTCCAGTTCTTCAAGGCCAAGGCCGTGCGGGGACGCGGACGAAACCGGATCGGAAATCTCGTCGGTTCGGTCCATCGCGGCCGACCGAGCACCCGACCAATCATCAACACGCCTTGCCGGCCGGTCATACCAAGCCTGACCGGTTGCGGATGGCGGTGCCAATACGCGAGCGGCCAAATCCCGGTCCTCGTGATAGCGGAGCTTTTGACCGCGAATTGGCGGGCATCCCGATACGATCAGCAGAGCCTCGTCGCTTGGCAGCTGCATGATTTCGCCCGGCGTCAGCAGCGCGCGTCCCATTTCCTGCCGAGCTTCGGTGACATGAGGAAGCCACGCCGCAAGCCGACTGCCACCATAGCTGCGCATGCGCCGCCGCTCGGTCGATGTGCCCAGAGCATCCGAGATCCGCTTGGCGGTCCGCTCGTCGTTGGTCGAAAAAGTGATGCGGATCCGACAGTTGTCCGCGATACTGCTGTTTTCGCCGTAAGCCTTGGCAAGTTGGTGGAGCGATTGTGCCACGAGGAAGGCGCGCACTCCATAGCCAGCGAGGAACGCCAGAGTGGACTCGAAGAAATCGAGGCGCCCGAGCGCCGGAAACTCGTCCAGCATCAACAGCAATTGACGACTACGGACAGGTTGGGCGGGCAGTTGCTCTGTCAGGCGCCGACCGATTTGGTTGAGGATCAGGCGCGCCAGCGGACGTGTCCTCGACAGATCGGAGGGTGGCACCACGAGATAGAGAGAAACCGGCGCCTCGGCGTCGAACAGGTCGGTGATCCGCCAATCGCTGTCCGCCGTGACGGCAGCAATTACGGGATCGCGATAGAGGCTCAAGAAGCCGATCGCCGTCGACACGACACCCGAGCGCTCGGCTTCCGACTTGTTGAGCAGATCGCGCGCGGCCGCCGCGACGACCGGATGCGTCTGCGCTGCCTGGGCGGTGCCCAAATGGTTGGCCGTCAGCATCGTTTGCAGCGTGGCCGCGATCGGCTGGTCGGGATCGCTCAACAGCCGTGCAACACTCGCGAGCGACTTGTCCTCGACCAGATAGAGGACGTGCAGGATTGCCCCGACAAGCAATGCATGGCTTGCTTGTTCCCAGTGGTTTCGACGCTCGAGCACGCCTTCCGGATCGACCAATATGTCTGCGATATTCTGTGCGTCGGCGACCTCGCGCGGACCGCGACGCACTTCCAACAGCGGATTATAATGCGACGACCGTCCGTCGGTCGGGTCGAACCGCAGACAATGGGAGAAATGCGACCGCCAGCCGGCTGTCAGCGTCCAGTTCTCGCCCTTGATGTCGTGGATGACGGCGGACCCCGTCCAGCTGAGCAGCGTGGGTACAACAAGACCGACGCCCTTTCCGCTGCGCGTTGGTGCGAATACGAGCACGTGATCTGGCCCCGCGTGACGCAGGTACCGCCCCCGCCAGCGCCCCAACATGACCCCCGAACGGGCAAACAAGCCGGCTGACCGGATGTCACGACGTCCCGCCCAGCGCGATGACCCATAGGTGGTCGCGGGCGACGCCTCCTCGTCGCGCCTCCTCCAGGCCGGGATGATAATCAGAAGAGGGGCACACGCCACCGGCGCCGCCCAGCACACGACGTGGAATAGACCAGGCGCATAGGAACGGTAACGCAGCCACCAGACAAGAGACTCCCAAGGCGGATATATTCGCGCCGTCCCAAATTGAACGGCGGCCGGCCCCAGGTGCGATTGATAGCCAAGCTTCTTGCCCAACCACTGGGTAACAACCGACATGTCGAAGAAGCACAGTGCGACCCCAACACCGGTCATCAGACATCTATGCTTATCCATTAGCATGTTGCGCACCGATTCACCTTCGATGCGACATCATCATCCCGCGTCGCATCTTCTGGAAGACGATTTACGCGCGCTTTTCTACGATCATCCACGATGAGGGAAACGGACTGCAAAAGATTGCAGCCCGAACCCCGCCGCACAGTGCCCCGACATTGCAGCAAACGCAGAACCTACGGCTCGATTCGACCTCGATCCTGTGCCGCCCGTTATCGCGCAGACATTACGCCGACGGATCATCATGCCATCGGTGATTTCCGCCGCATACTCGCAAGTCGGAACGTCTCTCGATCGCCTATCAAGATATCATCGGGTTCTTCGAGGTAGATCGTGAACGAGACATCATCGTGGGCGGGCAGCATTCTCTACAAAGCCAGCCCTCTTCCCACAATTGTCATATCAAAATAATCGGTTATGGTATCGCCCATTCAATACAGGGAGGATCAGTTGATCTACAATACCGACCTGATCAGCCTGACGGCTGACATCGTTTCCGCGCACGTGAGCAACAACATCGTCTCGCCGGTGGACGTCCCATCCCTTATAAATGGAGTCCATGGCGCGCTCTCCGGTCTTGGCAAAGAACCTCAGGCATTTGGAGAAGAATTGAAGCCGGCGGTATCAGTGCGTTCATCAATCAAGCCAGATTATCTTATTTGCCTAGAAGATGGCAAGAAGCTGAAAATGCTGAAGCGCTACCTGCGCACAAATTACAATTTGTCCCCGCAGGAGTATCGGGCGAAGTGGAGCCTACCTCTCGACTATCCGATGGTTTCTCCCAGCTACGCCGCTCAACGTCATGAAATGGCGAAAAGGATCGGCTTGGGACGCAAACCCGCAGAACACCAGCTCAAGTCGGTGAAGGCAGCACCGAAAGCCCGCGCTTCGACAAAAGCGTTGGCTGCCAAATCGACTGCGAAATCCGCGTCGGCGAAGTCCGCGGCAGAAGCGCCTCAATCCAAGCGCCGCGGCTGGCCGAAAGCGACCGCCAGCACGTGAGGACGGCCCACATGGTTCGACGTCATCCGGGTCTCACACAGTGACGGGCAAGCACCATGCGGCAGCCCGGGTCGATCCACGCACGGTGAGATGTCACTTGGCAGCGTTCAATCATACGCGCCGACCCTCCGCTTGGAAATTTCCCATATTCCGCAACGGCTGGTCGACTTCCAAGAAAAACCCCGCCTCCACAGGTGCGGAGACGGGGCACTCATCTTTGAGGAGATCAGCCTATGATTTACGGGCTGGTAGAATGATTGCTGCCGTCGAACGCTCCGGCGGCGGCGGCAATGCCGACACCCGCCGCCGCGACACCCGCGACAATCAGCACCGTGCTAGCACCGGTGACATCCGAACGCCGTGCACCGGTCGTTGCGCCAAGTCGAGCGCCCGCCATCGGCAGGGCAATGGGCTGGACGGCAACATTCGCGACAGAGGGCCGCACAGCTGCAAAGCCGGACGAACTCAGGAAAGCCGCGATACCGGCAGCTGCAATAAGCTTGGTCGGTTTCATATTTCGCTTCCTAATCCCGGTACAGCTTTTTACTGCACCGCAACACAGCTGTATCAGGACGCGATATCAAAGTCGAATCGGACCGCCCTTCGGCTGGACCAGCCTGTCCCGGGAGATTGTTCAGATCGTATCTGGCGAAGCACTTTGAAGCGCTCTGCTTCATTTCCCTACGCCGGCAGCGAAGGCTTTTTTGCCGGTAGCGCCTGTCTGGTCTAAATAGTGTAATGGACCGTAGCACGACCGGACGACCCAAGCAGAAGGTGCCACTGCATTTTGATGTTGGTCGAGGATGTTGCGTTACTTGCGATTGTGCGTCAGCGAAATTCTGCAACGATTCAAATCGTTGGAAGGCAACCTAGCGAGACACCGGACTGAATACCGTCTTGGCCTATGGTCGCGGCGCTGGCGCCCCTCATTGCGATCGCTCGCTCAATAGAGCGGTCGCGCCGGTCACCGCTCCCATTGGGGTATCAACGGCATGTGAACTGCACAGGTTATCGCGCTGGATCGCTAGGCAAACGCTCATCGCTGCCAAAATCGATCTCATCGCAGACCTTGTGACCAACACCTTCACCAGCAGCAAGATTATGTGCGATGCTCACTATCTCTTCGGACAGAATTTCAAACGATTAGCCTTTGTCGCTGCACGCGGATCCGGTTTCGACGCCCAATCCAGCATCATCGCCTTATGACAAAAAGAAGATCGCCGGACGAGACGGTGGCCGTTGCGGCCTCAGGATAGCCGAGGTCCTGCAGGTTCCCCGCGCTCACGAAGAGGATCGACGGGTCTCGTGCCGGCGCCGCCGAACGAGCGGGCGACAGTCCATCGATCCGCGCCAGGACCCTATCGAGATAGTGGCGCGTCTCTTTGGGAAGCGGTCGACCCGCCAAGCTTTGGGCGTAACGCGCGGGCCCGGCATTATAGGCCGCAAACGCTCCCGGGTACCCGAACCGATCATACATTAGGCGCAGATATGCCACGCCCGCGGTAATGTTGTCCGCGGGATCATCAACCGAAGCTCCCAGTCTCAACAGATGTCGCATCTCGGCCCAGGTTGGCTTCATCAATTGCATCACGCCGGCCGCACCGGCCGGGCTGCGAATGGCTCGGCCTTTGCGGCATGCGCGTCCACCGCTTTCCGCAGAAATAACGCTCGCAATCCATGTGGGGGGAAGACCAAAGCGTGCCGCATTGGCGCTGATCGCCGCTTCCATCGGAATGCGTCCGCCGCCCGGGGCCGAACATGAGGTCAGGAGGGTAGCTGCCAGCCAAACGGGCGCCGTCACAGCGCCACGACCTCTGCGCGCAATGCCGCGCCTGGAACAGGCCCAATGTAACGACTGTCGAATGAACGCGCGGCCGGATTGAGCAAGAACCACTGGTCGCCGCCCAAGCGGATACAGCCTGCCCAACGGGGCATTGTCCGGCCCGAGGCGTCGCGCAACGAGCGCGCCGCGGCGAAGCGCCCATTGAGGAAAACGCGCGCACCATAGCCGCACACAACATCCCCAGGGCCGCCGACAACGCGTTTCAACGCCATAACGCTCAGCGGCAAATAGTCTCGCCCGGCGGCCAGCCGGCGCCATGGCTCTGGCAGCGCAACCAGCATCAAGACGCCTCGCCGGGGGTTGGCGTGTCCGGCGGCCAGATAAAAGCCGATCGGCACACTACCAGTCGCGTTGTAGACGAGGCGGTAGGGCTTGGGCAGGACGTCGCTCAAAGCCAGCGCCGATACTCCGCCGACGATCATGAGAATCAACTGATGGGTATTGAGCCGCTGCGGCCCAGCTCCGACCAGCGATCGAGATCGTCTACCCGATACCGCCATAACCTTCCATGCCGGCGACACGTTGGCCCACGCCCGGTCGAGCGCATCGCCTCGAGTGTCCTTGGCGAGAGGTTCAGATGGCGTGCCGCTTCCTTGGTCGATAGATACAGGCTGAGACGGGTCTGGTCGTAGGGCATCGTCGATCACCTCGATCCTTTCATCGTCATCGCTCGCAATTGCGGGCTCATGGGATATGCACTGCTATCGACACATCAGCGCATGCATGGAGGCAAGATTTCCCTGCGGTGTCGGGTACCGCCTCGCCCGTTTTCAGGCTGTTTGCAAAAGACGCAACGGTGATGAGGACAATCACCGCAGGATTTTTGCGCATCTCCGCAGAAAACTTGCGGGGAATACCTCTCAATCGCGCGAATCACCTGCCCTGCATAGATATTTTACGGGACAAACCGCCTCGTTCACCGCCAATGATTGCGATTCCGCGATCGCGTGGCCACACTGTTGAGCCAGGGGAACCTGATCGAGGCATCCCTCAGCCTGGCAGGGCGAGGTGTCCCTATGGTAGAGCGCGAACCGTTGCATCGCGCATTTCGAGGAGGGCGTGATGACAGATGTGTCGATAACCTTTCGTCTCGATCCAGCATTGAAAGCCGCGTTCGTCGCGATGGCGGGGGAACGGGATCTGTCGGTGGCGCTGTTGCTTCGCCGGATGGTGCGGGACGCTGTGGCAAGACATGTGGAGTCGACGGCCCACGACGGCTGGCGGCAGCGCGAGGTCGATGATGCCATCCTCGAGGCGGAGGCAATGCGGGGACTTAGCCTTCCCAACGAAACGGTCGAGCAGGAGTGGCGGCTTCGGAAGGCGGAGTTCGGCCATGACAATCGCTGACCAATGGCCCATCGTCTGGTTGCCCAAGGCGCGAGACCAGCACAGCCGCCAACTGGAGTTTCTGTTACGCCACAATCCCTCTTTGGGTATCGAGACGGGCGATGCGATCGCGGCGACGGTCGCGCGGCTCGCGGCCGACCCCGACCTGTCGCGGATCGGCCGGGTGGCGCGTACCCGCGAATATCTCGTACCTGGAACGCCGTTTCTGCTGGTGTATCGGATCGAGGATGATGCCATCGTGATTCTGCGGCTGTTGCACAATCGCCGCCGCTTCCCCACGCTTGAAGATGCCGGTATCGAGCGCCAACCGAAGGAGAAAAGCATTGCGGATCGGATCGTGGAATCGATGATCAAGCCCGTGAGCGACCTTCAGGCCCGTATCGCCACGCTGCCTCGCGCCGCGCAGCGCGATATGGAGAGAACCGTCCAGATCCTCAGCGAGGAGTTCGCGAAGGCGACCGCTGGGAGCAAGACCGAGCATCGGCGCAGCGGGCGGATCCTCAAGATCATCCTGTTCGGCTCTTATGCGCGTGGCAAGCAGGTGGTCGATCCGGTCGGCCGCTATTTTTCCGATTACGATATCCTTGTCGTGGTCGATCACGAGGATCTGACCGACGCCTCGAAATACTGGACCGAGGCGGAGGACCGGATGGTCGACATGCTGACCGAGCGCGGCTGGCCCCGCCCGCTCAATCTCATCATCCACACCCTCGACGACGTGAATTACCAACTCAGGCGAGGACGATACTTTTGGGTTGATCTTGTCCGTGACGGGATCGCTCTCGCCGAGGAACCAGGACATCATTTCGAGGCGCCGGGGATCCTAAGCGATGAGGAGACACGCGAGGAGGCCAAGCGATACTTTCATGGCGAATTTCCCAGAATCGAGATATCGCTCGAAAAGGTGCAATTCGATCGGCAGCAAGCGCAGAAGATATCCGACCCCACAAAGCGAACAAGGTGGCGGAATGAAGCGGCCTTCGATCTTCATCAAGCCATGGAACGCGCTTACTATTGTATCATGCTGGTCATGATATTGTACCAGCCAAAATCGCACAATCTCAATTTCTTGTCCAAACGCGCCGAACAATTGGACGACCGTCTAATCGGCGTCTGGAAGACCGAGACGAAAAAGGGCAAGCGCTGCTACGAGCTTCTCCGCGCCGCCTACATCAAATCGCGCTACTCCGAACACTATAAGATCGATGATGACGAACTCGATTGGATCACCGAGCGCGTCGCCGATCTGCATGCGCGCGTACAGATGATCTGCGAGGAACGGCTGACGCGATAGTCCGCCCGGAGGTCCGTTGTCCGGCCCCGTCTTCCTTGCTATCCTCCTACGCGGCGCCGCGAATGGACCGGGCTTCAATGCCGGAAGGGGTGTGGCAGCGCTTGGGCGTGCCCGGACAGCAAGCGGGCTTCTGCATAGGAGGTTCCAACGCCCGCCCCTTCCTTTCCTGTCGCTCTGGACCGGCCATTCCCGACCGGAACCAACCTGTCCATTGCCGTCCTTGGATGCGGTCTTGTCATGGGCGAACGATTGCGACATCTTAGTGTCGCCGTTGGAAGGCCAACGGTAGGGGCGTGGAACCCCCTATGCGAGAACCGCCCCTCCCGCCGCGATGCCGTCGGGAGCTTGAATGGCCGTCGCCGGCCTGTTCGGATGCGTCCGTGGCATGAGCCATGGCGGCTTCACCGCATAGAGGTCCACGATCGCGGCTCATCCCGCGCCCCTCATTGGCAGGAGGGTAAGGTGACCGAACAAGGTGTCGCTGTCACGGACGATCCCAAGACGAGGGTGCGCGACGATAAAGCGCTGCGGTCACACCACGCGGCGCATTCCGCCTGGCTACATGCCTTCCTGTGTCGCACGCTCCGGCTCCAACCCACCGACGCCGACGACATCGTCCAGGACACCTGGTTGCGGGTGATCCGGATCTCGCTTGCGGATATCGAACACCCCCGCGCCTATCTTTCGCGCATTGCGCTCAATCTCTTTCGCGACCGCAGGCGGCGCGACGCCGTGCGCACGCAGTATCGCCAACTCGCCCTCGTCAGCGACCGCAGTCAATCCGACCCTGGCGCAATGACCGAACAGGAAGCCCAGCGGGATCTCGAACGCCTGATTCTCGATTTGCCCGACATCCTGCGTGATGTATTCCTACTGAGCCGGTTCGGGCGGATGACGAACCGGGACATTGCGTCTTATCTGGGCATCTCCGTAAAGACCGTTGAATGGCGGATCAGTAAGGCGATGCATTTGTGTGCAAGCAGGCTGCAGGAATAGGCGGCACGCATGGAAGAGGACGGTATCACGGCGGATCGACGGCGCGCTGAAGCCGCGCAGTGGTTCGCGCGTCTCAAGACCCTGCCCGTCTCCGTAGGCACGCTGAACGATTTCTTCGCCTGGCGGCGCGACAAGAAGAACGCGCTGGCTTTCGAGGAGGCCGAGCGCTTTTGGTCCGAGGCCGGCCGCCTCGGCGAACGCCCCGCCATCTTGCGGGCGGTCGACGCGGTTGTAACCCGTGCTGCACGGCCGAGGCGTCGGCGACCCGCCTGGGTGGTTCCGACGTTCGCGCTGCTTGTCGCCGGCATCCTGATCGGCGTCGCCTTCTATCCGTTCGGGACCTCGGCCTTTCAGACTGCAAGCGGCGAGCAACGCGCGGTCGCACTGGAAGACGGATCGCGGCTCCAACTGAACACCGAAACGAAGGTTCGCGTCCGTTACAGCGCGAAGGCGCGCCAACTGGTCCTGCAACGCGGTGAGGCCCTGTTCACTGTCGCGCATGACACCACTCGGCCCTTCACGGTTGTCGCGGGCGACGTGGCAGTGACGGCGACCGGTACCCGTTTCGACGTCTCACGGGTCGGCCAGCAGACCCTGGTGACGCTCGTCGAGGGTCATGTCAGCGTCCGGGGCGCCGATGGCCGTCTGACGTGGCTCGCTCCAGGGCAACAGTGGCGATCGCAAGGTACCGACCGGCTGGTCCGCCTCGTCAGTACGGCGAATGTCGTCGCGTGGACGCAAGGCCGGATCGTGTTGGACAACACTGCGCTCGCCGACGCGATCGACCAGATCAACCGCTACGGCGGCAAGCCGATCACGCTCGACGCAACCGCGATGCGGGACGAGCGGATCAGCGGCACGTTCGAGGTCGCCGACCCGCAGAGCTTCGCCGCTGCCGTCACGGCCTTCCTACCGCTTCAGCAGCATCTCGACGAGGATGGCCACATCCACTTGTCCGCCCGAAAGTAAAAGCGGAAAAAATATCGCTGGCCGTCAGGGTTACCCGCCTCCTGCCCCGTCTTCATTCCCACAGGTGTCGAGCGCGATCGCCAAAATAGGCTTGTTGATCTCGTATCGTGCGCCAAAATGGGGAATTGGATATGGCGTCAAGAACCCGGCTTGCACTCTTTTGGTCGACGATAGTCTGCGGCATCACCGCCGCGGCTGGCGACGCCGGCACAGCTGCCTATGCGCAGGACGGCCGCGCGCAAGCCATCGCATTCGACATTCCCGCAGGGTCCCTGCAATCGGCACTGATCGCTTTCGGCACGCAAGCGAAGCTGCAACTCCTCTATTCTCCTTCCGCCGTTGCAGGACGCACCGTTGGCCCGGTTCGCGGGCTCCTGACATCGGGCGTAGCTCTGCAACGGCTCATTGCCGGAACCGGATTGCAAGCCCGATCGGTCAACGCCAAGGTCGTCGTCTTGGAGGCGTCCGTCGCAGCTCCACCGGTCCGCGCCGCAAACCCCACCGCGTTGCTTGCACCGCTGCCAGACGCCGGCGCGCCACCATCCCTTGCGCCGAACGAGACGCCCACCGGACCTATGCCGACACAGGATATCGTCGTCGTCGGCTCGAACATCCGTGGCGGCAATCCGGTGGGAGCGACGGTTCAGACGATCACCCGCGATCAGATGCTCCGCAATGGCTATGGCACCGTCGCGCAGGCGATCCAGGCGCTGCCAGGAAATTTCGCCGGCTCCGCCAATGAGCAGAGCGCGCTTGCGCTCGCCGATACCACCGGGAGCAACAGTGCGCTCGCGACCGGCGTCAATCTGCGCGGTGTCGGTGCCGACGCAACGTTGGTCCTGATCAATGGCCACCGTCTGGCCGGATCTGGGTTGATGGGCAATTTCTCGGATATCTCCGGCATCCCCACCGGCGCGGTAGAGCGCGTCGAGGTGCTCATGGACGGCGCCTCCGCGCTGTACGGCTCCGATGCCGTAGGCGGCGTGGTCAACATCGTCTTGAAACGCCGATTCGATGGCGCGGAAAGCGACGCGCGTGTCGGCACCGTCACCTCCGGCGGCGCTCGACAGCTCCAGCTCGACCAGACGATCGGCAAGAGTTGGAGCGGGGGAAGCGCGTTGCTGTCCTACGAATTCAATCGTTCGACGGCGTTGGCCGCAGCCGACCGGCGTTTTGCACGATCCGCGGATTCACGCCCCTTGGGGGGCACCGATCACCGTTTCTATCTCAGCCTTCCAGGAAATGTCCTCGGCTTCGACCCGGCTACAGGATCCTACAGCCCGACCTATGCGATCCCTGCCGGCCAGAACGGCAAAGCGCTTACGCCTGGCGACTTTCTCCCGGGCGTCGTCAATCTGCAGAACTATCGCCAGGACACCGACCTGACGCCCGACCAGACCCTGCACACGCTCTATGCCAGTGCGACCCAGCGTTTCTCTCCGGGTGTTTCGCTCTCGCTGGACGCGCGCTACTCGCATCGACGCTTCTCGGTCCGCTCGCCCGGCGCGATGACCGTGATGCCGGTCACCGCAGCCAACCCCTGGTTCGTCTCGCCGACAGGCAGTTCCAGTGACCTCATCGCTTATTCGTTCCAGCCTGAACTCGGACCGATCCTCGTGCGCGGCAAAGCTCAGGCGATGTCGTTCGGCGGAGAACTGACGGTGGATCTCAGTCCTCGTTGGCAAGCGCGGTTCTACGGTGGCTATGCGAAGGAAATCGATCTCAACATCCAGTCCCACATGGTCAACGACTATGCCCTCTCCGAAGCACTGGGAACCATCTCCGACGACCCAACAACACCCTATGATGTGGCCGCCGATGGCTACTTTAATCCTTATGGTGATGGCTCATCCAATTCGGCGAAGACGCTGGCTTACGTGGGGAGCGGCTACAGCCGAAACTACGGACGCAGCCAGATCGCAACGGGAAATGCGCAAGCCGACGGCCCCCTGTTCAGCTGGGCTGGCGGAACCGCAAAGCTGGCCGTCGGCGTCAATGCCAGAAAGGAGATGTTTGCCGAGCAGATCATCAATCTGGATGAGGCGGCCTCGCCCACGATTGGAGCCTTCCGCGCTTCTTCGCGCATCATCCTGGCTGGGTTCGCCGAGCTCCGTATCCCGATCGTGGGCGCCGACAATGCCCGGCCGGGTCTGCAGAAACTCGATTTCAGCGCAGCCGGTCGCTTCGAGCATTATTCCGATTTTGGCGATAGCGCCAATCCTAGCATCGGGCTTCGCTGGACGCCGGTCACTGGGATCGCGATCCGTGGGACGATCGGAACGTCATTCCGCGCCCCCAATATGCGCCAGCTACATGATCCGACCACCGTCTCGGCGATCCTGATACCACGCGGCGACGGCACCCAGGCGGTCGCCATCCAGGAGGGCGGCGGCAATCCCGATCTCCGCCCCGAGAAGGCCAAAACCTGGACGGTCGGGATCGACATGGCGCCTCCGAGACTGCCCGGATTGTCGCTCGGCATCAGCGCATTTCGAACGATCTTCAGCCGCCGGATCGACCAGCCCGTCATCGCCGACATCAACCATGCGTTGACCGATCCCGACTATGCGCCCTTCGTGCGCGTCGTCCACCCGGCCTCGAACCCGGCAGATCTCGCCCTGGTGACATCCTTGCTCGCCCAGGCCGCCACCAGCTATTCCGCATCAGCGATCGGGGCGATCGTCGACAACCGCTACGTCAACACCGGCAGGATCGACGTCAGCGGACTGGATCTCGACGCCAAATACAGCTTCCCGGCCGGATCGAACCGGATCGATCTCGCCGCCAACGGCACCTGGCTTATGCGATACCGGGTGAACCTGACCCCAACAGCGGCCCCAATCGAGCGGAGCAATCTGGCCGGCTACCCCGCCGCCGTTCGCGGGCGGCTCAGCGCGGGTTGGAGCCGAGGCCCATGGAACGCGCTGCTCGCGATGAACTATGTCGGCCGCTACCACGATTCAGACGGACACCGCATCGACGCCTGGACGACCTTCGATCTCGAGTTCGGCTGGCAATCGACCGCCAAATCGGGGTGGCGCCATGGCCTGTCCGTCACCTTCAGCGGCCAGAACCTGTTCGATCGCGATCCACCTTTCTACGATTCGGCGCTCGGAGCCGGCTATGATGCCGCGAATGCCAGCGCGCTCGGACGCATGGTGTCTCTCCAGATCTCGAAGCACTGGTGATCGCCATGCCTTTGTCGATCCGCCGCCGAGTGTCCGGCGCACTCATGCTCGCAACACTCGGCATGTGGACCTCGGTCCACCCAGCTGCGGCCCGCCCCTTCACGATCAGCGACTTGCTGGCGACAGAGGGGATCGGCCGGGTGCTCGTCTCCCCGTCCCAGCGCTGGCTCGTGTTCGAGCGCCAGGGTGCCTTCGCCGCCATGCCACGGCAGGACATGCTCATGCAGCATGAAGTGCTGCGCTCGACGCCGTTTGTCGTCGACCTCAGCAAGCCGGGCCCCGCCCAGCCGCTGGGGGGGCTTGGCGCCGGGACGATCCTTTACGCTTTCTCTCCCGATGGCGCCCGGATCGCGATCGGTCGCCTGCGCGGCACCACCTGGCAATTTGGCGTGGTGACGCTCGCCACCCGCAAAGTGCGTTGGTGGAAACTGGCTCCAGATTACACCCCCTTCGCGAACACGCTCGAATGGCTGTCACCCCGGCGGCTGGTTCTCATCGCACAACGCAACGGCAGCTGGCCCTGGTGGCTGCGTGATGGCCACCCGGACGGATCGCCAACGCGGGATCGCTGGAACGCCACCCGGGCGGGTGGTCCCGCATCGGTCACGGTCGCAGGCAGTGGTCGCTTCCTGCAAGCGACGCCCTTGCACTCCACCAAAGACCTCCGGGAGATCGATGTCGTAAACGGCCGGCAGACATTGCTAGCGTCCGGTCCCTTCCTGGAGATCGCGCTTTCACCAGACCGTCATCGACTAGCCGAGACGCTGGCTGGCCCGATCGTCCCAGCCCCGCTTGCCGAACCCTTGTCCCCGATGACGAGCCAATGGCGCCACCGCTTGCGGCTGCGCGACCTAGTCGACGGACACGTGGTCGAGCCATGTCCGAACTGCGATGTCGCGGGAACGCCTTCATGGTCCAGCGACAGCCGTGCGATGGCGACATTCGCGCGAACCGATGGTGCGCCCTGGTCGGACGCGAAGCTGTTTCGGGTCGATGCGTCAAGCGGACTGGCGGAGCCGTTTCAAACCTCTGGCGTCGTGCCGACCGTGATAGGTCCTCCTCTCCTGACTCCCTCGGTTCGTCTGGCCTGGCCAGGCAAGGATCTCCTGATCTACGGCCGCCGCGCCGAGGCCCCTGCCCGCCCCAGCGCATGGTTTCGCGTGGGACGCACGGCCGAGCCACTCGCTGACGGCATCGGTGATCAGCCACCCCTCATCGCCGACACATCCTCGTGCCGCGCGACTTTGGTTCGCACCACGGATTTGTGGTGCCTCGATGCGCCCACGCCCCGCCGGATAGCGGCGGATCTCACCGAGATTATCGAGGATCGCAGCCCGTTCGGCAGCCATGTGGTCGGGGTCGATCGTTCGGGTTCCATCGTCCGTCCCGATCAACCCACCGACTCGGCACTCCACGTCGGACATGGAGAGCGTGTCGATCCTGCGACCGCGGCGCTCGGTCCCGGCTTCGCGCTGGTCCGCCACCGCACGGCTAGCGGGGTTTCGACACTGGATTTGCTGGGGCATGGCGCACGTGTCCGGTTAACGACTCTCAATTCCCAACTCGCGGATGTCGCGCCCCCCGAGGCGATCCCGCTCCACTACCCACTGCCTGACAAGAGCACGCTTACGAGCTGGCTGCTTTTGCCGGCCGACGCATCTCGCGACCGGAAGCTACCTCTCGTTGTCATTCCCTACGCCGGACGGAGCTACGACGACCAATTTCCGGCGGATCAGCTGCCCGACAGCGGGACCTTCTATACGAGCGCCCAGCTACTTGCGGCGCACGGTTATGCCGTGCTTCTGCCTTCGATGCCGATGCTGCGCGCGTCAGATGCGGTTCCATTGGCGTTCGCCGACCAGCTCGACCATGCGGTCGACGCGGCCCTCGCAACGGACCGGGTCGATCCTGCGCGACTGGCGCTTTGGGGTCATAGCTATGGCGGCTATGCGGCCGCACTCGTGGCGAGCGAAACCAACCGCTACAAGGCCGTCATCGCATCGGCGGGGCTCTATGATCTCTCAGCCGTGGCGGGCGTGCTGACCCCGGCCAGCCGGGCCTCGCCGGAGACGGGATTGACGACCCTGGTCATGTACGGCTGGCTCGAAACCGGCCAAGCCCAGATCGCAACCCAGCCCTGGGTCGATCCCACGCGCTACGTGCTCAACAGTCCCTTCTTTCGCGCCGATCGGATCCACGCGCCGCTGATGCTGATCGCCGCCGACTGGGATATTGCGCCAGTCTCACAGGCGGAACAGATGTTCGGCGCGCTCGATCGTCAAAACAAGGATGCCGTGCTGCTGACCTATTGGGGAGAAGGCCATGTCGTCGGGAGCCCGGCAAATGTGCGCGATCTCTACGGCCGGATCTTCGCATGGCTCGCCACATGCCTGGACGGTTCAGGTCATACCGTCCAAACCGTCAAGACCGCCGCGGGAGGACATCAAGGTCCCTTCCCATCCTCGCGCCCAGTGTTCGGTCAGAACTAACCAGATGAGCTCCGGATAGATATCGTTTTGCATCAGGTAGTCGACGTCGAGCGCCGCATCGAGCCTGTCACGCGCCAACACATCATGCTCAGCCAGCTTGCCACCGAGCAGGAACTCCCGCAGGAATGGAAGGCTTCGCGCAAGGCAGTGTCCGAAATACGGCGTGAGCGCGCCCTTTCCGTATCGGTTCACGACCGCCGCGGGCAAATCGGGAGCGAAGGCTCGGCGCGCAAGCCCTCTGTCGCGAAACCCTTCGGTCAACGCCATGACGGGCAGAGCCAGGACCGCCTCGACGATCGGCTGCGACAGTAGCGGATGAACCACGTCCATTGCCTCGGAGGTCCATGAGGCGCCGAAGGCCAGGCGGCTCCGGAACAGCGCCTCAACATGGAGCCGCTTAGCCGGTGAAAGCCCATTGATGTCGCCCACCCATGCCGGCGATCGCGGCGTCCGGTTGGTTGTCCGCAACAGGAACGATGGAGGTGCCACCTCCCCATCTCGCCTCCGATATTGCACGAGCCGCCTGATCAGGGCCGACCAGAAGCTCTGCCCGGTCCACTGCGACAATGCCGCGAGCTGACCGACTTGTTGGCGCCACGTCCCCTGACAATCGCCAGCGATTTCGATGGCGGCGTGTTGAAAGAACACGGCGTCTCCGC